>OGDF01000711.1_pt1 | contig 51465 bp, 55 predicted proteins | sample 1570141 | NCBI WGS metagenome assembly OGDF01 (sample SAMEA4370581, study PRJEB24528) | human gut metagenome
CCATGCCTCGCAAACCCGCATAAATACTGAATGTGTGGAGTTTTGCTCATGGCTAATATGTTATATGTGGAGGTGACTATATATTGAAATATAGAACATATTGTAAAAATCAAAGAGACGTTGCATTTGTGATAAATGGAATCATTGACAAGTATTGGTGTGGAAAACTTTCTGAAAAAGAAATGAAAGAAGATATATTGACTCTTTACGAGAACAACAAAGAAAAGTTATTTAAAGATGGTCAGTTTACAAAAATTATTCAGCAACAGTGTGGGAAAAAGAGAATAAATGTCATATCACAAATACTTAAAAATAAATTGGAGAAATTAGAATGAGAATAGATAGAATATGGGCAATGCCGAGTAAAAATACATTTCAAATAAAGCCTATTAAGGAGATGCTTACAGAAGAGATAACAGAAGGACTATGGATAGATCCTTTTGCTAATACAAATAAATTTGCACAGATAACAAATGATTTAAATCCTGAATTTGATACAACATATCATATGGATGCGTTAGATTTTTTACGATTATTTGATGATAAGTCTATTGATGGAGTGCTTTATGACCCGCCTTTTTCTCCAAGACAGGTTAGTGAATGTTACAATGATTTTGGATATAATGTTACATGGGATACAACTAAAGCATCTTTTTGGTCGAAACATAAAAAAGAGATCTCAAGAATTTTAAAAACGGGGGGGGAAGGTTATCACATTTGGATGGAATAGTGGTGGTATAGGAAAAACTAATGGTTTTGAAATAAGCCGAATATTGTTAGTTCCTCATGGTGGTTGGCATAATGACACAATTTGTACAGTTGAAATCAAAAAATAGATTTATGGAGGCTTAAATGGAAGAGTTAGGTATAGTAGACGATCAATTAGTAAAAGAGTTTGATAAGTTGCCAGCTGATTTTTGGGACTTTAAAAATGAAGATACAAAAGAATTGACTCATAGTATCCACAATTATCCGGCAGTGATGGTTTATCCAATTAGTAGGAATATTATTTCAATAGTAAAGAAGTATCAAAATATCGAAAGTTTGTTAGATCCGTTTATGGGATCAGGAACAGTACTTTTAGAAGGCATATTAGCAAATATTGAGAAAGTATATGGAAATGATTTAAATCCGTTAGCACATAGAATTTCAAAGGCAAAAACCACATTAATTGGAGATGAAATCGTACAATATAGAGATAAACTTGTCTTTGATCTGGAAAAAGAATATGAAAAATATGATAAGATTTTGAATATGGTAACAGGATATGTGGATGAAGAGCTGGAGATGTATTATCATGTGCAGAACTTGCATAACCATACATCAACCTTAATCTTGTGTTGGCACCCTTTGGAAGCGGTGATTTTGTGAAAAGAGTGAGCATGCTGTTTGAGTTGGAACGAGATGCTTTTAATTCGTATTCACCAAAGTCAGGCTCTTGATAATTGTTTTCTTGAATATCGAGTAAGTCTTCGAGCGTTTTGCCAATCCCAGTGGTAGATGCAGAGAGGAGGTGAGAGATATGTTCGATTGGATGTATGCGACTAACATCAGTGGTCTGTGGTGGATGTGGTGGCTCCACTGATCAAAAATGAACTGTCGGGAAACAGATAGTTCCAAAGCAGGGAGGGTATGATTCACAACGAGTCATTCCCTCCCTGAAATTTATCCGAAAAATGGCTAACAACAACCTTCTTTCTCTCCGTTAGACAATTTTTTTTTTGCTGTTATTTTTTCATATTCTATTTTATAATAAAAACACGAAAGGAGATAAAACATGAAAAAACAATATGAGGTAAAAGACAAGGAGGATTCTATTAAAACTTTTTTCTTGCAATATGCAGAACGTTTAAGTTCAGAGATAAATTACGAATTGCGCAAGAAAAAAAGAGATATCCCGGATGATGTTTTTGGAGCGCTATACGCAAGCATACCAGATTCTGTACTTAATACAATGAACAGCTGGTGTGTTTTCCCGAAATTTTTTTCTAAAGAATATCATTTCGAAGTATACTTATCAAATAAGGAACAGCAGAATTATCTAGGGATATATACTGTAAAAGCATACAGTAGAGACATAGCATACGAAAGAGCTTTAACACTTGTCTCCGATGAACTAAAGAGTTCTATGCCAAATATGAAATTCGTGGATGATGTGAAGAAACTGCTTGTCATAAAATCCGCGGATAAGACATGGGTTTCAACAGAATGTACTTCAGAAAAAGAAGCCTGCGTTCACCATGATACGTTCGATGAAGCCTGGGCTTATGTAGAACGGAAAGCTCGTGATATTGTATCTTCATACTGTAAGGAGAACTCTGAGGTAGCTGAGGTAGGGGTATGCTCTCGTAAGGATCTGGAAAAGAAAAGCGGATGTATCCGCCTGCATTTCCCAGATACTGATTCTTATACCTATTTGTATGTCAAGGAGGAAGAGTAATGTTTTTTTGATAGAAATATTAAATGACTACCTTATTACATGCGAAAGCCGTTACATGTTGGGACACCTGACATGTAACGGCTTTTTTTGCCTCTTTCTTATTGGTGCATTTTGTAATCTTTGTCCTTTTCTATCAGTTTGAGCATGATCTTTCCCCATTTCGGGTTAAACTGGGTTCCAAGACCTTTCTCGATTTCCTGTTTCACTGTTTCCTGAGGAAGCAGTTTACGGTAGCTCCTGTTTGACGTCATAGCGTCATAGGCATCTGCCACTGCAATAATCGCAGAGATCTCCGGGATCTCTTCTCCCTTCAGTCCGCAGGGATAACCTTTTCCATCATATCTTTCATGGTGATATTTTGCCCCATAAATAAGTTCCGGGGCCGATTTGATCTCCGAAAGGATCTTTGCCCCTGTAAGGGTATGTCCTTTAATGACTTTAAATTCTTCATCTGTCAGTTTTCCCGGTTTATTAATGATATTGTCCGGAATTCCGATCTTTCCGATATCGTGCAGCAGTGCGATATTGTAAATGTTGTGGAGTTCATCCGAATCCGTATAAGTCTGTTCTGCCAGCATTCGGGTATATTCCGCAACACGTATGGAATGGCCGTTTGTATATGGATCCTTTGCGTCAATGGTCTTTACCAGGGCTTTGATCATATCAGTTGTCAGTTCTTTGTTTTTTTTCCGTTTCACATTTGATGTCCTGCTCGTCCAGGATGTTTTTTAACAGTGTTGTCATGCATACAAAAACAAATCCTGTAAGAATATAAGAAAAGCCGGTAAGTATCGCATTTGCGTATATGTCATTCAATGCCACTTCCGGATACTTTGCAGAAATGGCAATGATTACAAAACTTCGGTATACAAAGAACAGTTCGGCCATCGCCGGAAGCAGGAACAGGGATCTTGATACCTTTACTTCCGGTTTTTTCTTAATGCTTATATATAATGGCATCAGTTTCCGGATATAATACCAGATAACTATCAATGGAACCAGTATATTGCATACAACAGATCCTGCTGCTGTCACATAAGTGTAATTAAATGCCATCTGCAATAAGAAGAACGACAAGTAGATAGATGCGTAGTAAATCTTGTCCCATGAAGCTATTTTACAGCATATTCCTGCATACAGGTTAACAAAGATGAATGACAGCGAGATGACGAACACATCCGCGGACATAACTAGGTTTTCAGCTATCGGAGCCTGAATAAATGCCATGGCAAAAGCGAAAAAAATGTTTACATATAAATATACTGCAAATGGTGAGATCGAAATGATCTTAATTTTTTGCCAAAATGTACCTTTGTTTTCGGTGCAGGTATCAGTAACCTTAAGATATACTGGTACAAACATCAGCTGTGCGATCAAAAATGTCATCAGTTGTATCATTTTCTCAATCCTTTCTTCATGTTGTTTACAACTTAATATGCCAAAAACGAGAGGAGAAATCAAGATGACCAAAAAAATTTCTAAAAAAGAGTTAAAAAAGTTCAAGGAACAGATGGGGATCTCCGATATCCGTCACAACCGTCCGCCGGTTGGAAGACCTGCTGTATTTGTCGGTGTGACAAGCAAGCGAAGAAGACGGGAAGGAAAGAAAGAAGTCAGGGACTATGATTAGTCTCTGGCTTTTTTATATATACAGCAATCCGTCATACTTTATGTAAATTTTAATAACGAGAGGAGACAAATCATGGATGGAATTAAAAAATACGACGGATCAATCTGCAAGGAAGGATACTATAGGTTCCAGACACGCAGCTGGTTCGATCTGGACCGGATGAGAGCAACCGCCAATGCAGAACAGTGTTTTGCTCTAGTGGAGGAACTGCGTATCAGCGGAAAACATGTATTAGACGATAATTTTGTCTGCGCAAAGCTGGATAAACTGCGTATACTGGGCGGGGATGACTTTGTCCAGATGGGCATGTGGTACGTTAACAGCACAAGACATGCTCTTGTCAAAGCACAGTCCGTTTAAAATTGTGTCCAAACTTGAAGAAGCCCCCCCAAGGGCTTCTTTTTTAATTATATTGAAGCCGGATCCCTGCTCGGTTCTCTCATGAAGCTGGTGAAATCTGGCTTTTTTCTGTATACTGCAGTTCTGTTTCTAATGAAAATTCTCCTTTATGTTTTTTCATAATATTCTCTGGCACGTTCAAGCTGTTTTTATCTCAAGGTTATTCTTTCATATTCGAGTCATAATTAAAAAACGAGAGGAGAAAAAACATGTTTAATTTTTGTGATGAATATTTGTTTACCAAAGGTACCGTTGTCAAAAATATCATCAACGGGAGATTGTATCTGGTAATATCAAGGAAGGAGAAAGGAGAAACGTGGACCTGTTCTTTAAGGGAGATCAATGCCTCAGAGACCGAAATCCTCTACAACAAGACGATAGTTTTAAATTTTAAAGAGGATCATGCAAAGATGACAAGAATGAACAGTTCTATTTACCACCTTGTCCGCCCCGCTTTTCCTAAACTTAAAGATGAATATTCTGTAGAAAACGGGGTTCTTATGAAAAACAATGAGCCTGTATCAGATTATTCCGATCTGCTGGCAGAGTATGGAAAAACAGCAGAGTCCGTTAGTCTTCATATACTTGGAGTTACGGACATTTCCGTTATCCTGGATATGACAGATGGCGGAGAGTACCGAAGCGTCGTTGGTTACCATCCAAATGCGCCAGAAGACCGTTTTGTTTCACTTGAAGAAGACGGGTATGAGAATCTGTATGGAATCTGTCTCGAATCTGACAAAAGATATCTGTGTATTACAGCAGAATATCCGGAACAGATTGTCTCGCGAAATCTTGATAACTATGAAGAAGAGGTAAAAATGCTGGATTATGACAGAACGGATCTCGTCGTGTTCGATTCCTTTGAGTGCAGAGTATACCGTCATACTTATGATTACCTTTTGGGAAAACCCGTTTTCTCCAAGGGCTGCTTCATTGTATATCAGGACGAGGAAAATGCCAGCTTGTATCGTGTCTTTTCCTTTAAGAATGGGTTTCCCAAAATGACCGAGATCCTGGTAACGGGAGACATAGAGGTAATTTCCGTAGATGCAGACAACAATGGGATCTTTATCCGTTCCGCGGAAAGCCTGTTTTTTATTACTTCTAATTATGAGAAAAATCTGATTCTTTCTTCCCCGAGCAGGGAACTCCACAAAGTAATCTCTCAGCTTAAAGGATACGACCATGTTGTTGATTTCAGTGTATTAACCGTTACGTCTAAAGATTGCTACAGTTTGGAAGCAGCTACGAGTAATGGTAAAACAAAAAATCTTGATGTATATCTTTCATATGGGATTTATACATTTAATCTTTGGTAACATATTCCGGATCCGGGCTTATGCCCGGTTCCCATATCATAAAGTCGGAGTAATCCGGCTTTTTTGTCATTTTCACATATACAGAATACAGAATCCGGTAATGACCGGATCAGGAGGTAGGATCATGACAAAAGAACTTATAGTAGCAGCAGTCTTAGGGACTGCTCTGACTGCCGGATGGTTTATCCCGGTAGGGATTGAGGCTTCTTATACCGGTGACAGAGTGTATCAAAGCGAAATGATAAGCAAAAATGATGTGGATATCCATTCTTTTAGTCTTTTGGGGAGAAAAAAGGAGATCGAGGTATTTGACATGAGACCGGCGTCCTTAAATGGAGAAGATCTGGAATTTGACATTTCTGCCAGCAACATGACCACAACGCTGGATGTGGATGTTATCCCCGTTGATAAATGTATCTGGGAATACAACGGGACTGTCTATGAGGGGGACAGATTCAATCGGGACAAGCTTTCCGGATATGTCGCATACGAGGACGGGAGAAGAGAAGCGCTTAAGGATTTTACCCTTAAATATGCCCCACTGGTCTTTGGAGGGGGATCCAGTGAGATTTCCGTAGAGACCCCGTTTGGGACAGATACTATTTCCGTGGAGGCTGTCCGGGTAACAGGGATACGAATGGATGGGAAAAAGACCATATATGAAGGGAAACATAAAGGAAAAGATTTTCTGTTTACCCTGCTGTACAGTGATGGCACCACACGTTCTATTCCATCATCAGACGTCTATCTGCCAAAGTTTAAACTGGTTTCCGGTAAAAACCATGTTACCGTATCCTATAATGACAGACCATATATCGTCACTGTGGAGGCAAAATCACGCAGGCAATAGTCTCTTCAGCTGGACTTATATCCGTTTTTTCGCTTCTTCCTCTTTGTTGTCATATTGAGATTACAATAAAAGAAAAAGGAGATGCGTGTATGGTAAACGTAACGAAACATGCGTATAAGCGCATGAAAGAAAGGTGTGGTTACAGCAAGTCAACTTGCCAGAGAATGGCAGAAAAAGCTTTTGCGGAAGGTGTCAGTCATGCAGATGTATCAGGAAGACTGGATAAGTATTTTTATCAATTATATTGTTATGATTACTCGGCAAATAATCTGCGGATCTATGGAGAATTTGTCTATGTCTTTTCTGACCACAATCTCGTAACGGTCATGCTGTTACCCAACGACCTAAAGGACAGTGTTAAAAAGACCATGAATATCAAAAGAAAGGTTTCTACATAATTAAGAGTTTTATCGTAGAAATGTTTTTGCATATTTGAGTCAGACCAAAAACGAAAGGAGAAATATTTATCATGACAATTGCTCAATGGTTTGATGAAAACGAGATTAAAACTCTGCCGGTCTTAAGCATCTGTATCTGCAGGGGGATGAAAAAATGGGACTCCATTGTAGAAGAATACGGCTGTTTCCCGAAAGGTGGTGACTGATATGGAAAGAAGGATCATCATTGCCGGTACCAGAACGTTTTCCGATTATGAACTGCTGCGGAAGGTAATGTCCCAGACATTTGGTTCTCTTTCCATGCAGGAGATCCGGGAAATGAAGATCGTCAGCGGAGGATGTCAGGGTGCGGATATGATCGGAGAAACATTCGCCCACAACAACGGTCTGATCTGCGTTCGTTTTCCCGCAAACTGGAATCTGTACGGAAAAAAAGCCGGTCCTATAAGAAATGAGGAAATGGCAAAATATGCTTCCGAGACATACGGTATTCTGATTGCTTTCTGGGACGGGAAGTCCCGCGGAACGAAGAATATGATCGATACTGCAAAGAAACATGGCCTGGAAATCCATATTGTTCAAATTTAAGCTGCCCCCTTTTGGGCAGCTTTTTTTATTGTAACAAATATTTTTCATCTTTTTTGTGTATTCAAAAAACGAAGGGAGAAAAAAATTATGAAGAATCTTGGAGCAAAAGTAGTGAAATATATGGATCAGGCTACAAACAAGCTTGAGACTGTATTAGAACAGGTGGATAAAGGCATGGGAAAAACAGTCAGTGCTCTTGATCTGGTTGAACAGGACATATCCACCACCGTAAAAAAAGACCTGCGTACATTCAGGAAGGGCATCAAGCTTTTCGCCAGACTGTTGAATGTCATATTTACGGCGACGTTTCTGTTTGTTCTGTATCTGAAGTTTACACAGCCAGACATATATGCTGATCTAGTCAGGGTAATGCCGGCTGTGTTGGATACCTATGTTTCCCAGCTTCCACCGTGGGCCGGGGATGCAATGGACAGTCTTCTTGATATCGTCAAGAAAGTGCTGTTCTGGATGCAGATTTATACACAGCCAATTATCCGTGTGTAAGCTCCAAAGGTCGGCTGGTATCTGCCAGTCGGCCATCATAAGAAACAGGGGGAACCCTGTTTTTTTTCTGAAAAAAATAGAATCCATTTCTCATTCATATCAAAAAAAGGGCCGCAGAAGTACTGCGACCCTGCCGGCTTAATCTTAGCTTTCAGAGACCATAATGTTTAAACAATTCCTGCAGATAATTATTATCTCTGGAAATCTTATCGAAAGCAGTAAAATTATTGTCTCGAACAAGAATTGCGATCAGTTTATCATAACGTTCGCTTTCTTCTCGTCGACCTTCTTCTCGGCCTTTATCCATATAATCGTTTAATGTCATGTGGCTTTTCCTCCATTGATTCATGCGTCAGACATGTATTTTCCTGCCATCATTGTACAGCATTAATATGACCTATTGCCAGAAAAAACATCTCTCAAGATATTTCCGCGGATGTCTCCATAATCCACCTTTCTTTATCATGTCTCTCATTAAGACGGAAAAAAAAGTGAATTCGAATTCAAAATCTGCGTCCGGAACGGAGTATTTTCACGGTCTTTATCTTTATTCATTTTATCTCTGTATCAAAAAAACGAAAGGAGAAAAACAATGTATAAGTATTATTTTTAATTGCGTCCCATTTCCTTGGGTACAATACCAGACTGTTCAGTTAATGCAGCCATAAAAAACTAATAGAAGGGAGTTTATAAAACTAATGCGAAAAGAATTCATAACAGCTACAGAAGTAAGAGGTACCGAAACATACTCAACGATCTACGCTTTTAACATTTATGATGAGTCCATTGATTTGCAGGAAGCTGTCAAAAAAGCTGCTGCCGCATATATCAACACCGATGCTGGTTATAAAGTGTATCAGCATAACTGTCAATGTTTTAACTGGGGAGATTTTTTCTTATATGTTCCCAACAGTTTTTTAAAGCTGTTCGGATTTGAAAAAGATTTTTCCGATATAACACAGGCTGATGTTAATTTTGATGAGCAGTTGGCCTCTGAGCAGGATCTTAAATTTTCTGATGAAAAATGGGCTATTCTAAAAAAAGAACTGTTCATGAATGGAACAGAGAGTCTTACAGATTTTATCGGAGATAAGGTTCCTGATGACAATGATACTGTCGATAACCTGCTTGACCAGATTGCTGAGCAGATGCCAGATGAAGAACTTTATAAGTTCTACGAAAAATACTGTCTTGAACAACAGCTTGCTTCTAAATGGAAAACTCAGCAACTTATCAGGAGGATAAATGATGTAGCCGCGCTCATCCCCAGTTCTGAGGAACTGGAACTAGATCATTTTGACGGCATCGAAATAAATGGAGAAAACGTCAGCGGATGGTTTGCCCTAAGTTGCAATGGCAGCTGTACCCATACCATAAATGAATTTTTAAAACCAATAATCACAGATGATGAAATTGAAAAATACGATATTGATGTTCGTAAAATTTTTGATGACCTTCATGTGGTCTATTGTGGCTAAAGTGCAAAGAAGTCGTCAATTTGGGATTAGATGAAAATATATAAGTACATTGGGACAGCTGTGGCTGTCCTTTTTTAAAAAGGAAAGAAGAATTAAGTTTTCCATTTCAAAATCTACGTACGGAACGGAATATTTTCACGGTCTTTATCTTTATTCATTTTATCTCTGTATCAAAAAAACGAAAGGAGAAAAAATGTATAAATATTATTCAGTAATACGCCCGATTTCCATAGGCACCATACCTGACTGTACGATTCGGGAAGTGGTTAATTTCAACCAGCGTCAGTACGTGGAGGAGATCATGAGACAGGCCTGGGGGTATTTCCTTACCCCAGATGAGATCCCGGAAGAAAAACTTCAGGCGTATAGTCTTGTCTCCGCGGATACTGCCGTATCCAAATGGCAGCCTGTCGCAGAAAAGATCTCTGAGTTTTCAAAGAAAGCCGGGGATGATATGGAACCTGAAGATATCCTGTCCGCAGTAACCTCCGGAAACCTTGAGGAAATCACCGGGTATCTGGTCGGATTTTCCAGATCAGAGTATAAGAAGGAAGCCCTGGTGCTTTTCAGAGAAGTCAATTCTTTGAGGAGCTATTCATGAACCAGTATCTCGACTGGAAGCTCTCAGAGATCCAGACGATGGTTTTGAAAAAGAAGCCATCCGCGGATATCATCCATGAGCTCCAGCAGGTACGGGAAACACTGGTAAAAAAAGAAATCATAGTGGATTCTGTTGCTGCGGAGACAATTGATCGCAGAATATTGATCACAAAGGAGGAAGATTAAATGCTGATTTACGGGATTTGTATGAGCGAAATTAAGGATTCTGAAATAGACTGGGATAAGGTAGAAAAGCTATTGGAGTCATATGATTCTTCTTTGCATGGAGATTTCAAGGAATACGTTAATTATGACGATTCTGAGACTCCGGAAGAACAGGAGTACTGGAAAAAGGAATGGTTCCTTGCGTATGACTCAATGGGATATCATGGGCTGGGAGCTTTTCTTCATGATGTAATTAAAAAGGAAGAAGACATTGACCTTGATATGGGAGATAGCAATGGTTTTATCCTTGGTATTGCCCCGGACCTGCCATGGTATTATTCGGAAAACATAAGAAATCTGACCAATGATATGTTTTGCGCTCTGATAGCAAAATATGTCAAAAAGATTTCTAATCATGTACCTGCCGTCCAGATGTGGGACTGCTCGGATGATTAAACTGTATTTTTCTCTTAAATACAGCGGAACCTGTTATGAACTCATTTGTTAAGGAGGAACTTATGAAATACGTATATATTTGCTCTCCGTATCGTCCTGTTGGAGAGGATCCGGAGACAGAGCTAAGGAAAAATATTGACCAGGCAAAGAGAGCCTGCAGGCTGGCAGTATCCAGGGGACTCATTCCTTTGGCACCACACCTGTATTTTACACAGTTTCTGGATGACAATGATCCGCAGGAGCGGAGGATTGGACAACAAGCCGGAAAAGAATGGATGAGGTGTGTATCCGAAGTATGGGTCGTTGGAGACAGAATCTCTTCCGGAATGGAGGAAGAACTAAAACTTGCCAGGTTGTGGAGCATCCCGATCAAAAAGGTCAAATTCCATAACGAACAGGAAAAAACGTATCCAGACAAAAATACAGTAGAACAGCTCCGTAAAGAGTACCCGGCAGGATGCAGGGTGAAGCTTCTGGAAATGGATGATGTCCAGGCTCCGCCGATTGGTACAGAAGGAACGGTAGTCCATGTGGACGATACCGGTTCCATCTGTGTCCGGTGGGACACCGGCAGCGGGCTGAATGTCATCTACGGTGTGGATCGGTGCGTAAAGATCTGAGGCGGCTTTGGCTGCCTCTTTTTTCGTATGAAAAGACAGCACTATGTTTTTCTTATATCTTTCTATTTTAAAGCGGCTTGTTTTATAAACTGCTTTTTTCTATTTCTTTCAGCCATTTTTCATGTTTATCAATGTAAATGTAAAACGAAAGGAGAGTGAAAAGAATATGGAAGATTGGATGGATGTATGTTAGTAACAAAAAAAGCACGTCCAATGGTAACTTATACACAGGGATATTCTACATTAAACAAAGGAGAAGTATATTATGAGTGTTAATGAAATGAACAAACCAGAACTGATTGGAAATATCATTGATATTTTCGAGGACTTTCTTGATGAAAAGGGGATTATTGTTCCTAATCCGGAAAGAGACGAAGATCCTGAGTTAGACGCAGAATCCTCTGCGAATATCTACGGAGAAGATTACGATTCTTTATCAACTTCATTGGAGAACCTGCTTCGAAGCTGGAACATCACTGAACCTTCTGAACCTGTCAGTAACTTAGAGGTTCTGTTGTGGTGGTACTATATGTGCCGAATACTGTAATAATTGAGAAAATATCAAAGGAGAAATAATGTATTCGCTGGAAACATAAACAGAATGATACTCTTTTTTCATATCTTTGAACTACCCCACCCGACTGACGTCGGATGGGGTTTTCTGCTATATCTAAGATAAATAAGTATAACCGTGGACAACAGAAATGCTATATCCACAATCCTTTCGTTTTTTTGACACCTGTAGAGTTCGAGATTAGCCACAGGTGTCTTTTTTTCTACTATTTCTCATATTATATCCGAACTTAAACGAAAGGAGAAAATTAAAATGAACGAAACTGCAATAAATAACGCTATCAGAGAACTGGAAGAGATGACTAATCTTCTACGAAAAATTTTAGAAAGGAAAATTACCCAGAAACAGGCTGCTGACAAACTAGGAATTACTCCTCAGGCTTTCCAGACAGAATTAAAGAACAGTTTTTCCAATTATATCAAGAAAAGAAATATTATCACAGAAGATCTTCTACTCAAATGTCTGGAAGAAATAGAGACTCCATGTGAAAGAATCGCCAAAGATATCTTTGGAATTGCAGAGTATGAAAAACTGGTAATCATCGATACAGAAAACCAGGAATTGTTCCTGCAGCGTATGAAGGATATCCTGTCAGAAAGAGAAATGAGTATAATGAGCCTTCGATATGGCATTAATACCGATGAGCCAATGACTCTACGCAAAATCGGTGAACAGTTTGGGGTAGAACAGCAACGTATCCGGCAGATTCTTGATAAGTGTCTGCATAAATTACGTAATCCTGCTAACAGCCGGCTTCTACTACCAAATTACCAGCGTTACGCAAAGGCCTTACAGTCCTGTCAGGAGGTCCAGGCTGTATCCGACAATCTGGAGAAAGCTTATGAACGTACAGTCGAAAAATACACCTGGCTACTCCACAAAAAAGAGTTGGTTGATAAAACTCCGGAAATTCGTAGACAACTGGAGAATATGATACAGATTTCTGATATGGTAATTCCAGAAAATTGGAAAGAAATACTGAAATCAAAAGGTATTATAACCGTTTTCGACTATATAGAAGCGGACCATGCAGAACTGGAAAAAACAAAAGAGTTCTGTCCGGATTTCTCCTGTTCAGTCCTGGATACTATGTTTGGCATTCCTACACAAGAAGTAAATAGTATTGCTGCGTCTGCTATTCAGATTTTCACCCTGAACCTGTCGACGCGAACATTTAATGCTTTATACCGTGCGGGTATCAGAACTCTTGGAGATTTGACAAAGAAGTCCAGGGAAGAAATCATGGAACTCCGGAATTTTGGAAAAAGCTGCTACGAAGAACTCGAAACAATTCTGAGTAAGTATAATATATCTCTGATGGAAGATTAAAGCTCTCATGTTTAAAGACCCGAGCATTCTGAACGAACAATGTTAAAGAATTCGAAAACTGTCTCCTGGTTTGACTGGAAGACAGTTTTTATTGTTTATGAATTTTTTCGTCTCGAATGAAATACTCTCCTGAAGGACGTTTTTTCGTATCAAAACAAAATTTTGTCATTTTGTGTTTAAATAAAATCATCGGATAAGACTATGGATGGCCAGAATGAGCTATTTGCTTTATGCAAAAAATAGGAGGGACTTATATGGCATACGAACTGCGTCCTTACCAGAAAGAGTGTAAGGATATTTTAGATAAAACACCTACCGGGAACCACCTGGTGGTCATGGCAACAGGACTGGGAAAAACAGTCGTTATGACACATCTTAAAAGAAACGGAAGAGTACTGCTGCTGTCGCACAGGGATGAGCTGGTGAGGCAGCCGGAAAAGTATTTTGACTGCTCTTTCGGAATAGAAAAGGCAGAGGAGCATGCGGGGGATGAAGAGGTGGTTTCCGCCAGTGTGCAGAGCCTTTCCCGTCCGGATAGGATGAAACGCTTTGCCCCGGATGCTTTTGATACCATCATCATTGATGAAGCGCACCACAGTGCAGCCAAAAGCTACCGTGCGGTTCTGGATTACTTTTCCGGGGCAAAAAGGCGTATCGGCTTCACCGCCACTCCGCAGCGCGGGGATAACGTCCGTTTGACCGATGTTTTTGACGACATCATCTTTAACCGCGACCTGCGCTGGGGGATCCAGAACAATTACCTGTCCCGTATCCGCTGTGAACAGGTTTTTGGAAAATTTAAACTGAAAAATGTAAAGAAGCATCTGGGGGATTATTCCGATTCAGACCTTGAAAAGGTTATGCTCGATGGAGGTGCAATCGTCACTGCTGCAAAGGCGTACGTAGAGAAGTGCCTGGACAGACACACACTGATCTACTGTGTCACCAAGCGTCTCTGCTATCTGCTCAGGGAAACGATCTGTTCCCTGATCCCGGATAAGAAAGATACCGTATGTATTGTTACCGGCGAAACACCTGCGGAGGAGCGCAGGCAGATCCTTAAGGATTTTGCAGATGGGAAGATCCGCAGCATCATCAACTGTATGGTACTCACTGAGGGCACAGACCTCCCGATCTGTGACACAATCATGAATCTGCGCCCGACCTGCAATCCGACCCTGTACCAGCAGATGGCGGGCAGGGGTACAAGGCTGTATGAAGGAAAGGAATTCTGTCTTCTCATTGACATTGTCCCGGCAGATTCCAAAAAAGTCCAGAACCTCTGCACCGCGCCTACCTTATTCGGAGTGGATCCGGCCCTGCTTAACAAGGAACAGAAAAAGAAACTGAATCCCGACACCGATCTTTTGACTTTGTGCGACTCCCTCCGCGGATATTTCACAACGGAAGCGCAGCGCATGGAGATCGAGACACGAAGGGTGGATCTGTTCCTGGATTCCTGTAATAAAGCACTGGCTGCATGCAGGGATAAGACGATCAAAGATCTGGCTGCTTATTATACTGAAAAACGCCAGTCTGCGGAACCGGAATATGATTTTGGAAATCTGGATGTGGAGATCTGTCCGGATGATGAGAAGCACTATATGATCAACCCGTCCTGGGATGAAGTGATCTACATTTCCAAACCGGATGTTCTGGACAATGTCAACGTGGAATTCCATACCTCTGATTCATCCATTATCTCCGGAACCTTAAAGATGGACAAAGCGGTTGAACTGGTAAAGGCTTACTGCGAATCCCTTCCCGGTTTCTATTCGTACTGCTGGAATAAGGATTCCCAGGAAAACTGGAGTACCATGAACGCAACGGAAAAACAGGTAGCCAAAGTAAAGAAGGATTATCTCCATAAGGGGATTTACCTGAATACTGCGGACAAATTAAACAAGCTGGAAGCTTCGCGTCTGATCGACCTGTCCGTGCGGATGAAAGAAGCCGAAAAACAGAAAACACTCCTGACGAAGGCACAATCTGAAAAGCCTTCCAAGTCAGCATCTGAATACTTTCAGCTAAAAATGAAAGAAGAGGATAAGATCAGGGAAAGAGGCAAAAAGCAGTTCCCCGTATTCTGTGATAAGATAACTGCCAAAAAGAAAGCGGAAGAAAAATACCGGCAGCAGATGCGACGTGAGTATGTACCTGAGAAAGGAGAACGGAAAAAGCTTACTATTTCAAAACTCATAATCCCGTCTCCCGAAAAACCTGCTTCCAGTAAACAGCTAGGATACCTTTCCTCACTGATCACTAAAGCAGAGAAATATGTAAGCCTTCCGGAGATCTCCCTTCAAAATCTGACCACCCGTCAGGCAGCTGCCCTGATCGAACTTATAAAAACAGCCACAGATACCTTCTCTTGCTTAAACGCTGGCATCCAGATGGAGTTCTGTGACCTGCCGCAGTTTATCTGCTCCGCGGAGAAATGCGAGAACGGAAGGTTTGCCATCGAATATAAGAGAAAGGAATGAACAAAAGCCCCGCAGTATATGGGGCTTTTTTTGTACCGGTTTTCGTCTCCTCGTCTGATACTCTGATCCGGCTCTGCTATATTGTACTTGCAAAGATCAATATCCTAAGGAAAAAATCCAGAAGAAACATAGAATTCTTTCCAAATGCCAAGCAGGAAAATATGTTTATTGATATGGTTCATGCGAAAAAGAGTATAATATAAGTACAAGAATAGGAGGCGATTATATGCTGGACGTAAATATGATAATTGCAAACAACATTCAGGTTGATCTGGAAAAAGAAAACAAAAAGCAGGTTGATCTGGCAGAAGGAATTGGAGTCTCCAAGCAGACAATGAGTAAAATCATGAATGGTGCGAGAGCAATCAACGCGATTGAACTTCATAAAATTTCTGAATACCTACATGTGTCGATGGATTCTCTGATGAAGCTGCCAGAAAAGCCGATGGACACGAATGTGATGCATGCGTTTATGGGGCGTGTTAAAACTGAGGAAGCAAGAAAGGGAATCCAGCTTGCGGATAAACTGTCCGATATGATTCTGTTCCATAGCAGGGTATGTGAGAATGGTAAAAAGATGGATCAGCCCTGGGAGGATAAGTGATGAATAATGTTCTGGAAGATAGCCTCTTTGTAAGCCAAAACAGGAAATTGATGGAATGCAATCCATCGTCAGGCAGTTTTCAGCAGAGTATGTCGGCAATTCTATTGTCTCTCAGATAAATAGTTAAGGAGTAATATATAAGATGCAAACCAAAAGAAAGAATGGAGATTTGAACAAAGTGTTGAATGAAATTTCAGCATATTTATCCGATATTTCAAACATAGGAAACATTACTCATTATTACTGGAAGACAGGAATTTATGCTGAAAAACTGTTAAAATTATGCTATGGAAAAGAAGCAATTGTGTTTCCTGTTGATATTAAGAAAATTACAGATAAACTGGGAATATGGATTGAAGATGTAGATATAAATGATTTTTCTAATGAACATATTAAAAGACCAAATCATAAAATCGCTCAGTTATCTGTACAGGAAAGTTTTTTCTCAAATGAAAGAGAAGCAGTTATTTATACGGATAAATATGTACCTGCAGCTTCAAAAAGATATGCAATCGCAAATGAAATCGCACAATATATTTTTCACAAAGAGGATAAAAAAATATACAAGAATTACTTTGTAATGCCAATGTGTCCGACAAAGTCAGATGCATTAGTTGCTGAAATTTTTTCTATTTTTCTGTTGATCCCAATGAGAAATTTCCTGCAGGAGTTATATGACTATGTTAAATATAGGATTAAGGAGCAGAGTATTCCTATAAGCACCGAGGAGTGGATTAAGTATCTGTCAGAAAAAACAGGAGTTTCGGAATATTATGTTGCAAATGGATATCAATATTTACGAGGTGCTTCATATTGGATATATCAGGCCTGGGAATTAAAAAATACGCCGGAAAAGCTGGCGGAAATTAATATGACGGAAGAAAATCAACAGGAAATATGTAAGTGGATATCAGAAAAAGATTTTTCTAAATTGAAAGATTTGATATTCCAAAATGAATAAACAAAAGCCCCATATCGCATGGGGCTTTTTTGTACCGGTTTCTCGTCTCATCTGATACCATACTTCAGCTCTGCTATATTGTACTTACAAAGATCACTACACCAAAGATAAGCATCCAGAAAGGAGCATGGATCATGAAGTACATTTTGATGAGAACGGTTTCAGGAAAAACATACTATGCAAGAACAGAGGAAAATAATGCGATCAAAAAAACAGAGGATATCGCTTTGGCACAGAGATTTGCATCAGAGAAGGATGCGAAAAAAATGCGGGACCGGGCAAGCAGGAAACTTAACGGATACAAGATCCATCCGGTTTCAGACGAAAGCCAGAAAGTCCTGCCGGACTCAAAGATTCAGGTGGCAGACGCAACGCCATCCGTCAGTAATCCTCCGGCTGGCATTTCCAGCAACTCCCACAGAAAATGTTTCACTGCACAGGAGCGGGTTGCGGTATACAACAAAACAGAAGGTCATTGTGCCATCTGCGGAGAATTTGTCCCATATACCGATTTCACCGTGGATCACATCATCCCGCTTGCAAAAGGTGGCAACAATGATCTGTCAAACCTTCAATGTGCCTGCAGCGTCTGTAACCGTATCAAGCAGGACATACTTCCGGAAGACCTGATGAAGAAGCTGACCAGGATCATGGTATATCAGGTAGGACAAAAAGAAAACAAAAAATATAAAAAAATACTTCGCAAGGCATGCAGATGATCTCTCTGTCCGGATATCCGGGCAGAGCATTTTTGTTGTGTCTTGTATTTTTTCATTTTGCAGGAAATGAAAAAGAAAGGAGAAATTTTTATGAGCAACACAAAAAGTGGGTTTGTCCACTTACACGTCCACGGAGAATACAGTCTTTTGGATGGGATGAGCAAGATCCCAGATCTTGTAAAGAAGATAAAAGACTCCGGGATGACTGCATGTGCCCTGACGGACCATGGTGTCATGAACGGCGTGGTGGACTTTTACAACGAATGTCGGAAACAGGGGATCAAACCTATCCTTGGCTGTGAGTGCTATGAAGCACCCGAAAGCAGGCTGGATAAAAATTCCCATGCAGGAGAGGAAAGGTATCATCACCTGATCCTGTTAGTAAAAAACGAAACCGGATACAAAAATCTCTGCCACCTGGTCTCAAGGTCCAATATCGACGGCTTCTATTACAAGCCTCGGATCGATTTTGAACTGTTAGAGCAGTACCACGAGGGACTTATCTGCCTGAGTGCATGTCTGGCCGGACGTGTTCCGCGTGAGATCCTCCGCGGGATCAGCTGCGGAGATATGGAACCGGCAAAAAAAGCAATACTAAGATACAGGGAATTGTTTGGGGATGACTATTATCTTGAGATCCAGAACCATGGGATCCGGGAAGAGCAGATAGTCGCTAACGAACTGGTCAGGTTTTCGGACGAACTGGGTATCAAGCTGGTATGTACCAATGACTGTCATTATACCAATTCCGAGGATAAGGAAGCCCATGAGTATCTTCTCTGCCTCCAGACAAAGAAAACGCTGGACAGTCCGGACAGGCTTGTTTACGAAGGTGATTATTCCGTAAAAACGGAAGAGGAGATGCGGCAGTTATTCCCGTCATTGCCACAGGCTTTTGACAATACCCTTGAGGTCGCAGACAAATGCAATTTTGACTTTAAATTTGGCGATTACAGGATGCCAAAAGTCGTTATCCCAAAAGAGTATGGAAATGATTATTTCCGTTACCTGGAGGATGAATCCTGGAAAGGATGGGAAAAACGTTACTCTGTAGGTAACAGGGAACGTGAGACGGCAAAGAAAGATCTGGAGTACGAGCTTGGGATCGTAAAGCAGATGGGATTTGCCGAGTATTTCCTGGATACCCGTAAAACTATCCGATGGTCAAGGGAACATGGGATATTAGTAGGACCGGGACGTGGCTCCGCAGCCGGAAGCCGGATGTGCTACTGTCTGGGGATCACGGATATCGACCCTATCCCATATAACCTGCTGTTTGAGAGGTTCCTCAATCCTGAACGAATATCCATGCCGGATATTGATGTCGACTATAATTATTCTTATAAGGATGATGTAATCGCATTTGAGGCGGAAAGCAACGGCTGGGATCATTTTGCCAAGATCCGTACCTTTACGGCCATGAATGCAAAAGGGATCGTGCGTGATATTGCCAGGGTAGCCGGGTATCCGGTAGCAGTAGGGGACAGGATCGCAGGTCTGATCCCAAAAGATCCTAAAATGACACTGGATAAGGCATGGGATTCCAACCCTGACCTTCAGAACTTTATCAACTCAGATCCCGGATACCAGAAGCTGTGGAAGATCGCCAGAAGGCTGGAGGGCACCAAAAAGGCCGCCTCCACACACGCCTGCGGACATATCCCGACTCCGGTACCATGTGAGGATCTGTTCCCGGTATCCGTCGATCCGGAAACCGGATATCTGGTCTGCCAGTACAACATGACCGATGCAGAGCATCTGGGGAACCTGAAAAAGGATCTTCTGATGCTACGTAACCTGACTATCATCGATACGGCACAGAAATCCGTAAAAGAGAAATACGGGGTTGAGATCCCGCTGTGGACGGAAGAAATATTAAACGATAAAGAAGCATTGAAACTTATTTCTTCCGGAGACACAAACGGGGTATTCCAGCTGGAATCCGAAGGAATGAAAGGGTTCATGAAGAAGCTGCAGCCAACCTGTTTTGAAGATATCATTGCAGGGGTGGCTTTATACCGTCCGGGGCCAATGGAGTATATCGACGATTATATCCGCGGAAAACATGATCCGGGATCCATAAAATATCTGACCCCTGAACTGGAAAGCATTTTAAGTTCCACTTATGGGGTGATCGTTTATCAGGAACAGGTCATGCAAATTGTACAAAAGTTAGCAGGTTTTTCCATGGGAAGGGCCGATCTGATCCGTAAGGCTATGGGTAAAAAGAAGCAAGATATTATGGATCAGGAAGCTCCAAGGTTTATCTACGGAGATAAAGAACTGAAGATTGACGGCTGTGTCAACCGCGGAATCCCAGAAGAGACTGCAAAGCAGATCTGGGAACAGATGGTTGATTTTGCCAAGTATGCGTTTAATAAGAGCCATGCTGCGGCTTATGCTGCCATTGCAATGCAGACGGCATATCTGAAAGCCCATTATGCACTGGAATTTGCAGCCGGACTGTTGACATCCGTTATGGATAAGACAGATAAGCTTGCGGTTTATATCGCTGAATACAGAAAAAATGGTATCAGGATCCTTCCACCGGATATCAATCTGTGCCATGAGGATTTCACTGTTGTTGGAGATTCCATTTATTATGGCCTTGCTGCACTCAAAAACGTTGGCAAGGAAGCAATTGGAAAAGTCATAGATGAAAGAAAAACAAACGGTCAGTATGTATCATTTTACGACCTGGTAAAGCGAAATCCGGAGATCGATAAAAAGATGCTGGAAGCACTTGCAAAAACAGGTGCGCTGGATTTTACCGGATATACCAGACATACACTGATGATCTCCGGCGTGGAATATCTGTCCGCCCAAAAACGTGCATCCAAAAAACAGATCGAAGGGCAGCTATCCCTGATGGATCTGTTTGGAAGCAGTTCGGATATGACAGATACTCTTTCTGAGTTACCGGAATATTCCGAGGAAGAACTTCTGTTTTATGAAAAAGAAGGAGCAGGTGTGTATATCTCAAAACATCCGATCGATGTATACGCTGAGGTCCTTTCCAAAAATCCGGTCAAGTACAGCAGTTATCTGTATGCGGATGAGGAGACAGGAGATATCCCTGCAAAGGAAAAGGAAGAGGTTTCCGTTGCCGGGATCATCAGGTCCTATAAAGTCATCTATACCAAGAAGAACAATGAGCCGATGGTGTTCCTTGATGTAGAAGATTCCATTGGTGTTACCAAAGTGGTCGTTTTCCATTCCCTGTATGAGTTGATAAATGAAAAGATCAGGGAGGACAGACCTGTTTTTATCAGAGGAAAGGTAAGTATCCGGGAAGAGGAAGCAAGCCTGATCGCTGACAATGTTTTCTTCCTTGATGAGCCAAACTACAGGATATGGATCCGGTTTGACAGTATCCGGGAATTCAGGAACAATGAAAGTGTATTGGAAAAGATCTCATCCTGGAACAGGGGAATGTCCCTGGTCAGTGTTCTTTTGAATGATAAAAGAATCACCATGGCATTGAAGATCCATATGTCATCCGATCAGAAAGCAATCAATGAGCTGAAAGAGGCATTTGGGGAAATGAATGTACTGGTAAGGGAAACCCAGTATCTGTAGTGTTCAGGAGCTGTATCTTACAGCTCCTTTTTTTCGTACCAGAAGTTACCTTTTCGATTTTCTCATATTATGTACAGGTAAGCAGAAAAAACGCTGCTTCATAACAATCAGATATTTGCTTCATAACAGGAATGAGCAACGATTAACAGAGAGGAGATAAAACATTGTACGACACAACAGAACACATTATTGAAAACAACCAGGTACATTTAAGAGGAAAAATGGTAACAGGTTTTTCCTTTAGTCACGAACTTTTGGGAGAAGGATTTTACACCGCACAGGTAACCGTAGACAGACTCAGCGAAATGACAGATACCATTCCCATCCTGGTATCCGAACGGCTGATAGACGTAACACAGGATTATATTGGAAAATATGTGGAGATCCGCGGACAGTTCCGTTCCTACAATCAGTATAATGAAGAACATAACCGCCTTATCCTCCATGTATTTGCAACAAAAATGGAGATTTTGGAAGAGGAGGATTATCCGATAAATGAGATTTATCTGGATGGATATATTTGTAAGCCAACCGTATTCCGGAAAACTCCGCTCGGCAGAGAGATCGCCGATGTACTGCTTGCTGTTAACCGTCCTTACAGGAAATCCGATTATATCCCCTGTCTCTGCTGGGGAAGAAATGCCCGCTTTGCAGATTCCCTGGACATTGGGGATCATCTGCAGATCAAGGGCCGTATCCAGAGCAGGGAATACTCTAAACGGATCAGCGAAACGGAAACAGAAAGCCGCACTGCATATGAAGTTTCAGCAAGCAGCTTGAAGCTACTGGAAGAATGACTCTTCTACATACAGGTACTTCCACAAAAAGAGAGGTTTTCCTCTCTTTTTTGATATAAGGATATTTTTGTACAGTTAAAAACATAAGAACAACAAAAATCATTGCGAACATCAGGAAAAACAGGTACTATATTAACATATACTACTACATGTACAACCCGGGATCGGGGTCGATTATGCTACCGGCGACAGCTGGCTGTAAGGAGAAGAGAGCAGACAGGTGGCAGATGGTTGCTCACTGTCTGATAAGGTTTCAGATCTGTTCTTCAATTTGATCTCATTCCTGTCGGGTATGAATTAAAAAACTAAGGAAAGGACAAAAAACATGGAGATCAATTTGACTGCTGATGAGCGAGAAATGTTATATAACTTACAAACTATGAGATGGTCCAGTTTTCAAGGAAAACCACTTTCTAAAATTGATGGGGAATACCAGAAGATGGTCGCTGATGATCTTAAGCAAATGATAGAACGTTTTGACGCTTCAAATGATGAATGCATGGAGTTTTCCAGACAGCAGCTGCATATTAATATTACGCTTCTGGATGTCCTTATTTTTTCGATGGATTTCTTCATTCGAAACGACCTTGAAGCACAAAAACCTGCGGAGGATATCGAGGAAAAAAAACAGATAGTGGAAACCGCAAGAACGCTGCGTCAGAAGATAGTTTCTGTGTTACTGCCAGATTCATGGTTTGGTGAGTCCGCGGATATACAACGTGCAACCTGCAGCTGCTATGAAATAATCAATGGATGGGGTGATGCAGATTAAATATGTTTGTACCAGGAAAAACATTATTCTAAAAAACAGATAGCGAAAGCCAGTATGCTTCATAGTACACTGATGCCTTTCGCGGAAAGGCGAAAATATGAGAAAAAGAATCTTATTTATATTCCTGCTGGTCCTCTGCCTGTGTGCAGTCCCTGTCAGCGCAGCGACTCTGGGAAAGGTTTCCGGCGTCAAGGTGAAACAGTCCGGTGAAAAGGTAAAAGTGACATGGAATACAGCAGCAGGAGCCAAGGGATATCAGGTATACCAGAAAACTGGCTCAGAAAAATTCCACAGGATCAAGACTACTGGAAAGAAGAGCTATACGGTAAGAGGGCTTACACCAGGGAATACCTATTATTTCCGCGTCAGGGCTTATGCGGATTCTTCCGGTAAAAAGAAATACGGAAAATACTCTTCTTCCGTAAAGATCACGATCAAAAACAGCTCTGTGGCAGAAGGCAAAGTGATCACTGTATCCCCGAAATCCGATACTTATAAGAAAAAATACATGAACACATCCTGGTTCACGGAACAGACTCGTTCTTATTATGTTCTCCGTTCTTACCTGGAATACTTTGCCAATATTGGAGGCGGAGAGCTGCACCTGAAAAAAGGAACCTATAACCTGCAGTTTCCTCTGTATATCCCTTCCAATACAACCGTCATATTTGAGGACGGGGTCACGATCAAACGGCAGGACAAGGGGACTCTTTTCATCCTTTGCAGTTACAATGACGTAAATACTGGAAAGAAATTCTACGGATACAATGGTGTCCATGACATCAAGATAATCGGCAGGGGAAAGGTTGTCTTTGATAAGGAATTTGGAGGAAATGCCGCGATCTTGATGGGACATACGAAGAACATCCTGATTGAAGGGATCACCTTTGCCCGTATGTCCGATACATCTGCACATTTCATTGAAATGGATGCTTCCAATAACGTAGAGATCCGTAACTGTACCTTTGAAGGTTCCACTTCCGTAGGAAAGAAAGAAGCGATCAACTTAGACGTCCCGGATCCTGCAACCGGAGGGTTTACATGGGAAGGAAGCGGTCAGGACAAGACTGCGAACGATACTGTGTACATCCATAATAATGTATTCAAAAATCTCACCGCAGGAGTGGGTACGCATATGTATACACCGGGACACCCACATAAAAATATTAGTATTGAAAACAACAGCTTCAGCTCCTGTCGGACATTTGCAATACGGGCGCAGAACTGGGAAGATTCCAGTATACTTAACAATACCTTTACCAACATCACCGCTCCTGACGGTTCCGCTCTTGCCATTGATGCAAGAGGTATCAGCAATGTAGTCGTAAAAGGCAACAGCATAACAAATTCCGATGCATTCATGAAGATCATCGTCAGCCGGTATTCTGACGGTACGATCTCCTCCAGACCGGGACTGGCAAACTACGATCCGGTGTTTAATTCCGTCAAAGAAGAGGATGTCGTATATAATACTGTATCCGGTCTGAAAACGGATTATGCAGTTTCCTATGTCAACACTACCACGCATCAGGGAACAAATACAAAATACTGGAAAGCTAGAAATTAGTTGATATTTTGGTACCATTGCGTTAAAATAATAATAAAAAAGGGAGAAATAGAAAAAATGGATACAATGGATTTGCTTCAATTGCTGCCACAAACCATACAGCACGATATCATTGACTTTCATGACTGTAAACTAAAAGATGGGAGAGATGCAACAAGGATAACTCTGTCCAGAATGTTAACTGCAGAAGAGAAATCCCAGATGAGTGGAGAGCATTTTGTAGGAATCAACTGTATTGCTCATTACAGATACGCTCCGGAAATAGAAAAATCCTATTTTTATGTTGTATAATAAAATGCCTTCATATGACAGTATCAGAAAATATCTGATACTGTCTTTTTTTGCATTTTAAAGAAAAAACAGGAGGGATTTTAAATGGATACACCTGAAATCTTTTATGAAAACCTGTCTAAAGGGATCATAACATACGAAATGCTTGATTTGGCTCTGTTCTCCCTGAATAAAAGGGCCAAAAACTACAGGGATCAGAAAAGGAAAGCAAAAAAGAGTCTGTATGCACAGGCGCAGCTGTTTGGTTTTAGTAATCCGGATAATCCGGAAGAAGCCGAAAGAATGGAGAAAGAATTTTATGCAAAAAAGGAACGGCTGCTACAGATCGTAAAGCCGGCCTGTGTCCATCAGGAGCTGGCAGGTTACAAGAAAGATTACGTTTACGATAAGGATGGGATTGATTATGCGGATGTTTTTATAGATTCCATTTTTCATAACCGGGTTCTGGATAGAGGAATCTGCCGGAAAGAAGGAAAGGACATCCGGTTCTTTGTCCGAAAAGGGGAACCATATTACAGGTATTATTTTTTCCGATGTATTGGAACTCATACCTACCATTCACCTATAAACAAAGAAACGGCCTTAAGCAGCAGTTTGCCCATCCATATAATAAATGAGATCAAAACAGAAGGAGAGCGCAATGAGAATCTGCTTCCTGAAGATTTTGTAGATCAAATGCTTGCTCTCGTAGACAGTGGAACGTACACATATGTCCCATCCAACACTATTCGTTCCCCAAGGGAGAGTATCCTTCCACCTGTTACTTACGTCATCCCGCAGAAATACGAATGGGAGGAAGTACTTGACCTGCTTAAGGAAAAATATCCAGAAAAACCGGGACTGCTGAAAGTTGACTTATCCATCCGGCTTTGGAGAAAGATCATGAAACTGAGAGCTTTTTCTGCGGAGAGCTGTATGAGGTGTATTTGGGAGGAAAGAAGAAGACGGTAGTGGTCCTTTTTTTGAGTTTCCTTTTATCATATTACCTCAAAAATAATACTTAACAGGAGGTATATGTGCAATGAAATTTAAGAAATGGATTCCGGGAATAATGCTCGGGACAATGATGACTGCTATGACAGCGGTGCCGGTATTGGCAGGTAATATTAATTCTGGTAGTACCCCCCCCCGATAGAATTTTCGAGGGTTAGTAGTACCAGTGCGGATAGCAGTTCTGGAGGTGACAGTGGGAAAGTTTACGACTTTAAGGATTCCAAAACTTCCGGAGTAGTAACTGTTACAAAAAACTGGGATGACAATTCTTCTAATGATAAGAAGCCGGTACCGGACGTTTCCATCAGTACGGAGAAACCAGGCAAAAATCCACTGGGTTATACCATTACTTATCATGGAAATGGGCTGACTTTCGCAGATGGAAGTACTGAGAATGAAGTTGTAATAAATAAGTCAGGAAAAATAGTGTCTGGACAATACAAGGAATTATCAGGCTCTTTGGGGTGGTATTCTGATAAGGCTTGCACACAGAAAATAAAAGTTGATTCTGCCGGACTGCCAGTAAATGGAATTAATACTGATCTTGACCTGTATGCAAAACAGAAAACGTTTGTTTTAAAAACAGGATCTGGATTTAATAAGTTGATTCCCTCCGCGGCAACATCTGTTGTATTTACAGATGAAATCATGCCTGTAGCTACAACCTTAATTGATGTGGACGCAGACGGAGATGGGGGAGTCGTAGCATGGATGGACGGAACTGTTATGAAAGTATCTACTCAAACACCAGGAAAGCAAGTTATTGCAGCTACAAGCTGTCAGGAAATGTTTATGATTAAATCAAATCTCATTTCGATAGATTTCAGTAATCTGGATACAAGCAACGTTATCAATATGAGTCATATGTTTGAGGGTTGCACAAGAATGACTGCTTTAGATCTGACTCATCTGGACACACAGAATGTAACGAATATGAGTCATATGTTTCTGGCTTGCATCGGTCTTACTAACCTCGATCTGACTACCCTAGACACACAGAACGTAACGAGAATGGGCTCCATGTTCTCCGGTTGCAGCGGTCTTACCAACTTGGATCTGACTCATCTGGATGCCAGTAAAGTTACCGATATGAGCTACATGTTCTACAATTGTAGCGGGCTTACTAACCTCGATCTGACTTCTTTGGATACTAGCGGAGTTACTAATATGGCTCTAATGTTCAACGGTTGTTACGGACTTACCAGTTTGGATCTGACTTCGTTTGATACCAGCAAGGTTACAAATATGAATTCTATGTTCCGCGACTGCAAAGGACTGACTTCTTTAGATTTGTCTTCTCTGGATACCAGTAAGGTTACAAATATGAATTCTATGTTCAGCGGCTGCAAAAGACTGACTTCTTTAGATTTGTCTTCTCTGGATACCAGTAAGGTTACAAATATGAGTTCTATGTTCCGCGACTGTAGCGGACTGACAAATCTGGATTTGGCTCATTTGGATATGCGGAATGTTACGAATATAAGTTACATATTCTTCCAGTGCGATAAGCTAACAGCTTTAGATCTATCTTCTCTGGATACTCGAAGTGTGACGAATATGAGCTATATGTTCTACGGTTGTTCAAAACTTATTAATCTATCTCTCGGAGATAAATTTACCTTTGTTGGCTCAAATTACAATCTACCATCCGGCACCTGGTATTCCTCTGACGGCACCGCCTACACCTCCGACGGAAACTCTTGCACGATACCAAATAACAAAGCCGACACCTACACCAGAAGATAAATCATATACACCTCCTCTGATTTTTCGTACCAGAAAAGCAGTCTGCCAATATCAGCTATACTACAACCATGAACAGCAAAGATGTTCAGAATTCACCTTTCGTTTTTGGGCACTCACAGAGTTCGGAAAATGCTGTGAGTGTCTTTTTTATGCGAAATTTTGAGTTTGATCTTAAATCTGAGAAAAGAGGAATAACATGAGAAGAACAATGATAGCAGGATGTATATTGCTCTCACTGGTTGGAGCAGCGAACGTGCAGGCAACAGAAGGGGAGTCGTATGTGACAGTTGCACAGGCGGACGGAAACGTAAGCCAGGCATCAGTAGACCGAGCAAATGATCTGCTTAATGTCATGCCAAAAAACCTGCTGGAGGGATTTCTGGATAATGGATGGACATTCTATGTAACAGATAAGAATATTGCTTACGATATTCTTGGAGGACAATTTAATTCCGTAAAAGGTGTCACAGATTTCGACAATCATGAGATATACATCGAACAGCGTGATGCCGCCATAGAAACTGCTGTTGTGCATGAATTTGGACACTACCTGGATTACATAAATGGAGATCAAAGCCAGACATCAGAATTTGCAGATATTTTCAATGCTGAAAGCAATTCTTTTGTAACTACCTTTGATGTTGATTTCTACTACGATGCCAGCGAATTTTTTGCGGATGGAGTTTATCGGTATTATGACGGTGAGAGAAATACTCTGGTACAGGCTTGTCCGCAGCTGACTGCATATATCGAAACCGTAGTAAAAATGGAATCGCAGCCCTTGAAAGAAGCTTTCGCAGATGGAAGATAAAAGAGGATGTCGCATCGTATATGCAGTATCCTTTTTTTCGTGTCAGAAAATCCTGCTGTCAAAATCAGCTACAATACACTCATGAACAGTGTATGAGACTTATGCTTCATATGTTGTTCAGAATCCTTTTCTTTGTTTTTGGACATCCGCGGAAGATCGGAATTAGCCGCGGATGTCTTTGTATAAAAAAGTGAATTCGAATTCAATTTTTTGAGAGAGGTTCCCATATTTTTCTGAATCAATCTCCATCATCCAATAAGTTTTAATCAAAAAAAATATTATTCATCATATTACTTTTAACTTAAAAACTACAGGATCAAAAATGGTCTGCAAAAATTAAAAAGGAGATTATTATGGCTAAGAAATACGTATACTCATGTATCGACAGAGCGAATATTACAGGTACCGTTGACGCAGTAGAAGAAAATACCCCGTTTATTACAGACAAATTTGTAAACCTTATCGTTTACACCTCCAGGAAAGAACCGTCTACAGCCAAAGACCGTATCAATGTAGTTGTAAACAAAAAGTTATTGGGAAATATTACAGAAGGCTCATGTGTAAAAATTGCCGGAGCAATCCAGACAAAAACTGTAAATGGGCACTTGTATATTTATATCTTTGCTTATGATATTACAGAAGTTGAAGCAGGAACTGCTATGGATACCGACCAGCTGAAATTCGAAGGATATCTCTGTAAGAAGCCGGTGCTGCGGAAAACTCCTTTCTCAAATCGTACAGTCTGTGACTGTGTCCTGGCGATCAATGACAGAGGTATGTCTTATTATGTACCTTGCATCTGCTGGAGTAAAAACGCCAAAAAGATGGCACAGAGTGCCGTAGGAGATAAGTTCTATGTTTCCGGAAGACTTCAGAGCAGAGAATATGTGAAGAATGAAAAAACCTATGTGATCAATGAGGTATCCGTTTATCATATTGATGAATTCTCATTTGATTCCGAAGATGATTAATAATAAAGGACTGCCATCTGGCAGTCCTTTTTATGTGTTAATGCTCTTATAAGTCCTGGATGTAAGCGGATAACTCTGCTTTCTCTGTTTTATCTAATTTATGTCCTGCTGTATATGCACGTACAAATTCCAAGATGGAATTGTCGTAGGAACCTTCTACTACGTCTTTTGCATATTTTTCATGAAATTCTTTTTTGGTAAACACTGGAAGATAAACAGCTCTCGGACCTTTTGTTTTATCTGATTTTAAATATCCTTTTTGAATCATACGGGAGAGGAACGTGTTCACAGTCTGCTTTTTCCAGGTCTTTCCTTCTTCCGTAAAATGGACCAGAATCTCTGCAAAAGTTGTAGGCGTTTCTAATGACCATAAATACTGTAAAATATAAAATTCTGTGTCGCTTAATACGTTTCGCATTATTATTGCCTCCTTGTTTTTCTATATGTTGGGACCGTACCTCAAAAATCTCAACAAGCTACAGTCAACAATGTGTCTGAAAAATCTTTCCTTTCAAGGACAATTGTATTACAGATACAAAAATAAAACAAGGAGAAGTTTTTTCGTGTCAGAATAATATTTTTCCAACATAGGATAAGATTTGATCATAAGTTAATCAGGTAACGGAAAGGAGAAAATTATGACAGAATACAATGATTATGCAGAATGCTGCGGAACCTGCAGATACCACAAGAAAGATGCTTCTGATGACTGGATCTGCACATGTCCGTATAGCGAATATATGAGCGTCTGGACAGAGTATGACGATTCCTGTGACAGCTGGGAAGGAAGGTGAAAGATATGTCCGAAACAAAGAAGAGAAATGTGAAAGTAGTAGAATCGAAAACGCTTTCTAGTCGATATGACAAAAGATTTGTGGTTGTCGATGAGGAAACAGGAAATGTTTTGGACGATGCCCAAGGCTATGGTTACAAAAGTAAACAAAAGGCCATGGCTGCATGGAGCTATAAGAACCGGGATAAGAGCAAAGATGCGGAAAAGCGCAAAAAACAGAGAATGATCAAAGCCTGGCTAAAAGAGCATCCTGTGGTTGGCGACGCTCTGGAAGAAGCGGCGTGGGACATTGTGAAAAGAAATGTACCTCCAGAGACAAAAATCAACACAAAGCTTGTAAAAAGCATCCTTAAGGAAAATAATCTGGAATTGGAAGGATTCTCAGCCAGAGATCTTTTAAGTGTCTGGAAAAAGAATTAATGAAAAAAGCAGACCTCAAAGTCTGCTTTTTTATATGGGAGAGAAGGAACTGATGGAAAATCGTGGTTTTGATGATGATAGATTCGAAAGAAGAACTTCCGCGGAATCCTCCGTCCAGTCATTTTTTGTAATCCATGATAATGTTCTATCTGCGGATAATCTCTGTTTTTTCTTAACTACTTCAGCTCAATTGCAGACTTAAAACGAGAGAAATACAGTTCTGGAAAATCATTTTGATTAGAAACGATTATTAGAAGTTTTCCGCGGAGGATATTTTTTTTAACCATTTCCTTCTTCATATGGATATGTTTTCTGTCTTATGCTATCATCATATACAGAACAAAGTGCGGAGGAGCAGACTATGGCAAAAGAATATCCGGTCATCGCAGTCATCGGAACAGAAGAATGCAAAAAGGAAATGGAACAGATACAGGAAAAACTGACAAAGCAGGGACATATGATTGTCCCGATTGGTATGTGTGGGAAAGAAGATCTCGATATGAGATTGGATAAAATCGACCTGGCAGAGGAGCTGTTTGTTGTTAATCCGGCAGGAAAGATAGAAATGAACATTTGGACAGATATCTGCTATGCATATCTGACGGGAAAGGATATAAGTTCTCTGGAGTCCATGTCTTACCGGGAAATACAGGAAAAGGCAAATGACCTTATCTATGAATCGGAAATGCTGGCTCAGAGGCAGCTGGAAATGGTACAGCATAATTCATACATGGATAAGGATATAGTTTCTTTTTCTTACAAGCAGCATACAGTATATGACCCCTGGATTCGAGAGGATATGCAGGATGAGCCATTTGCCTGGAGTATGCATGAAAACATGAAAACAGCAGTGAATCCATTTGAGCATTACGGAAAGAAAAATGCATCAAGGTTCGTGGTAAGGATTGTGGAGAAAAATCAATGAGTACCGACATGGAGCCGGTTTGTCCCCCCCCGGCGGTTGAAACAGTTCGAAGGAGTATCCATGGATGAGATTTGCTTCCTTATATTGTTTCCGGGCAGGCAAATAATATAGAAAATGTAAAGAAACAGCTGAGCAAATAGAAAAACAGATATATACAAGACTAAGCCGGGAATTTCTCCCGGCTCTTCTTGTCTTTTTAAACATTTTTAATTTACGCGGTATATTGGATTTTCTTCCGCGGATAAAATCAACCCTTCTCTTCGCAGTACCTCCTCGGCTTCTTCCGCGGATACCCCTTCCTCTGCCAGTTCCGCCAGCCTTTTCGTTCCTTTGTATACTCTCAGGTCTTTACCCTGTGACGTATTGGAGTACAGCTTACCTGACACTTCTGCAATTTCTCTTAATAATCTGATCAGTTCTTTGTTCATGGATATGAACCTCCTTTTTTTCTACTTTCCTAAGCGCAGAAAACTGATGTTTTTCCGGTGCCTTTTCTTATTTCGGCAATATATACAAAATGCCTATGTTTGCTTTGTGCATATTGCGATTCAAAAAGTGAATTCGAATTCACTTTTTTATGCCGCATCTGGTTCTTCATATTGTAAACGACCAAATAACGAAAGGAGAAGAACGTATTATGAGAGAAAACAATCAGGACATTTTTGGACAGGGAGGTTGTTTTGCTTTCCATCCGGTATATTCGGGAGACTGCAAATATACAACAGGAATCTTCAAGTTCATGAAGACTAAGCCGGTGGGTGTAAATCCGGAGAGTATCTGGGAGGAAAGCAGTTCTATCGATGACTGCATCCAGATAGCGATCTGGAGGATCATACCATTCTGTGAGGTCCGCAATATATTCGTGGTCATCTACGACCAGAACAGTAAAATCGTAAAGACCTATGTGGATACAGATGGTCTGATACAGGATCTCTGGAAGAATTTTTCCAACGTACCGTTTGATGACGGAGAAAAAGATCTGGTACTCGGACAGGACTGGTTCATCTTCGAGAAAGGAACCGAAAGAGAAGATATCTGGCAGTGGTTTGACGCATACTACTCCAAAGGTGTGGTTACGCTACTGTATCCGGAAGCATGTAACAAAATCTGAAATTGTTGCCACCTTCATTATGAAGAGAACCGAAAAGGTTCTCTTTTTTTGTTTTACCGTTATTTTATTCATCTTACTTTCGCAAATAAAAAAACGAAAGGAGAAACTTAAAAATGAAAAACAAAGAATTTACAAAGGTGTACGAAGGGTTACAATCCCTGATCAGAGTAGCCATGGGAGACTCTGTATCCAATGATACGTATTTTGAGTTCAAAAAGTATTTCCGTTATCCAGGAGAGCTTTTAGAGCGAATGGAACAGTATGGGTATGGAAGTGCCGACGATTACCTGTCGGCAATAGCGGCATTGAGATGGGCAAAAAACCGTAAATTGGATATTTCAGAGATGTGCGTAGGTACACAGCTGGAAGATTTCCTGAAAAAAGCAGAAGAGAAGGGAAAAGAGGAAAATGATCTCTTATTGCTCTATTCTGTCATCTGCTATGAAAATGATGCTACTGAGATTACTGGAGACGATTTAGCAACATTACTTGATGCTGCGAAAGAAAATACTCAAGAGTCAGTTGTTTATTTTCTTAAGAAAATCCTTGATGATAGGATACACCATTGGAATTTACAGGGCTATGTTGACAAATTTTTGTTAGCTTCAAAAATTCTGGTTCTTAAGATGGATTCTATATCATCACTAGCTCAGGAAGATGTGTGCGAATGCGCAGATTTCTTTATGGATCTTATGGAAGTGTCATACGCACTGAAACATATCTCTGAGCAATTTTCTTTATCTATTAAGGAAAACATGGGAGCTGCATCCGATATTATACTTGTTTTTTCGGACTTGTATAAAGAACCGGTCAAGAAGTCGTATGAGAAAAAACTGTTAGAGGCAGGATTTTCCAATATGGACATATTGAATCTAAATATGGGTATCTGGTATGTCTATGAAAGAACAACAGAACTTTATGTATCTTCCGAAATCAAATGGTGGCGTCTTGCCAAGAGATGGTTCCAGTCTTTATTTTTGCAGGATAAAGAAGTTCCTTTTGACGGGAACAGACTTATGAACCTTTTCGATAAGAAAATGCCAAGAAAAATTGATGGAGAAGATCTGGCTCCTAAATTTTTACTTGCTGGATTTGCACATGGTATTCCTTGTGTAAACAATTCGTATCTTTTATTTTATATTCTCACAATGTATGGCTCTTACAGGCATTCCTCCGAAAGAGTAAACCAACTTAGTCTCTGGGAGTCTATATGTACAAATCATCCATTTAGAATCGATTCGGAAGATGAGCTTGAATGGATGAGAGGGTTGTTAGGATATGAATGGAACAGTCGGGATAAATATTTCATGCAGCGTATTTACGTATTACTATTACGTAAATATGTCAATGAGCAGAAGCGGCTGGAAGAAAAGGAGTCTATCCTCAAAGAAATGTTCGGATATGAAGTAAAAGAAATCATATACAAAAACATGGTTATGTTTTCCAGAGAAGCAATGGATAAGCTATTCGAATCCGGATATCTGTCTTTTGATGATTTTGTTAAAAAAGGCTCCCGCGGAAGTATCGAAAAATATCTGTCATCTTTGAATAAAAGATATATTTTAATCTGGCTGTCGGACTTCTGTAAAAAAAACAATTGTATTTTTAACGATACATGGATCACATATTTCAAAGAGTCCTTCAATAACAGTTGGATGATATCTTTTGCATATGGAACAGTCAATCATGCAGATGCTGAAGAGATTCTTTCATCCTATACTGCTGAAGAACAGGGCTTGCTTCTGGGACTTGTATGTGAAATCTGCGCAAGGATTCCTGGTATTTGTGACCTTGATGATCTGATGGCAGGCTTTATTTCAAATCCAATGATACGCTCTATTATTGGCGAGGATCTTTCTGAACAGTGGCATCAGGAACTGTTGAAAAGAAATTATCGTTGGATAGATGCAGTTCAAAAAGACTATCTTCCTGCAGAAGAGTATAATGCTTGGATCCTGGAAAAGGAGCAAAAGAAAAAACAAGAAAAAATTGAGAGAGTTCACGCAGCTATTAATGAATTAAAGGAAGATACCTTGGCTGAACTGGGAGATATTACTTCAAACGATAAATTCCTTGTTGCCATTCTGGAAAAAGCAAAATACTGCGCAGATAATACGGAGCTTAAAGCTTATATTGGATTAATCTATGAACATTGTCCAGGAAAAGTGTTCTTGAATAAGGATGATGTTTTATTAGCCCTGTATTTTATTAAAGGCTGTTATAGCGCAGGTGTGGTAACCTATCTGGAACTTGTAAACTTTATAAAAAACATAAGGGAGAAAACAAATGAATAACTACTTGAATAATACACTCACAAATCTGCATCTGCAGGATTTTCTTAAAGAAAAAGGATTAGATGTATCTCATATGAGATACATCTCTGACAGGCAACTGGCTGTTGATAACCTTCATATGGTTCCAAATATGAAAGATTATCTTAAATCTGGATACTTTATACTGGATGGTCTCGCAAAAGCAATTTTATCCAGTAAAGAAACTGCGGAAATAATTTCCAAGTTGCATACAGATGGACAGCTATCAAAGTTATCATGCTCTTTGCTGAATCAGTATATTAATGTATTTGGAGCAGATTATCCAGATGCAGAATCATTTGCAGAAAATCTTGTAAATTACGAGGATGTTTTGCATTCCGTTCTGGAAAAAGAACGTCCGGGAACAGCAGCTGCTTATGATCTGAAATTTTACACTTTTCTTAAAGAAGGGAAACATGAGCGGTTGATTCATCTTTTTTATGAATTATCCTTTTCAGACAGGAATGACTTCCTAATCCAGTTATTCATGAAAGAAAACTGGCAGGAAGAACTTATAAAATTTTATCTCATAGAAGACCTGCCGGAAGAATTTTCGTTCCGAAGTTCTGTATTCATTTTGCGAAACTCAGTTCCTGAAAGTTATTTCAGGTTAGCAAAAGTCCTGACATATCCAGGAACTTTAGATATTTACAAGATGGCTGGTGATTGCGTGAATAAAGTATATCTTCATGAAAAAGGGTATGCAAAACAGGCAGAAGACATTGCTGCTATTCTGAGTAAATTCAAAGGGTTATTTGATTCTGAAGAATTTGAAGAAGACATTAAGCAAGATTTCTTCCGAAGATTATATGATATTGATTATCAGGAAAAAACATTATCCGAATACAAGCGATATATTATGAAACATCTTGACAAAGATGCTGTAAAAAATAGTCTTTGGGGAATTAACAGCTTTCTATCTGCCTGCACAGGCAATAAATACGAAAAACTGATGAAAGAGATTGATTCAGGCTCCTATTCTCATATAGAGGCTTTCGCCAGAAAGTGCCTGATCAACAATAAAACTGCATGCTTAAGGCTGATGCAGGATAACCTGAAGGAATTTGCAAAATTACCAATAAACAGTATCCTGTTTTCAAATGAGTTTTGGCAGTTATGCAACATGAATACCTTAACTATTAAGGATTTACAGAAACTGCAGAAGTATGATGAAGATAAAGAAAAATATCTTTATACAACCAATAATATTGATCTATCTCTTTTCTATAATCATACATATACTTTCCCGGAATTTTTATCAATTTCCCTAAAGAATAGAAAGCTGATTGAAATCTATAATTCACTGGATCCGTCTATGAGGGTAGATGAAAAACTCCGCCGTATCCGACAGTTATTCCATGAATCCATCCGTATGGACAATTTTCCGGAAGATCTGATTTCCGCTGTAGCAAAAACTCTATCTAAAGAACCTCTGTCTGATTATATCAACAGGCATTCCTACCTTAAAGAAACAGCTAGTATTTCGGATTTTCTTTATCTGGAATCCATTGAGTCTTATAATCCAGGGTTAAAAGAGGTTATTAACGAAATAACTGGCAGAATTGATATTCTGGCTGTAGTGAACAACTACAATAACCCGAAATTAAAGGAACTTGGATTGAAAGATTTTAAAAATGCATATGTCTCTCTGGATGAGGACAGCGCATGGCTGAAAGAAGAATTACCGATTCCTGAAGAACATCAGAAATCATTTTTAGAATTCTGCTTACAGGGAAATGCTTCAGTTACGAAGTCCTATTACGATGATCAGTATGAGAAAGGTCAGAAAAACGTATTACTGCTTGCAAAAGCAGCTGTATACGGAAAACTGGATGAAGTAAAATATGAAAACTTCAATGCTGAGATTGGATTCACTCTTACAGGTGACCAGAAAGAAGTCTGGAAAGAAAATTCGAAAAAGCAACAGTATGGCCTTAAAGCTACTGAAAATACTGATTTTGAAAGCTGTATGAAGATCGGAGCTGTTCCAACTTGGACCTGCATGAATTACAAAAGCGGACAATATAATGAATGCTTATTGTCAGTATTTGATGCCAATAAAAAAGTATTATATGTTGACAAAGGAAGTAAATGTGTTGCCCGCGCAATCATGAGGCTGACAAAAATGTCTGATACTGCTGTAAATAAAACTCTTAGTTTTAGGGATGTTGCAGAAGATGCTGCTATGGAATCTGGTTCAGACGAAAAACTTGTCATTTTCCTCGAAAGAATGTACTTTTCTCATTTAACGAATGCTGAAATCATTCAGGTAAGAAAACTTTTGTATGACCTTGCAGAAGCAAAAGCCACAGCTTTAGGTGCTAAGATTCTGGTCGCACAGGATTATGAAGATATTGCTGAAGAAAAACTTCTGAAAAAAACTTCAACAAATGTTTATATCTCCAAATCCAAAAACGGAGACCAGTATCTGGATTCTCTGGGTGGCGACTGTGAGAAAGGCGGCTACTATGTAAAAGGAAATTTCTACGCCCCTTATGAGCAGTAAATTCTATTATTTTTCAGTCGAATTACAGAAATGTAATTCGGCTTTTTTTTGATACTTTTTTCGTATCAGAAATCAATATCCAAAATCTGCTGTATATTATAACTATGAACAGCCAATAAGCTGTTTCACTCCTTTCGTTTATGACACCTGCGGGGCTCGAAATTGACCGCAGGTGTCTTTTTTTTGCATAATAGTTTATAGAAAACCAGACTGATGAACAGTCTGGATGTTCCTTTTCAAACTGGTATAAGCGACAAGTTCAGGAGCATGAACGATCAGAAGCAAATAAGATGTCTGGATTGGTAGTGGTTACAAAAAATTTCTCCTTCTTTATCCATCCATTTTTCATGTTTTCTGCATATGAAAACTTACGTTCGTTTTGCTTGCTAATTTGTCCAAAATATGGCATATTAATATGGTATATAAGAAAAGGAGAGATGTGTTGTGATATTGATTTCGGTTGTTGATGATCGTATGGGAATGTGCTTTAACCGGCGAAGGCTGAGCCGGGACAGGGTTCTATCTGATAAGATACTGGCTTTAACTAATGAAAAAGTCCTTTGGATGAGCTCTTATTCGGAAAAACTTTTCGATTCTGTCAAACACTCCCAGATCAATATAGATGATGATTGCCTTCGGGAAGCAGCAGCAGGTGAGTATTGCTTTGTAGAAACAGAGGATCCAGCTACAGCCAAAGACTGGATTGAGCAGATTATTCTTTTTAAATGGAATCGCAGGTATCCTGCAGATGTTTTCTTTAGCATTGATCTGAATAGATGGAAACTTAAATATTCCGAAGATTTTGAGGGAAATTCACATGACAAGATTACAATGGAGGTATACAATGCAAAAAAATAAAAAATTTCTTTTACCTATAATCACTGCCATAAGCATTCTGTTTTCAGGATATGCTCCTGTAATGGCTGATGTTGATCTTTCTACTATTCCTGCATACACAGGAGAACCTTATGTGGAAATCAACGATAATGTTCCGGATTTTCCGGAAGATGACTTTACAACCGATTCCTTTGAGTCATACAGTGATCTGGATAACTTAGGCAGATGTGGTGTCGCATACGCCAATATAGGACAGGATCTCATGCCTATCGAAAAAAGAGGTTCTATCGGTCAGGTAAAACCTTCTGGATGGCATACGCAGAAATACGATAATGTAGATGGCAAATTTGTCTACAATCGCTGCCACCTGATTGGATATCAGTTGACAGCAGAAAATGCAAATGAGAAAAATCTGATTACCGGTACAAGGTATCTGAACGTAGAAGGAATGCTACCATTTGAAAATATGGTGGCCGACTACATTAAAGAAACTGATTACCATGTTCTATACAGGGTTACTCCAATATTTGATGGAGATAATCTTGTTGCAGACGGTGTGCAGATGGAAGCTGAGTCCGTGGAAGACAATGGAGATGGTATTCTCTTTAATGTTTTTTGCTATAATGTGCAGCCTGGCATCAATATTGATTATGCTACCGGGGACAGCTCTTTGTCTGGAGAAAGCACAGATGTTTCCGCGGATACAGCAAATACGGAATATGTGTTAAACGTAAATACAAAGAAATTCCATAAACCTACATGCTCCGCAGCCAAACAGATGAAAGAAGAAAATAAACAGGAGTATTCTGGTTCCAGGGATGATTTAATTGCCCAGGGATATGAGCCTTGCAAGAAATGCAATCCGTAAATAATATAATGTAACCGTGAACAGCTAAAGAAGCTGATTCACTCTTTTCGTTTTGACACCTGTAGGGTTTGAAATTGACCGCAGGTGTCTGTTTTTTTGTATAACAGTTTTTTGCTAACCTTATTAATACAACGAAGTATGTTCCTTTCCGCGGAAGCCATTTCTTTCCATATTAAAGATACTGGATGAATAGTTTCGCTCCGCGGATAGAATACAAATTAGTATTGTAGCACAACAAATCACAAGTCCCGTGTGGCAAGGTTCTTTTGCCATTGTTCGTAAAAGAAATTGAAACATATCGGACAAAATGATAAACTAAACAAGAAAAAATATCTGAATCAGAAAATCTCGACAAAGGAGTAGGCTAAGGACAATGCAGAATACTATAATAGACAGAATGTTAATCACCGGAGATCTCCACGGAGATACATCAGCACTGACATTAATCGCAAAAAAATGCAAGAGAAAGACTGTCTGTTTGTTGCTGGAGATTTTGGGTTTATCTTCAGAGATAATAACAGCGAACGTTGCTTTTTAAATGACGTTGACAGGTTTCTTCAAAGGAAAAAAGCCTTTTTGGTCTTTGTAGACCATGAATTTGCTCAGAACAAGGATAGCAATGCCAAACAGAATTCATCAGAACACTGAAAACAAGTAAAGAGGAATTCATGGAAACCCCAAAAGGTGAGATTCAATTTAACTAACGCAGAATAAATGTATGTAGAGGCTGCCCTTAGTCAGGACAGCCTCTTTTCCGTTTTATGGAAGATATAAAAAATTACTGGTATTCACCCAAACATAACCACCGATTAATATCAATGGTTACCTTTGTAGAGTTAATGTGGACAATGCGTGTATGTTATAGTGCTTTCAAGTGCTAAATTCTTGGTATAATTACATTTTGTACATATTTTTCCTTTATATGTTTTTACAGAACATCCACCTTTGCTATTACGAATGTGTTTTTTCAGCGTACCATTTACAAATGTATGTGAACAGCTAGAACGAGTTTGGATATCTTTCGGTTCAATCATTATAATTTTTCCATTATCTGTAATAAAATAACTATCTGTATGTTTGAAATATTCTTCATCAGAAGAAACTATACTACTTTCATTAAAATATGTAATATAGTCTATTTCATTTCCATTATCTGAAACAGACACCCGCGCACCTTCTGCAGGATTAAAAAATCCTGTCCATGGAACAGAACGTAAATCTGCAGTAGGTGGGTTATAAGCAAATACAGGAATACAGGAAGTAGTCAGCATAAATATGATAGTCACTACATTTAATATAAATATAGGTTTAACATAAACACCTATTCTTTTTATTCTTTTTATCAAAAAGCTTCGATTATTTTTTGAGAACATTAGTGTAATTTTAGATTTCATTTCTGAACCCTCCTTTGCAGCAGTCATTATCAACAAGTATCCGTACCATTTTTGTTCGTCCTTGGAAAAGTATTTCATCACGTTTTCATCACAAGCAAGTTCCTGCACTTCTTTTATTTCTCGAAAGAAAATGTATATAAAAGGATTATAGCAATGCAGTATTAGTGCCAGAAAGGCTAACTGACGGAAAAGAAAATCGTATGATTTTATATGTTGCAGTTCATGCCGGATAATTAAATATAAATCGTTTTTATTCGATGAAGAAGTCAAAACGATAGATGGATGAAAAGCTCCGTATGTAAATGGAGAAGCTGTATAATTATTCTCATACACAGTAATTTTACGTTGAAGTTTCATTTCCTTTGATAATATTTCTACAATTTTTATAACCCCAGGATCTGACAACACATTTTGTGAAATTTTTCTGTGAAACCTAATAAAAGTAAATATTTCATAAAAAATTACTACACATAAAGAACAGATCCATAATCCTATAAATATTTTTTGAAGACATCCTGTGGAATTCAAGTAAAATCCATTAGATGTTTGAATAATCTTCCCAGTTAAAGATATTACAGCATCTCCTGTTAAAGGCTTTGGGGTACTAACATACCGGCAAACGAAATACTTCAGCAGAGGAAAAGGAAACAGATATAAGATCATGCAATATTTCAAACACTTGTATTGAAACCTGGCTGAAAGATAATTATTAAAAATAGTAGATACTGCTATATAAATAATAAAAGGCAAACTTCCGGCAGCAGACATGACAATTAATAATAATATCAAACTTTTCATAATCCATTCCTCATTCTTTTACAATATTATCCATGTCATTATTCACTATCTTCACAAAGATTATTATTGATAATATTCTTCAATTCTTCAATATCTGACTCTGACAATTTTGTTTTATATGTTAATGAAACCAACAGGTTCGAAATAGAACCATTAAAAGTATTATCTACAAAATCTGTAGCATACTTATGCGCTAATTCTTCTTCCGTAAGTTGAGGGTAATAGGAACGTTTGCATCTATATCCCTTTCCTTCTGAATGAAGAATATTTTTTTTAACAAGACGCGCCAAATAAGTACTCAAAGTCGATGAAGACCAACCATAGTGCAGTTCCGTGTTACAATACTTTAGCGCTTCAGCAAGTGAAACAGGATACTTATTATTCCAGAAAAATTTCATCAACTCATACTCCATTTTTGAAAGCCCATAATATGTATCGCTCATAGCCGCCCTCTTTTCTGATATTAACATCTTTATATATAATATATAAAAATTTATTTAAAATGTCAATAAACCATCGACATAGTTGTAAATAAATCTATTGACATGGTTGTAGATAAATGCTATTCTAAAGACAAACAAATACATGTATGATGTAGTACTACAAAGTTTTAAAAGGCGAACACTCTGACAAACAATTACAATCTAAAAAGTGAGGTGTTTTATGATGGGACAACATAAAAAACTAAAAGCATCTATAGGATTGACTATAGCTGCCCTAATGATTTCATCTACATGCTATGCTCAGGATGATCCGAATGATGAATATACGATTCACTACGATCTTGAAACTCAGGAAAGCACTTATTACGGTTATGATAAGGAAAATCATGAATTTTACAAAGTAGATGATCCTGTTGAACCTGTCCAGAATAGTACAGTTAGTGATGGAACTATTGATATTGCTGATGCTCCAGATGAAATGGAGGGAATAAATCCGGGAAATATCTATGTGGATAATCAGTCAATAAAAGAAGACATTGATAATCCATATACAATTCTTCTTTTCGGTGGAAGTATGCCAACTGTGTACAAATATAACAAGGAACAACTAGACGATCCATGGACTGTTGTAAGTCAGGAAAAAGTAAACTTGTTAGAAGGCAAGGTAAATAAAGTATCAAAATCCCACTTGATTTTTACAGATCAAAATAATGATGATATTAAAGTAAAAATCAAGAAGGACGAGCAGTGGCATCCAGGTGATGAAATTAAAGTGTTCGGCTTAACGAAAACGAAAAATGGCAAGGTTAAGCTTGCAAAGCAGTATGGATATTATAAAGTTGAGGGAGAATAAAGCTTATGGAGAACAAAAGAAAAAGATATTCATTAGCAGTATTATTTGCAATAACGTTCTGTTTTGTAAGTTGTGTATTTAATGTTCATGCAGAAAAATATTCACCTACTGATGCTGGTGAAGTGATAATTTACAAGTCATTTGAAACAGGTGAGGCAAGATATATTAATTATACGAAAAACAGCAATACTGAAACATATGGACTTTCACAGGACAACTACTCCTATGAAACAGATGCTTATATTCCTAATAGTGCAGCGACAACATCTGTTATTGGTGATGATGGAAGACTGCCAGCAACAAATACGGAAGTATTCCCAAATGCAGCAGTATTATACGTCACTACAAAATGGCCGGATGGCAGTGCCAGCCGAGGAACAGCATTTATGGTTAATAAAACACAAGCTATGACTGCCGGACATTGTGTATATTCAAGCAAACATGGAGGAATGGCTACAAGCATTACTGTTATTCCTGCCAGAAGCGGCGATAGTAAACCTTATGGGACTCACGCAGTAAAATCTATGTACGTAGGAGGTAAATCTCCAAATACAAACGCAGATTGGGGTGTTCTTACTCTTAAAACAGATCTTGGTCTTACTACAGGATATTATGGCGTACGTTTATCTGCCAGCAATTTAACGAGTACTGTTGTAAGAATTACCGGTTATCCAGCGGACAAAAGTGGTTATTTAATGTGGACCCAGAAAGGAAAAATAACTGGAGATTCCAATTATAGATTAAGTTATAAGATAGATACATATGGTGGACAAAGTGGCTCTCCGATTTATCAGCCTTCCAATTATAGAGTAGTAGGAATCCATACTACTGGTAATTCTTCAGCAAACTCGGGAGTAAAAATAAGTGACCGTTTGTTTCAGCTGATTGGAGGCAAAATTGTAGATCCAGGTGGATTTTCCGACGGAGAATATTATACCGATTCAAAAGATGGTCCTTTTACAGACGGAAGTAAATAAAAAAAATATCACCCCTCTGTAACAAACAGCAACCGCGAAAACTTCGGTTGCTGTTTGTATTTTCGTATTAAAAGTCTGCTAAAATAATCTTATCCATTCTTTTCACCCTTCTTTTATCAAAATCTTTTTTATCTGTTCTATAATTTTCTCAGGAACACTATCATCTATATTCATAAGTTGGCTATACATTCGGACACCTTGATATGCGAATACAAGTAAATCAAAAACCCCAGCAATGTCTACTTGGTTAAATTCTTTGCGAGATATGCCATATTGTATTAAGGCATCCCAAGAATTGAATGAAGCTTTATACTGTTTTATTAAGAGATTATCGTTCCCCTCTATTTTCTTTCTGCTAAAATATTCATAAATTGCTATACTTAATGAGCTTTCACTATCAATCATTTCATCTCTGTACTTTTGAAGTATTTCATCTAAAATTTGAGGCGCGGGAATTTTTGCCTCCATTTTTTCTTTAAAACTATTATTCTGGGCAACTAAAAATGTTTCTATTATCTCTGAAAAGATCTGGTCTGTACTATCATAGTGGCGATACAATCCACCTCTACTTAAGCCAGTTATTTCACAAATATCTTTCATGGTTACATCTTTAAACCCTCTAATTGCAAATAATTTATATGCCTGCTCTTTGATAAGACGCTTTGTCTCGCTTCCTTTTTTGCTCATGTTCTTTGCTCCTTTTTTGCGACACGAATGTTTCTAAACACATTATGCGACATAAGTATCGCTTTGTCAAGATGGATATAAATAGTTTGATATATGAAAAAAACATCAGCCCCTGAGCCAATTCATCTCATGACTGAAGTCACAAGCATTCTTGGTTCAATTCGTAAATAAGGCAAAGAGATGTTTCAGGAATTAATTTTTGAGGCATCTTTTTTTTAAGCAGAAAAATGGCAGGGAAACTCCATATGCAGCTGATACTTTTCTTTTGAGCTTGCAGGTGAAAGTTTTTTTGTATTATAATATGAAAAGAAAGTTCTCTTATATTTGCCGAAAAACAAAATTCAGCCGGAATGCATTATTTATTAGAAAAATCACAAGAAATATTACCAGATATCATAGTAAAAAACAGCATAAGAGGAGAGTAATAATTTGAGTCAAATATCTGCAATTGTTGATTATCTGAAAGAATTAAATATATTATCTGTAATAGTCAGGATACTTCTTGCCATTATCTGCGGAGGAGTTATAGGAATTGAGAGAAGAAGGGCTCACCAGCCCGCAGGAATGAGAACATATATGTTGGTATGTATGGGTGCAGCTATTGTCATGGCAACGGGACAGTATATGTACGACACTTTCAAAACCGGAGATCCTTCCAGGCTTGGAGCCCAGGTAATCAGCGGTATTGGTTTCCTGGGTGCCGGAAGTATTATCACCTCCGGAAAAACGAAAGTAAGAGGTTTGACTACCGCAGCAGGATTGTGGGTTTCGGCCTGCATTGGTCTTGCCTTGGGCATTGGATTCTACAGTGCAGGTTTGATTGCTACGCTGGTCGTTTATTTTATCATGGCGCGACTAAAAAGACTGGAGTATCGATTTCTGGTAGATGATATTTATTTGGAGATTTATTTGGAATATGACGATGCGCTTTCTGTTTCTGATATCGCACAGCAGGCTGAAAGAAACGGCCTGAAAATCGAGGAGGTGCAACATGGAACCAAAGGAAAAGGATTCCAGAAGGCATTGATCACTTTCAGAAATACCCAAAATGAAAGCAGGGATCATGTCCTGAAAATACTTGAGCATGTGGAAGGCGTGAAGTACGTAAAATATATATATTAATGTTGATCTGTGCCCAATGCTTCTTCCTCAGATAAGACTTTTTTCGTATCAGAAACTCCATCCTATAATTTCTGCTATATTTTCCTTACCAAAGAGATTTTTCTTGCGCCATCTTGAATATCTTTTTGGTAATGCTAACATACGGAGCTGCCAGCTACAGCTCCGCGGATTTTCTCCTTCGTATTTCCGCGGCTCTGACCTATGGGGGTTGGAACTGCGGATTTTTTTGTTTCTTGAGAAGGAAAAATAATTGTGCTATGATACAAAAAATTGAAAAAACTTGCAGGAAAGGATGAATAACTATGGATGATAAAAGGATTGCCGCAGCAGAACATAAACACCTCATTCCTCTGGACAGGATCAACGGGTATGAAGTCCGTCCCGGTTTCTACGGGATCAATGGGGCAACCGCCCTCAGGGAAGGTGTAAATTTTACCATCTGCTCTATGGAAGCAACAAATGTGGAACTGCTTCTTTATCACAGAGGAGAAAAAGAACCGTTTGCGGTTCTTCCTTTTCCCAAACATTACCGGATCGGTGGAGTGTATTCCATGTTCGTTTTTGGACTGGATATCTTTGATTTCGAATATGCCTATCGGGTAGATGGTCCATATGAGCCCAAAAAAGGTCTTATTTTTGACAGATCAAAGCCGCTTCTGGATCCCTATGCAAAAGCAGTCACCGGTCAGAGTGTATGGGGCGAACAGCCTAATCAGGACCATGAGTACCGGGCAAGAGTGGTTGTCAATGATTTTGACTGGGGCGATCATGTGGATCCGGTCAGACCGATTGAGGATCTGATCATATACGAGCTTCATGTCCGCGGATTTACCAAAGACCCTTCCTCCAATGTCGCTCATCCTGGCACCTTTGAGGGAATCCGGGAAAAAATCCCCTATCTCAAGGATCTGGGGATTACCGCTGTGGAATTAATGCCTGTATTTGAGTTCGATGAGACTATGGGAAAAAGAGAGGTTAACGGCCGGACTCTTCTGGACTACTGGGGATATAATCCGGTAAGCTTTTTTGCCCCGAACACCAGTTATACAGCCAAAAAAGAATTCAACCGGGAAGGAGACGAGCTGAAAGACCTGATCAAAGATCTGAATAGCAACGGTATCGAAGTGATCCTGGATGTTGTTTTTAACCATACGGCAGAAGGAAACGAAAATGGTCCCTTTTTCTCATTTAAAGGATTCGATAACCGCATCTATTATATGCTGACTCCGGAGGGCTGGTATTATAATTTCAGTGGATGCGGAAACACACTGAACTGTAATCATCCAGTAGTGCAGCAGATGATCCTTGAGTGCCTGCGGTATTGGACGATCGAATATCATGTGGACGGTTTCCGGTTTGATCTGGCCAGCATTTTGGGGAGAAATGAAGACGGTTCTCCTGCAAGCCAGCCTCCGCTTCTGAAAAATCTTGCGGAAGATCCGATCCTTCGGAACGTAAAACTGATCGCAGAAGCCTGGGATGCCGGTGGGCTTTATCAGGTCGGCAGCTTTCCGGCTTTTTCCCGCTGGGCGGAATGGAATGGTAAATACCGGGATGACATGAGGAGTTTCCTGAAAGGAGATTACTGGTTTGCCGAAGCAGCAGCAAACAGGCTCATCGGATCTCCGGATCTGTATACAGGACAGTACAAAGGATATGCATCCTCCATTAATTTCCTTACCTGCCATGATGGATTCTCTCTTTGGGATCTCTACTCCTACAATGAAAAGCATAATGAGGACAACGGCTGGAACAACACTGACGGAAATGATGACAATCGGAGCTGGAACTGCGGAGTGGAGGGCGAGACAGAAGATCCGGAAGTCCTCAGACTTCGCTTCAGGATGATAAGAAATGCCTGTGCAGTACTAATGTGCAGTCGTGGAACTCCCATGTTTCTTGCAGGAGATGAGTTTGGCGATACCCGTTTTGGAAACAATAATCCATATTGTCAGGACAACGAGATTTCATGGCTGGACTGGAAACGGCTGAATACGAATCAGACCCTATACCAGTTTTTTAAAAAGATGATCCAGTTTCGGAGGGCGCATCCGGCAATCCGAAATAACCTGGCTCCTTCAAATACCGGCTTTCCGGCAGTAAGCATCCATACAAACCAGCCATGGGATAACTCCATCAATCAGGAAACAAAATATCTGGCAGTCTGCTATGCCGGAAAAACTGAGCAGGGAGAGGATCTGGTATATGTAGCACTGAATGTATATTGGGAAAAACAGCGATTTGAACTTCCAAAGCTTCCGAATGCCTATGAGTGGAAACGTTTTATAGATACTGCATTGGACGAGGTAGACGAAATAACCATTACCGAATACTGGCTCCAGCCTCGTTCTGTGGCAGTATTTATCGGTACACGAACGGAAATATAGTTTTTCGCAAATTTTCTCTTTCATTTTTTTATCTAAAATGACTAAAGAAGAATCATTATTTGATACAGAATTTGTTTAAAATCAGCTTACTCCACAGGTAGTAGCATAACCTTTTTAAACCTCCACGGAATTTCCGCGGAGGTATTTTTTTGCAAAACTAAGGCCCAGCGATACACCGTATCTTATAGCGTTTTCTTATTTTGTTGTGCTTCTGCGGAAAGCAAGCACAATTATTTAGCAAGCTTAATGATTAACATAATATTTTTACGGTAACCTTAGCAGGATTTCTTGTCCTACGATATTGTCTGCGGCTCCTGCTATGCCGCGGATTTTTTTCAATTTTTAGTCAATTTTTAAACAATGACAGAGAATAATGCTGTTTTGTCTTACAAAAAAGTGAATTCGAATTCACTTTTTTCAGGTGATCCAGCAGGATACCTGTAAAACAGATTTGTCATATTGTGTTTGAACAGGAAATTTTCGTATGAAAATCCGGCTCAATAAATAAACTCTATATTAATCATGAGGAGGTCTGGTAGAAAGGAGGAGAAATAGACTGTTCTATGCCAGGCAGAGGAAAGGCCCGTACATTGACGGAAATCCTCACAAGGTAGTATAATCAACTATAACAACACGAAAGGAGAAAGTCTTGGAATGTCTAAGGCAGATTCAATAAAAGATATACGTTTTAAGCTAAGAAAATTATGTGATATAACCGATGAATTAGTGGAGAATTTAGCTAAACTCCATGATTCTGTACATAATGGCAGTTTTATCTCGGAAGCATTGAACCAGAAGATGACCGGCAGTCTCCGCAGCATCAGCCAGCTGCAGACAGAGATCTTCCAGGAATATACTTCCCTTGAGATAGGAGATCTCCCGGACTATATCGAAGAGATGGAAACTGTTTTGTCAGAATATCAGAAAAAGCTGGAAGAACAGGAAAGATATCAGGAAGCTGTCCGTTTCTTTTTCTCCCTGCATTCTGATAACAAAGAGATTGAAGACCTTCTGGACGTAAGGAAAGAACAATTAAAACAGGTTAGTTCTATAAGAGATACAGAAAGCCTGCTGCCATATCTGCTAGTGAAACAGGTATTTGAAGAAACGGATATGCAGAAAAAATTTACCCTGATGTACCAGCTCCCGCAGTTTTTCGAAGAAGCCATTTTTACCGGGATCGGCTGTGGAAAAATCATGCCCTCCGCGGAGAAAGAGTTTGATGCGGACACTGATGTAAAGGGTGGTGAAGCAAAAATATCCGATATACCAGAAGAAACAGAAGATAACGCCCCGGATCTGGTTTCAGAGGAGACAGCAGCTACGCTGGTTTCAGAGGATGAGACAGAAGATGAGTGGAACGAACTGGGGATTGAAAACCCGTCCCTTGTATGTTATAAGGAACAGCCGGAATTACTGACAAAAAAAGATTCTCCAAAGGCTAAGGATAAATTCGGAGTAAGCAGATTCAAGGGAGATATGAAAAAGCAGCTCTGTTTGCATAAATTAGACTGCCTGATCGAAGCTGTGAACGGAAGCATATATACCAAGGAATCCATGGCCATAAACCATAACCAGCAGGAAGGTTTTTTTGATCTGGCTACAGACAAGCTGTACCAGATGGGGTATCTTACCAGATACTATGTGAACGGGATGGAAGAGTTTTATACCCTCTCATCCAGAGGAGAGAAAGCCTTTTCTACAAAAGAATCTTTTTCATTTATCAAAGACCTGACTCCCGGCCTTGAAAGCAACCCGCTGTCTGGAAGAGAAGAGATAGAGGATACCACAAATGCAGCCATCAGCCGCATCCTTCTTTCTGACTGCTATAAAAAAATAATTCTTATCGATCCTTCTTATACTTTTTCAAAAAGGAAGCTTTTTGTATTAAACGATGCCTTTATATTAACCCTTCCTTTAGTGAAAGACGAATTAACAGTTTTTTTTGTCGGGATCGTAACAGAACGCATAGACACGTTCAGAGATATCCGCACAAACATCAAAAAGATCTCGGAATCATATACCCCGGATTTCCTGATCGTGATCGAACCTGACAGGGATATGGCATCTAATATCGCAGATTGGATCGAAACGTTTTCCAGTATCGCCACCACAGTGGGATACTGCGTGTACCATGAGGATGATATGTTTGATATTACGGGGGCTCCCCTGGAAGTCCGTTCCTTCGACGAAGCATATATGGAAGACGAGACGGATGACTGTGAATTCTTCCCTGAAGAGGACGAAGCGGGTGTTTTTGAAATTCATGATGATATAGAGGAGGATGTTCCAGATGATATAGGGGAAAATGTCCCGGATGAAAAAAAGGAAGTCTTGGAAGCATCAGATCAGACAATGCTTCCTGTATATCTGGAGATGCTCGCATCCGGACAATATTATGCGGCAACCGCATATCTGAAGGCACTCTCAAATGAATCCCCTTCTTACCAGTCTGTTTACCGGCAGGCTGCTTATGCCCTGAACGATCCCATGGAAAACTGCAGCTATAATTCCAACACGGTCATGGATGTCTACACCATCCCCATATCCGATTACTTCCTGCTCTCTGCCGTAATCAGGACGTATTTTTATGACCAGTTTAATTATGACTATTCCCTCCCTCAGCTTCAGGCTACGGTGTCCAGAAACAGCGTTTTAAAAGAGTTTCGTTTCGTAGAAGAGATCCTGTATATGCTGTTTGAGTTTAAAATGACTTATCACACCGGCATGGACCGGTATGCCGATTACCGGAAGAAAGACCAAAACGTCTTTGAATCAAGTATGGAGCAGATCAGACATGAGGCAAAAGGATATCTGGACAATTACTGTTCCGGATTTCAAAAAGAAAATGCCTCCCATAAAAGGTTCATCGAAACATACCGGCTGATCTTAGGACCAAAGAGTGATCTTTGCGAATACTTGAAAGCAGTGTCTGAGGACAGCCGCGAGATGTTAGAGATGCTGGAAGACTTTCTGTCTGAAAACTATGTGAAGGACAAAGCCTCCATATGCGAGGAGAACATCGATCCGAATAAAATCGACTGTGCACTTGACAGATTCTGGAATAAAGCTACTAATAACATCCGCCTCCTGAAACGTTCCTCCGACCTGTTGAGCAGCCTGCGGATGAACCTGTTTAAAAAGGTACAGAAAGTAGTAAGTGTTCTGTGTTCTTACGTTTTTTTGTGCAGATCCCGTGTTTCCATCCAGGATGATCCGGCTTCCACCGTTTATAAGAAGCACAGGGAACCTCTCCTTGAAAAAATCGGGCATGCGGTAGAAAGCCTCGCATCTGATGCTTCGGATACATGGGTTCTTGCAGGCAGAAAGGTCCTTGCAGAAACATTACTGGAGATCCGCGCAAGGATTTCAGGGGAATACGTAA
>OGDF01000712.1_pt1 | contig 51455 bp, 48 predicted proteins | sample 1570141 | NCBI WGS metagenome assembly OGDF01 (sample SAMEA4370581, study PRJEB24528) | human gut metagenome
TTCTTGATGCCGATGTAAACTACAAGGTAGCAAAGAATTTCACAGATACCGTGAAAGAAAAAGCTCTTGGACAGAACGTACTTACAGCAGTGAAACCAAGCCAGTTGATGGTGAAAATCGTGCACGACGAACTGACCCAGTTAATGGGTGGCGAGACTGTCGAAGTTGATATTGATGCCCGCCCGGCAGTAATCCTGATGTCAGGTTTGCAAGGTTCCGGTAAGACTACCTTCTCCGGTAAGCTGGCCCGGATGCTGAAAACCAAGAAGAACCGCAAGCCATTACTGGTAGCTTGTGACGTTTACCGTCCGGCAGCTATCGAACAGTTGCGTGTGTTGGCAGAGCAAATTGACGTACCGATGTACTGCGAACTGGAAAGCAAGAACCCGGTAGAAATCGCGCAACACGCTATCCAGGAAGCTAAAGCCAAAGGATACGACCTCGTAATCGTCGATACAGCCGGACGTCTGGCAGTAGACGAACAGATGATGAACGAGATTGCCGCTATCAAGGAAGCAATCAATCCGAACGAAATTCTGTTTGTGGTTGATTCCATGACCGGACAGGACGCTGTGAATACGGCCAAAGAATTTAATGAACGTCTGGACTTCAACGGTGTGGTACTGACCAAGCTCGACGGTGATACCCGTGGTGGTGCGGCGCTTTCTATCCGTTCGGTAGTCAACAAGCCGATTAAGTTTGTAGGTACAGGCGAAAAGTTGGACGCGATCGACCAGTTCCACCCTGCCCGTATGGCAGACCGTATCCTCGGTATGGGTGATATCGTTTCGTTGGTAGAACGTGCGCAGGAACAATACGACGAAGAAGAAGCTAAACGTTTACAGAAGAAGATTGCCAAGAATCAATTCGACTTCAACGACTTCCTCAGCCAGATTGCACAAATCAAGAAAATGGGTAATTTGAAAGACCTTGCTTCCATGATTCCGGGAGTAGGAAAAGCAATCAAAGACATTGATATCGATGACAATGCTTTCAAGAGTATCGAAGCTATCATCTACTCCATGACTCCGGCAGAGCGTTCCAACCCGGAAATCCTGAACGGTTCACGCCGCACACGTATCGCGAAAGGTAGCGGTACAACGATTCAGGAAGTAAACCGCCTGTTGAAACAATTCGACCAGACTCGTAAAATGATGAAAATGGTAACCAGCAGCAAAATGGGTAAGATGATGCCTAAGATGAAGAAATAAAAGATTTCGTTTCAAATTCTAATAAAGAAAGGAAGCCGGAAGCTTCCTTTCTTTATTTTTTTAAACCCCTCCTCTCCTTTCCTACATCTACTTTATGTGATTTTCTCCTTATAATCACATCAGCTCTGTCATTCAATTGTAATGATTACAATTTTACATAGATTTTATATGTATATTCATTTTTATTTGTTTACTTTGCAAAAAATAACAGAACAAAAGCACGAATATGCACTACGTCTACGTAATGGTATATATTTCACTGGCAGTTGCGATGCAACTACTTACGGGAAATTTTCCGGTTTCCTTTTTCGCCTTTCCGCTCAATCTTGTTTTTGCGGCGCTATGGCTTTTCTTGTTATGGATGTTGTATAAGGAATATAAAATTGCAAAATTTACCCGATTCCTCTATTCTTCCCAAGCAAGTATCCTATCTATCGGATTACTCATCTGCGGTTGCCTGATAATAGGTCTTTTCCCTCAACTATCCGATGCGGAAGCAAAAATGCGTGAAGGGCTTCCAGCCTTTTTAGGTTGCTATAACTTTATGACTTCCTGGATATTCATCGCCATACTTCTGTTCTTATTAAGTAACCTGGCAATGATTACCATTCACGCCTATCATTACCGCAAACAGGCACGTTGGAGATTCATCCTGAATCACGCGGGGCTATGGCTGGCTCTATTTGCCGGTTTTCTAGGAAGCAGTGACACACAGACTTTACGTATACCTATATATAAAGGTGAGCCATCACGCGAAGCATTCGACATGAACGGTGCATCGCATTATTTGGATTATGAAATCGAACTCAACTCTTTTGCCGTAGAATACTACCCGAACGGGCGTCCTTCCCGCTTTGCCGCCAATGTACGTCTGGGAAATGAAAAAGCATTGCTTGAGGTCAATCACCCATACGCCTATCGGTTGGGAGAAGATATTTACCTCACCGGCTATGACGTAACGAAAGGCAACGAGAGTGAGTACTGCATCTTGCAGGTAGTAAAGCAACCCTGGAAATATATAATAGTAGCAGGTATCCTGATGATGCTTGCGGGAGCTATTCTTCTATTCATTAACGGACCTAAAACAGATGATAAACTGGGATAATTTCTATGTATTTGCAGCAGTATCTATCTGCTTATGGCTGATAGGAGCAGTATTTGCCCTTCGCTCGTCAACGAGAAGTAAGACAGCAATCGGTTTTACGTCAGGCGGAATTATCGTTCTGGCCGTATTCATTACTGGATTATGGCTCTTCCTGCAACGTCCTCCGTTACGCACTATGGGGGAAACCCGTTTGTGGTACTCTTTCTTCATGGGCATAGCCGGACTACTGACTTATATCAGATGGCAGTATCGTTGGATTCTTTCTTTCTCGGCACTGCTCGCCACAGTCTTTGTCATTATCAATCTGATGAAACCCGAGATACACGACCAGTCACTAATGCCGGCTCTGCAAAGCATATGGTTCATTCCCCATGTCACCGTATATATGTTCTCTTACTCTGTATTGGGCTGTGCTTTTATAATCGCATTGACTGGGTTGTTCCGCCATAAGGAAGAATACTTGCACACAGCCGACAATTTGGTTTATGCGGGAATAGCATTCCTCTCCATTGGTATGCTGCTAGGTTCCCTTTGGGCAAAAGAAGCATGGGGAAACTATTGGAGCTGGGATCCGAAAGAGACTTGGGCAGTCATCACTTGGGCAGGGTATTTACTTTACGTACACCTCCGTCTTTTTCGGAAAACGGGACGGAAAACGCTTTATGTGTTGCTCATCATGTCCTTCCTGGCTTTGCAGATGTGCTGGTACGGAGTAAATTATTTACCGGCGGCTCAACAAAGCGTACACTTATATAATCGTAATAACTAATCTAAAAAAACAAATGTAAAATGAAGAAAAGTACAAAACTAATTGTGGCACTGTTGGTAGTGGTAGCGGCATTAGCAGTCACTTATCGACTTATGCACCGCGTACCTTCTGCCGATCTGGAAGCAAATGCGCAGATGCAGCAGATTATTACGGATGCAGGATGTTTGAGATGTCATACCTCAACACCGGACCTACCGTTCTATGCAAGCATGCCTGTGGCCGGAAAAATTGTAATGGAAGACGTCAGCAAGGCATACCGTGCCTTCGACATGACCCAAATGGAGGCAGATCTGGAAGCAGGACAGCCCCTCAATCCGGCAGACCTGGCCAAAATAGAAAAAGTGATCCTCGACGGAAAAATGCCCCAGGCAAAATATTACCTTGTGCATTGGGGGGCTTCCTTCAATGACGCAAAAAAGGAAGTCGCACTGAACTGGGTAAAAAGTCACCGTATGGGAATGTATACGGACATTACAGTAGCACCGGAATTTGCCAACGAACCCATTCGTCCCATTGCCGATTCTATCGCAGTGGATGTACGCAAAGTCGTTCTGGGTAATTTGTTGTATCATGACACACGTTTATCTGCTGACAATACCGTATCATGTGCCAGTTGCCACGGGTTGGATACAGGCGGCGTGGACAACAAACAATATTCCGAAGGTGTAGGCGGACAGTTTGGTGGCGTCAATGCCCCGACAGTATACAACGCCGCATACAATTTCGTTCAATTCTGGGATGGCCGTGCCGGAACTCTTGCCGAACAAGCTGCCGGTCCTCCGTTGAATCCGGTGGAAATGGCTTGCGAATCATTCGACCAGATTATCGATAAACTGGCTGAAGACAAAGATTTCGTATCCGCATTCAACGAAGTGTATGCCGACGGATTGAGTGAGAAGAATATCACAGACGCCATTCAGGAGTTTGAAAAGACTTTGCTGACTCCCAACTCACGCTTCGACCGCTATCTGAAAGGACAAAAAGATGCAATCACCGAAAACGAAATCGCCGGATACGAACTTTTCAAGAAGTATGATTGCGCAACCTGCCATGTAGGAGAAATCCTGGGAGGGAAATCTTATGAACTGATAGGTGTACAGCACGATTACTTTGCCGATCGACAGGCAGAAATGACTGAAGAAGACAACGGCCGCTTCAAACAGACTCAAATAGAACGTGACCGCCACCGCTTCAAAGTGCCCGGTCTGAGGAATATCGAACTGACCGCTCCATATTTCCACGACGGCAGCATGGCTACTATGGATGACGCAGTCCGTGCAATGGCTAAATACCAGTTGGGCATCGATTTGCCACAACAGGAAGTAGATAAGATTGTAGCCTTCCTCCGCACACTGACCGGAGAGTACAAAGGACAGCTATTAACGAATAAGAATATGGAAATCTAATCAGGAAAAAAGTCCTTTTTAGCCTGTTTCCGAACAGAGGCTCTATTTGCATCAAACGGAGGCTCTATTTGGGGTAAACAGAGGCTCTGTTTCACCTAAATAGAGCCTCTGTTTTTTTTGTATCCCGACAAAAACAACAATCCTTTTGGAGAGTTCAGTTATTTATTTTACTTTTGCCTATCACCAATAAATACTCTGAAAATATGACTCTGATAGACGGAAAAGCCATTTCCGAACAAGTAAAACAAGAGATTGCAGCCGAAGTAGCCGAAATTGTGGCTCAGGGCGGTAAACGTCCCCACCTGGCAGCTATCCTTGTGGGACACGACGGTGGCAGCGAAACTTATGTAGCCGCCAAAGTAAAAGCCTGCGAAGTTTGTGGGTTCAAATCTTCCCTCATCCGCTACGAAAGCGACGTGACCGAAGAAGAACTGCTCGCCAAAGTACGTGAACTGAATGAAGACAGTGACGTAGACGGATTCATCGTCCAACTCCCGTTACCGAAACATATCTCCGAACAGAAAGTTATCGAAACGATTGATTACCGTAAGGACGTAGACGGATTCCACCCTATTAATGTAGGACGTATGTCTATCGGACTTCCGTGTTATGTATCTGCCACTCCCAACGGTATCCTCGAACTACTGAAGCGTTACAAAATTGAGACTTCGGGCAAGAAATGTGTCGTACTCGGCCGAAGCAATATCGTCGGCAAGCCTATGGCTGCCCTGATGATGCAGAAGGCTTATCCGGGAGACGCAACTGTCACCGTATGTCACAGCCGTAGCAAAGACCTGATAAAAGAATGTCAGGAAGCCGACATTATCATTGCCGCTTTGGGACAGCCCAACTTTGTGAAGGCTGAAATGGTAAAAGAAGGTGCAGTCGTAATTGATGTAGGTACTACCCGTGTGCCGGATGCAACCAAGAAATCCGGATTCAAGCTGACCGGTGACGTGAAGTTCGACGAAGTAGCGCCAAAATGCTCTTACATCACCCCCGTACCGGGTGGCGTTGGTCCGATGACGATAGTATCGTTAATGAAAAATACACTTTTAGCCGGTAAGAAAGCCATTTATCAATGAGACATGCACTGTTTCTGATGATTTTATTTCTCTCCCTGTCCTGCACCTCCCGGTCGCAGGCAAGGAGAGATTCTATTAATACCTTATCTGATACTCTGTCGACACCCGACAGCATCATGTCTGCCGACACCTTGCGGCTTCTTTTCGTAGGCGATCTCATGCAACATCAAGGACAGATCAATGCTGCGCGTACCGCAACAGGGACTTATGATTACTCCGCTTGCTTTGAATACGTGAAAGAAGAAATTGGGAGTGTAGATCTTGCCATAGCCAATCTGGAAGTTACTTTGGGTGGAAAGCCCTATAAAGGTTATCCTGCTTTCAGCGCACCCGACGAATTCCTCACCGCCATTCACGACGCCGGTTTCAACGTACTGGTGACAGCCAACAACCACAGTCTCGACCGCGGAAGATCAGGATTGGAACGTACTATTCTTCTGATCGACTCTCTGAATATCCCTCATGCCGGTACGTACACCAATGCCGAAGAACGCGAAAAGAAATATCCGCTCCTGTTAGAAAAGAACGGATTCCGTATCGCCCTGCTCAACTATACGTATGGAACCAACGGAATCGCCGTTACTCCTCCCAATATCGTGAACTATATTGATACGGCTATTATCGCCAAAGACATCGAAGTGAGCAAGACACTGCATCCGGATGCCATTATCGCCTGTATGCATTGGGGAATCGAATATCAATCCCTTCCTGATAAAGAGCAAAAGTTCCTTGCCGGCTGGCTTCTTCAAAAAGGAGTAGACCATGTCATTGGTTCACATCCGCACGTTGTCCAACCAATTGAAGTCCGTACGGATAGCCTGACAAATGACAAACATCTTGTCGTATATTCTTTGGGAAATTATATTTCCAATATGTCCGCCCGCCGTACCGACGGCGGACTCATGGTAAAAATGGAACTGGTAAAGGATAGTACCGTCCGCCTCAACAACTGCGAGTATAGCTTAGTATGGACAGCACGACCGGTTCAATCTGAGAAAAAAAATCACCAATTACTTCCGGTAAACTTACCGATAGAGTTAGTTCCTTTAAAAGCCCGTAACTCGTTGAAAATCTTCACGAATGATGCGCGATCCCTTTTCAGCAAGCACAATCGGGGAATAAAAGAATACACTTTTTATAAAAAAAAGTAATAGAATTCTTTGGAGATTTAAAGATAATATCTATCTTTGCACCGCGTTAGAGAAACGCAGACATGGTGGATGTAGTTCAGTTGGTTAGAGCGTCAGATTGTGGTTCTGAATGTCGCCGGTTCGAGTCCGGTCTTCCACCCCAACAAAAACCCTTGTAAGTTAAATACTTATGAGGGTTTTCTTTTTGTTGGTAGCGGTTATTTGGAGACTGAAATCAGGCTAAATTCTACCTAATATTCCTTGTTGTTGACCTATTGTTGACCCCAAATTAATAGATTAAAATGCTAACAATCAAGGCAGAAGTCCAACGAGACAAACAAAGAAGTGACGGAACTTACAACGTCAAAGTGAGATTTACCCAAGACAGAAAGGTTAAAAGACTATCAAGCAGTCTGTTTGTAACCTCTAAAGATTTAACCAAGTCCTTCAATTTCAAGGAAGGAACTACTGTAAAAAAAGAGGTAGATAAGCTAATCAATACCTACCAAGAGAAATGTGCCAAACTCCAGTTAGAGGTAAATCACTACACCTTAGATGATATTTTAGCCTTCCTCAAATCAGACCGAGAACAAACACAGCCAATAGACTTCATTCTGTTTTGTAAGGAATGGCTAGAGACGACAGCCATCAAAGGAAAGAAGAATTATCAGTCTGCCCTCAATTCCTTCATAAGCTATTTAGGCAAGGAGCATTTAAAGACGGATGAAGTGACCTCTCAACTTCTAAATGGCTTCAAAGCTCACCTCAATCTCAAAAGAGAAAAACAGGTGCTTCAATTACAGAAGCAGGGTAAACGAATACCTTCCAATAGGATAGTTTCACTCTATTTGGGAAGCATAAGACATCTCTTCAATGAAGCCAAAAAGAAATACAACGATTATGATAAGAACATCATTCTGATACCTCACTCTCCATTCGAACACATTGAAGTCCCCAAACAGGAAGCTACACGTAAACGAGCATTAACTGCAGAAGTAATTAATCAAATATTAATGTTACCCTATATCTGCAATGCCAATGGTAAGGAAAGAAACTGCCCATTTAATCTAGCTAAAGACTGTTTCATTCTTTCCTTCTGTTTAATGGGAATGAACTCTGTTGATTTACATAGTTGTGATGAAATTGAAGAAAACGTAATCACTTATTATAGAAGTAAAACCACAGGAAGAAGGCTTGATAAAGCAAAGATGAAAGTTAGCATTCTCCCTATCCTATCTTCTCTCATAAAGAAGTACAAAGATTACACAGATAAAAAAGTATTCAGATTCTATCAAATGTACAATACAGCCAACAACTTTAACAGGGCCATTAATGCAGGTTTGAAAGAAATAGGCAAATTGTTAAAAGTAGATGACTTAGAATTCTATGCAGCCCGCCACTCTTGGGCCACCATTGCTCTCAATAAAGTTGGCATTGATAAGTACACAGTACACTCGGCATTAAATCATGTTGATGAGGCAATGAAAGTAACTGATATCTATATTGAAAGAGACTTTATTAATGAAAACCAAGCTAATGCCAAGGTTATAAAATATGTATTTGGAAGGATGTAATTATCGTTCTGCAATTTGTAATGCTGTTCTGTTGTATATATATAATAGGACAGCATTATATATTTTATGTAACAAGCCATGCATTCTTTTACTCTCCTTCCGGTAGTAATTAATTTACTTTCTTTTCCATCTTACGCTACCATAAAGTTACCATTTTGATAATAGCACTATAATAGTACCATTCTCTTCTCTCTTATCAAAAAAGTCTGTTTCGCCGTTCAAATCCCTCGAAAGCTTGATATATGCATGAAAACAAATATTATATTATCTGGTAAGAAAGATAGTTCTATATCAGACCGTCAGGTAAGGGATTGTCCTGATGTCAGCGAAAAAACAATTCCACAGAAAATACCCAGAAGATATCGGGAAGATATCAAGAGATTACAGGAGAGATACGATCTGCATGAAGGCTTGGTCATTAATGTGTCTCTCAAAGATTTCAAGGGCATATGTGAAAGGGATTATCCAAAGATCGAAGCATACTTGGGATTAAGGAAATATCTGCTTACGTACTTTCGGAGTAACCCTGAATATCAACTCACAAAAGACTAAGAGTGGCTTGGATAAAAATACAGCAATAACACAAAAACAATAGATACACAGATGGATACAATAGTAATTAAGAAATCGGAACTCATAGAACAGATCAGAGAGGATTTTAAACTTTGGGAAGAAATGTCACCGGATATCGACGAAGGCTATTTTGACGAAGAGGACGTACAGTCTTATCTGAATTTCCTGATAGAAAGACATCATGCCGAATGGATTGTCATAGATGACACACAGGAAGGAGGTGATGTATGAAAGAGCTTTTCAATATAATCCCCAATTCGACTGGTGACGGATTCAGGATGCAACTCAGTACGGGAGTAATCGATGTCCCGGATGATAACGGAGGCTATATCATTTCCTCAGGTTGTGGTAGCGGTAAAACAGAGTCAATCAAGAGTCTGATCCGACAGAAATATAACTCGGGGATTCTGTATTGTGTCGATACCCGTGACGAACTGGGCAAGATGTATGACTGGATTCTGGCTAACCTGGTGAACAGGGAATTGGGGTATGGTGATATATTGAGAGAAAGTGACGTTATGATCATATCCAGTGACAAGGAGCGTTCATCCTTTCTGAATCAATACAGGGACAATCCCGAGATCCTTATGGAGAAAAAGATTATCCTGATCACACATGTACGTTTCTGGACTGACCTGATCAATTATTTCCTCATTTACCGTCCCCAAGTACCCGTAGATTCATTTGACGGGGATTTCAGGAAACTAATGGTACGACCGGATCTTAGACGGTATATCCTGTTTGACGAGACTCCCACATTTATCAGACCTTTCGTGGAATTCGACCGGACGATACTGGGAGTATTCAGTAAAACCGATGATACGGGCAATATCATTTGTATGTCACCGGAAGAAATCGGGATTTATTACGACCATTTCATCAGGAATACCAAGAATGATCTTTTTAACCAGTCTTACCGGATTAACCGTATTAAGCGTGATGTGGCATTAAACCTGATTCCGCAGTATTATGATTCATGGATGCTCTCGGAGAGTGACAAGGCAGGCATCACATTCTATCCCGTTGACCTGTGTCCTTTGGGAGTCTACATAAATACGCATGTACTGATCTTCGAAGGTGCAGGGGATCTTTTGTTCAAGGACTCCAGAAACTTCAGGCTTCTTGATGTGGACCGGAAATATAACTGTGTGACTGAATTCCGGAAAATAGACTTCGGACTGTTCAGAAGAAATCTCAATCCCCGACGTTTTGACGAGTTTACCAACCGTATAGCCATGCTTATAAACAAACCTACCCTGGTCGTATGCTGGAAGGATATCAACGGGGGTGACGACGGTCCGGGTAAATCAGAATATGCAGAACAACTCAGTGAGGCTTTACTACTAAAGGGTGTCCCCAAGGAACTGTTCACTGTTACTTATTATGGTTCTTCAGATAACAAGAGTACCAATAATTACCGGGATATAGACCAGATTGTAATGTGCGGTGACTGGACCTTGCCGAATATAGAATCAGCCAGAATACGTCGGGCTTATGGAACCACTACCGATACACAGAATCAGAAAGACTGGTTCTTCAGTCAGTTAATCACAAGAATAGGCATAAGAAAACACGACGGTGGTACTTATACGGTATATTATACGGATGACTTCAAGTATGATTTCATAGGTAGAATGTATGCGTACTTCAATGAGAACAGGGTAATCAGTTCGTCACATAGCCGGGAATCATCTGACTGGAAAAACAGGTTGGATAGAATGAATATCCGGAGTAACCTAAAGAACGAAATTATACAACTGGCTATGGCTGATGAGGATATGAGAAATGCTATCGGTATGGACTGGGAATACACCAAAGAGGTCAGCTTTGATTATCTGGAGAATTTGGGGATAAAGAGAAGTGCAAGGGAAAGACGTAGATACAATAAACTGATAAGGGTGTTAGAGAAAATCAAAATAACCTTACTTATCGAGTAGGTAAAGAAGGATTGGGTATAGTGTTCCAGCCTGCCCTTCCTTCTCTAAAACCATACTATAATACCTTACCCGCTTTTTTTCAATGGGCTAGTTAAATTATATAAGGAGTAAAAAAAAGCGGGTAGATATAAATAATAAATAGAATTGATAAATAAAATTGAAAATAGAAATAGTAGATAAATATGAATAATAATTATAAGTTACCCGCTCTTTTTCAATGGGCTAGTTAAATTATATAAGGATCAAAAAAAAGTAAGTAGACAGTTAGTAAATAGAATTGGTAGATAAGAATAAATAACATTATAAGTTACCCGCTTTTTTTCGATAAACTAGTTAAATTATATAAGAAGTAAAAAAAAGGAGGTAGATAAATAATTATAGAATTGATAGATAGAAGCAATAAATATGATAAATCATAGATATACAAGTTTTATAGATTAAATAGACCGCTACGCTGTCTCTCAAAGTGATACAGAAAAAAACTTTAAACATTTTATCTCTCCTTCTCTCATCACTTAGGAAAGAGCACGAAGTGGTCTCTCTCTTGTTTATTTGATTATTTATTTATATTACTTTTATTCCAGTCTATTACCATAAATACTGAACATAGCACCTCCAATGAAAAAGAGTGGTTATGTGTAGAGAGAATGACAATAATAAAAATCCCAAATATGATGATTAACAAAACAGTCAGTTACTACAATAATGCGGATGATTCAAAAAGTAAAATCCGTTATAACCTTGATTATGTCCTGGGTATGATCAGGGATAATCAAGAACTGTTCCAGCAAACGGTAAGACTCAGATCTATGCCGACAGAAGAAGAATACAAGCAGGCGAAGAAGTTGTTACCAATGATTGCTCCCTCTGGCGTATTTGATTACCGGAATGATGATCCGGAAAATCTCAGGGAATATTCCAATGTGTTGGTTCTGGATTTTGACCATTTCCAAAGCCACCTTGATGCCGGAGAATTCAAGAGAAACCTAATTGATAATGCAGACCGTCTTTATATCTATGCACTTTGGTTTTCACCGAGTGGATTAGGAGTAAAAGTGGCAATGATTCATGATAACACAAACCCTATGTATCATAATGAGCTCTTCAGATGTATTAGAGAACAACTCTACCCAGGAGTAGCACAGTTTGATGATAAATGCGGTAATCTTAGCCGGACATTTTTCCTAAGTTCGGATCCGGAGATCTATATCAATCCGCAGCGGGATTCTCTTACCCCTTATCATTTTGAGCATTCCCCGTCAGTGAGGGCAACTCCTATAAAAAGCTATAATCAGGGCTACATAAGCAATAGTTTTACTCATACCTTGGCAGAAATAATCCAGAATAATTGTTTTCAGATACAATGGAAAGACAAGACACTGATCAATTACATAGATAAGAAGTGGCGCCTGGAATATCCTGAATCCTACGAGGACGGTCACAGGCATCAGTCTATCCTGTCAAGAGCTAAATGGTTATGCAAGTATGGTGTGCTCTATGAAAATGCATTGGCATATCTCACCGGAACATTTGGCTTGCATGGGATTGATAAAGCTGATATAGAAGCTATGGTTATCAATAATTATAATGCCAACAGAGGAGACTTCGGAAAGGACAGAATGAGGTTGTACCAGAAAAAAGAAGAGGGCAGGAATTATAGGAATCAAAAGCTGAAAGGAAACGGATAACAGCAAAAAAGAAACTAAGAAAAGAAGTAAACTACAACTGGGCTCTCAATACGCTATCGCGGAAGCGTATACCTGCAGACCTATTCCCTTTAAATTATCAATGCTCCATATACCTTCATATGTGTCAACTCTTCAACGTAAACTCAGATAATTTTATAGCATACCCCAAAGAATCCCACTCAACATATATCTCAGAATCATCTTTATGTTCAGTGATCATAATACTACAAGATGGATTGATATCTGATAAAAAAGAATAGGCGCTAATAGGCAATTGATATGTTTTATCCACTCCAGCCTCTGTTAGAATAAGCAGGAAATCTGACCTGGTTATAATAACATCTTTTATTGTATATTCATTATTACGATTACTAATACCTAAAAAATTCTCTAAAGCATTTTTATAAATGGTTTCCCCTATACCTTTGTCAAACTTAGTAAATATACGACTCCAGATTTTTTCGTTTATTCCCTTAGGCTCGGACAAGTTTACTTGATACATTGATAATGGAAGTTTATGAAGATTTCCTGTATCCGGATTGGGAGTAATTTTTAATATTCGGTCATCAGAGTCGTAGTCATAAAGATAATGGCAAAATTCCTTTTTTTTATTAACCATTTTGCTAGTCTGTAAAATTGGGTAATCTTCCTCTGTATCTATTGTCCAAAACTGAAAGACACACATATCTTGGGCTTTAAACGTGTTTGTATCTTTTCCTGTTTCAAGTTGAAGTAATATGTAATATCCATTGGTAGCAGTATTAAAGTTGTTTTCAACCATCAACCATGCCTGGACTCCTTCTTGATAGCTTGTCTTAGGGATTATCCAGTAGCTTCTGGCGGGCCAATTTAAAAGTTGAAAGCATTTTATGGCAGTATTGATAAATTTTGGATCTGTATAATAACGCAATATCAAGGTCCCATTATATAACAACCACCATATGTTTTTATTATCTTTATTTCGCTCCGCTAATGATTTTAGATTACAAGCTGCTTGATGTGCCATATTATTCTCAGGATATAGCGTATACAAGAAACTGTCCAAACGATCCAGAAACTTATATAGTATTTGTTCCGTAGCCCTCCCATATGGATCATAGCCCTTCGCTTTTATATAAAACAATACTGCCATCCCCCAATAAACATCCGGTTCGTCCCTTCTAAAATCTTTAAGTATTGGCACAAATTCCTTGTTAAACTTATCGGAATTATAGACATATATATCATCTATCAAAGATATAAGCACATTTTCTATCCACTCCGGATGTTTGGTATTCATTTCGGGGAGGATGGCATTATGGAAAAGTTTAGTGATATAGCAAACCCGTCCAATAAAATAAGGTATATCATCTGTGATATGGAACTCTTTTAACAGTTTTCTCCAGACATCATGTACCACCCTAAAAGAAACCTTTCCTTCCATGACACGATAAATGGTCATTTTCCCTTTGTATGCAAGTCTTTTTGCCAGAGCAGAAGGAGACGGAGCAAATATTCTATTCTCTATCAAACATTGTAGTATTTCAAGTTCGTCATTCATAAAACAGTATCATTTTAGGGTGATTTTGAGACTTTCTTATCTTCTCCATAAAAAACGTTCTCAAAATCCTTTTATAAGAAAACATATAACTTTATGTTTGCATCAAACAATTGGTAAAGGTAAAAAAATACTCAAATAAGAGCGTCATGTTCAAAACAAAAATGTATATTTGCAACATCTGGTTAGAGAAATGACCGGTGTAGTGAAAGCGTTTTTGCCACACATCCTGAAAAACGAAATCGCCAATTTCAAAATCAGAAGGATTACGGACATGACGCTCATCTGTTTTGTATATGTTGTTTAGCTTGTGCTATATCTTCATACCAGAACGGCGTGAGAGTATTGTTTTTATTCATTTCTGATTAGGCGTTTGGCGATGCCTGTTTTTCGATGAATAGCAGACAAGTCCTCACGCCTTTGCTTTTATACGAATCTAATGCTGAATTCCGGGGACTTATAAGCGTATAATAGTTGATATATTATGGCTTTACAATCACTTACCTCTATCTTTAAAAGCAATCAGTCGGTGTTAGGAACAAAGTTACAAGGATTAAAATTACCTTCTGATTCTTCACGCATTCAGGGTATTATCAATGATTATCTGAATGAAATGTTTAACAATGAGGGAGATTTTAGACAGGGGCTTACACAGTCAGAAGATTATATACTACAAGCTGCCCTTTCTTTGTTAAATGCTCAGCAGTCTATTACAAAAGAAATAACTCCGGATATTATTCTTCAAGAACCTAAGCCTAAAACACAATCACCAATAATTCAAACAGGCTTGAAGAAAGAACAATATCCCGTGACCTTGACTGGTACTGCCATAGGTGGCGGAATTGGCGGTATATTACTGGGTACATGGGGAGCAGTATTCGGAGCAATAGCAGGTACGGCGATTGTATTATATTATGCCTCTTCTGGATCGCAATCTATTTCTAAGATGCTTCCTGAGACCCTTGAAAAAACTAAAGTAGTACAGTCTCAACTGAATGTTGACTTGTTTCTCTCCATTATAAAAAGCATTTGTGAGAGCGTTGACTCTTTGATTGATACATTCAGAGCACAAATTAATAAAGTGGTATATAAATATGAAAACCAGGAGAAACCGACATTGGAAAAAGAATACCGTTTTTTACTGGAAAGCGTGCAATCCTTGATCGGGTATAAACGTGCCCATAACGAAGATGAAAAATTCTTGCGAAAAATTCAAGAACGCATTGAAGATATAGCAGAGGTACTGGATAATTATAATTTGACTGTTGAGGAGTATACAGAAGAACATAAAAACTGGTTTGATCTAATAGAAAATCCTAATACAACAAAACTTACCCAAGTATTGCCTGCTATTGTAAAAGAGAATAATGTTGTATTGAAAGGAAGAATTTTTATACCGGAAATTTTAAAATAAATATGGAAACTTATGTACAATGCCCTTATTTAATGACAATTGTGGACTACTACTTGATGTTAATCAGAACGATATCTGTATCGGAGATTTATTAATAAAATCAAATAAAAAAGATCAGGAGATATAATAATGAATACTTCAAATCAAAATATAAGAACGCACATCCTGCAAATGATAAAACAATGTTCTTCTTTTTCAAATTTAGAAGAAAGTAATAGTGTGGGATATGCTGGATTGAATCAGGATGAACTCAAAGAATTATTATACGAGACTTTTCATTCCCACTGCGGATTGGATAAAGTGGAATTTTTATCTTCAACCCCTATTAGCCAAGTAATAAATATAATAATTAGGAAAATGCCTGTTGGCATAATTAATGGTAGAACATATCAAATTTCTGATGAAACCAGTTGTTCTTATTCACAATCATGTGATTTTTCTGAACCAGCCAGTTCTTTTTCCACTTCCACTACGGACAACAACATAAATATGGATAAAAGACAAATTGAATATATAGTCGGTATTGACTTGGGACATGGTGAAACTTCTGCAGCTATTTGCCCACTACAATGGGATACACCTGTTGAACAATTAGATCCAGCCAAAGACCTTGAGATGGGTGGAAATAAAAAAGTAATCCCTTCTGCCATTACGGTTTTGGATAGCGGAGCAGCCTATATCGGAGACTCGGCTTTTAATCCCGAAATTCTAAAACAGGCAAATGTCAATGTTTGTTTTAAAAAAGCTCCCAAGGATATAAATGGAAAAGCAGAAAAGTTGATGATACGCTATATGCAAGAAGTATATCGCCGTATTCGTGAAAACAATTCCGCCATGTTGACTGACAATAATCATCTGATCTATATTGCAACTCCTTCCGGCTGGGATAAAACCACACAGGATTTATACCTGCAAATGGCCAAACGGGCAGGGTTACCTATTGACGGACTGACTAAAGAATCCAGGGCCGCATTTGTCCGGGCCCATCATGATGTAACATCCGGAATAGGAAAAAGTGTAGAAAAAGGAGTGGTTGTATTTGATATGGGATCAAGTACCTTAGATTTCACCTATATGGGGGCGGACGGGAACATAATAGACCACGGCTATGATTGCGGAGCATCATTCATCGAAAAAACGATTTTTAAGGAATGCGAAGATAAATATCCTGTTATCCACCGCTTCGAAGACAGTTACCCCCGTTTAGTACCATTTCTTCTCTTCGAGGCGCGAAAGGTTAAGGAGCAGGTCTATTTTGACTCGTCTTTGAGAGTTAAAAAGACGATAAATTTTGAGGATTTCATTGATGACGAAGCCTTTGAAGACGACCGTTTCAAGATCATGTTTCAACCGGGAGAACTCAATTCCCTCCTGGAACAAACAGGCTATATAAAAGATATAGAGAACGCAGCTTATGATTTTGTTACTAACCATATCAATAACGCTCCCATTCATGGCGTTTTTTTAACCGGAGGAGCATCACGAATGGACTTTATCAAACCGCTTGTGAGCAGGTGTTGGAACATACCGGAATCGCAAATATATAAAGACCAGGATCCTTCTTTGACAATTTCCCAGGGGGTAGCCGAAGTTGCCCGTATGGATTTACGGACAGAAGGAATAGACGATGGGTTGGAAGAAACGATAGACAGGCTTCAAAACAGTGATATTATTTATGATTCTTTCATGGAAAAATTTGCTTATGCCCTTTGGGACCGTATAACAGATGAAATAGGTGCTACAGCTACCGCATTTAAAGACTCGGAAGAAGACTATTCACTTTATGATTTACAAACTTCTATAACTGACAACGTTCAACAGGGAATAAAGGAAGTAACTCCTAATATCATTTCGTTTATGCAAGAAACAATATTGGAAAATACAGGCGAGATACAACGAAAAGTGGAAAATATCATTGCTCATTACTCGAATCAGGGAATAAATATTCCCAGACCAAATCTGAATATCAGAACATTTGATGCCGGTAATATTAACTTAAATGATATTTTAAATTCTATTTCAGAAAAAATAGCTTCTGAAAGTACCAATTGGGCGGGTGCTATTACCGGAGCAGCTATTGGTGGAGCCATTGCCATCTTGTTGGGCGGACCTCTGGCATGGCTTGTGGGCGGAGCGACATTCCTCGGAGAGATATTTTTTGGCAAATCCGACGAAGAGAAGAAACAGGCAGCCATGCAAAAGAAGCTGGGACAGAAGGACAGGCTTAATGTTTACAATTCAATTAGTGAAGAATGGGAGAATATTCAAGAAAATATCCGCCAGTCAATTTATAAATCCATTTCACGAAACAAAGCAATAAAGCAATCTGTCAGTCAGACTACTTTTCAACTATTACAAGGCTATAAAGAAAGTTTAAAAAAGGCACGAATCTTAATTGATTAGGAATATGGAAAATCAAATGCAAACATTAGAACCGGCTGCTAAAGTATTAGCTGCCACAGCATTGTCCCAATCACTATCTTTTTGTACAGAGCGTAAATATTTGGAGAAGATTGGAGACAAAAGTTTGAATGACATCTTTTCATTGGAAGCGATTCCTAGTACATTGAGGGAAGAAGCAGCTTGGATTGAAATCAGACAAATAGGCAAACCACTGGAAGAGTCGGCTGAAAGTTGTTTTACTGCCATACAAAAGATTCTGTACTCATGCTTTTTACCCAAAGAGACACAATTATTATTTTTGATTGTGGGTAATGGAGTCGAAACTAAATTATATCTGGGACTACGTGCCACAGGAGAGAATATACATTCCAAAAGCATAGTCAAATACTTGAATGAGTTTATAAAAGGTACATGGCCGGGATTGCAGACTTTAATTATATCAGAAGCAGATGCAAACCTGGCAAGGTTTAAGAAAGATGTATCAAATGATATTTTCGAAAATATTTATGCCTTGACCGGAATTCCATCTATGGAAGGTCAATATAAAAACCTGTACCCGGCTACGATAGACAAACTCATGGCTGGAATGAGTAAAAGTAAACATTATGCGTATCTGGTTGTTGCAGACCCTATTGAGTCAAACGATGCCGATTTCATGCTTTATCAATGCAGAGAGATGAATGGTCAAGCGGAATCATTAAAATCCATGAATGTGACAGAAAGTTTATCCAGAGGGACATCCGATTCCCATTCGACTTCCAACAGTTATACACATGGAACAAGCGAAAGTGTTCAGAAGCGGGATTTCTCAAAACTTGGCAAACTGGCATTGAAAGCTACAGGATTAGGCCTGGCCGCATCCGTGTTTCCGGCAGCAGGATCTTTACTCGACGGATTGTCCGATGCAACCGGAGCATTGTTACCTACAGCTGCAAATATGCTGGGAGCAACTGTAGGTTTAGCAGGAATAGGCAATATATTAACAGGTACAGCACCAACAAGGTCAACAAGCACATCCGAATCAACTACAAAAGGAACTACAGATACTTACGGAACGAATGAAAGTCAATCTCAAAGTTTAAGTAGAAATATTGTAAACAAGCACATTGAGGCTGTATCAGAACATTTGTTCTATCATTCAAAACGATTGGAAACAGGAAAAGCTATCGGTTTGTGGAAAGTCGGAACGTATCTTATGGCAGAAAAGAGATCGGATATTCAAGGAGCTGCTTTACAATTACGTTCAATATTAAGCGGACAGGAATCTATTTTTGAACCAATTCGTGTACATGACATTTCCGGTATTTTGGATGAAGAGGACAGAAATAATGGAAAGACTTTACGTGAAATGAGTTTAGCCCATCTGAATGCACCTACTTTGATGATTAATACCCGAAAAGGGAAACGTTTCGACCATCCTTTAGGTGAGCACTATAAGGAATTAAAGACTGTGCTTACAACAAAAGAACTTTCTTATTTAATAAATTTTCCACTTCGCTCTGTTCCAGGGATTAGCGTGATAGACAGTTCACCGGAGTTTAGTTTGAATCAGCCTGAAATCAATCCTGATGAAAGAACAATTGATTTTGGGAAACTGTTGTATGGTGGTTCTGAAACTGAAATTTCTTATAAATTGCCAATAAATCTTCTCTCCAAACACATCTTGCTATCAGGCATTAATGGGACTGGAAAAACAAACACAGTGCAAGCCATATTGAACAACCTGTCTGACAATGTTCCTTTTTTAGTTATAGAACCTGCAAAAACCGAGTATGTGGATTGGGCTGTTGAATATAATAAACAACATCCTGATAATCCTATTTCTATTTTTATCCCCGGATGTAAGTCTTATAAAGATAAGAGAAGCCGAGAAGAAATACTACTAAAACAATTAAAAATTAATCCTTTTGAAATAGTTTGGCTGAATAAGGAGCAAGAGCCTAATGTCCTGACGCATATAGACAGGTTAAAATCAACATTTGCTGCGGCATTCCCTATGTATGATATACTACCTGTATTAATGGAAGATTTGATATACACTGTGTATCAGAACAAGACTACGGATTGGCTTAATGAAACTCCGGTTTATAACCAGACACTTTCTCCTACATTGAATAGTATGAGTTTGGCTGTAGATTCAGTAATAGGAAACCGCCAATACGAGGAGCGAGTGGAACGGAATATGAAAGCCTGTCTGAATACTCGTATAGACAGCTTGAAACGTGGTTGGAAAGGTGAAATGTTGAATACTGTCCATTCCACGTCTTGGCATGAGTTGTTTGAAAAACCTTGTATCATTAACCTTTCTTATGTAGGGGATGATGTGGACAAGTCTTTCTTTATGGCGTTGATACTGCAATTCCTTTATGAATATTGTACGGCGAAAGCAGAGATAGGACTGGTTGATTTTAATGATAATGGTTGTAAACATCTGACGGTAGTGGAAGAAGCCCATCGGGTTATGATGAAATGGGAAAACCCGGAATTGCCGCAATATAAGTCAGCCATGATGTTCAGCAATATGTTATCCGAAATTAGGGCTTATGGAGAAGGACTGTTATTGGTAGATCAAGTTCCTACACGTCTGATTCCTGATGCAATTAAGAATACCAATATAAAAATAACACATCGCTTGGTTGCTGAGGATGACTGTAAGGCTATTGGGGAATCCATGGGTATTAATAAAGAACAACGTATGATTATTCCCAAGCTAATGGTAGGACAATGTATTGTTTCTACATCTTTATCCCCAGATGAACATTGGATTAAAGTCAAAAAAGTCAAGTAAGAACATGATAGAAGAATTTAGTGAAATAAGAGAAATATCCAGCTCGGAAAGAATGGAAATTTCTGAAGGGCTGAATAAGTTGCAAACTGAATATCTGAAGGAGTTGAATATTCCTTCAGATGTTTGGAATGACATGTCAAAAGAAGCACAATCCCAACAATTAGGTTTTATCTTGGAGCGTTTTAATGAGATTGACACTTCTAAAAACGTTAACAGAGAAGCGATTTTCTCTGAAATATATTCTTCGGGAATAATGGAAACCTATAAACAGTTGGAAGCACCGCAAGATTATATACAGATTGAACAAATCTCCGATATGTTTTCCGAATGTGAAGAACTTAAATACGGGAATTGGCAAAATCTGGAATTATCAGAAAAAGCAGATGTGCTTAATCAGTTGGAAGCAAAGATTGCAGAAATAGAACATAGGCAACCATGCCCAATTAGAGTACAAGAAATGCCTTCACATTTGTTTGGAGGATTTAATCCAGAATCCAAAACTATTGATATAAATAAATCTTACATCGAACAATCTGGTTATGACCATAATATGTTCAGGGAAGTATTGGACACATTAGTCCATGAAGGACGGCACGCTTATCAAGATTATAATGTAAATGTTTGCGAAATACATCCTCGCCATAGCGAAGTTGCAAGTTGGACAGAGACAATGGAAGGTGGTAAATGGGGGTATCATGGTGATACAAGTACTGTACTCGGACAACGTTTGTATGAACAGCAATCTATTGAAATAGATGCACGTAACTTCGCTATGGACGTATTGGACAAGTTTGAACAAAAACAAATAGAATGATGGAAAAGGATTATATATATAATGTATTGTTGGAAAGAGGGTATAATACTTATACAGCCCGTTTGGTTGCCGAAGAATTGTTAAAATTGCACAAGCCACTTAGTGATTATCTGGCATACTGGCTTGGTAATGAATCGTGTAGAAAAGATTTTGCGACCAATGGCTATTCTATTTTGCAACTACAAATGGAACGTCAAATGACTTATCCGGCGGCCTTATTGACAATGGAATGGCTGATGAATGAACCGGAAATAGCTCTCAAAAGTCTAAAACGTAAAATTAGATAATTAACAATAAAATTGAAGTAACTATGGCGACTTTTGTTTTAACAGCCCGACATGATATTGACAGATTGGGAGGGTTACATATTGACAGGGGACAACAATACACGATCAACATTAATATGATGGGAATAACTCCATATAATTTATTCAACAATAGCAGATGTAGGGACGCCCTCATACAACAATTCCGTATGAATGGGATAGACGTACCAAGTAGTGACACCGGAATATATAGCAAAGGAACTTGGAATATCAAAATGCTATGACACCCCCTGTCCATTGAGAATAAACTACCAAAGTAATCACTCCAGTTTCTGCGAATATCATGTTCAGAGGAAAAACAATTTTTAGGTGTACTCAATGTGGTAAAATTTTCGTAGCAACAGATATTGAGTATCATGCAACCATCTATTCTTGTCCTCAGCCTTGTAAACGTTGTGGTGGAATAAGAACTTTGCCGGTTTTGCATACCATATTCATTTCTGTTTATGAAAAGCTCTGGGAAGACATGAAAAAAAAGAATTAGATACACATTCTTAAGATATTCATAAGCCATAAACAAAAAAAGCAATAATACTCACACAAAAAGAGTACCTGAAACCAAAAGTATCCTGCTACTTGAATTACCATATATCAAGAAGTAAAGGGAATACAATGGCGGAAGGTACTTTTTATTTTTTCTTCTCACCTTAAAAAATGACAAAACTCTCTTAGGATCCCGCCAATTTCTAACTAATGATGAAAAAACAGCATATCTGCTATGTGGAGTATTATGAATTTATTCTTTGGTGGTCCTCCTGAGGAATCACTGAAGCGTCAGGTTGGAGAAAAGGCTTCTGGTCCTGATGTTAGCGAAAAAACAGGAAGCAGGCACAATGAGAAGTACGAACAGGATATTACAGCACTCAAGGAGAGGTTCGGAAACTCTTTTATAACCGGACTCTGTATCAAGATTACACTAAAGGAAGCACTGGGGATGATGCCACGTAACCGAAAAAGGGTTGACGCATATTATGGGCTGACCAGGTATCTGCAAGAAGAGTTCGGAATTACACTAACCATTTATTCACAAAAAACTAAACCAAACGACCATGAAAAAGATAATTTATAAAGGTACGATAGAAGAGAATGACTATAACCGTGTGAAAGACATAGACAGTGAGAACTATATAACCCCGAACGGAAAAACGGTCCTGCCGAAATTAACACAGATGCCGTTACGGGATCTCGCTATCCTAAATTTCACCAGTGAGAACGAACTGAAGAAATACTATACGGGCAATGAGGAGTACTTTTCATATTCCGTTGTAGAACTGATGCTTGATACAAGGATACAGGCCAGAAACTTGAGCAGACACAAAGTCAGCAGTTTTGAGGATGCATTGTATCTGCTTTATACCTATTCAGAGGAGATACCACAAGCAGACGATCCCAAATATCTGTCCATTCTTATTGCAGCCGACATATTGAATGTAGAGGAGGAGGATATCATAGAAGAGGCAAGAAGGGATAATAAGTTGTATTCGGACGAAGACAAGAACCTGTTTGTACCGGTCCGATGGATTGGGGACTGGTATAATGATGCTCTGGCTACTTTGGGGGTATCGAGTGTCATCTATATACAAACTGGGGAAACGGGGAAAGTTAAAATATTAATTGAAAGAGACCTGGAGTAATATGAAGAAGAAAGTATTTATAACGGGCAAGGTGTATGATTTGGGTACACTGGGAGTCAATGAGGTTGAAAATGAAGTTCAGGCGGATCTGGATAAGGTCTTTAATGCTGGTGGAGTCAGATTCCAAATGAGAGAAGTATCTGGGAAAACATTGGAACTGACATTTCTCCGTAAATACAGGGAGAGGGAAATAGACTGGCTGAATTATGATCCAAAGCTGATCTATAATATTGATGCTAACATAATCACAGGGCATAGTTTTAATGGTTTCAGGATACCGGATTACTGGGGAGGCGTTCCTTTCGGATATACGTTTTCCATGCCGAAGAGAGAATTTATAAAGTGCTATAGAAATTCGGCTATACTACTTGGGGCGGATCAGGTAAAGAAAGTTAAGATCACAGCACAACCGGAGAAGGTGATTATAAAGTTGATGTTTTAAGAGAAAGAGAGAAGATAGTTAGAAGCTGTCTTCTCTCTTTATTTTTTGTTTTTATAAAGGTACTAAGAAATGCAAAATTATCAACAAATATACCGTGGCAAATAGCAAACCCTTAAAAGTCATAGCGGCAGCTTTCATAACAGTTTATGACTAGAAATAAATTAAATCAACCTTAAATTCTCTTTATTGCAAATGAAATATTTCAAAATAGAAACTTAAACAATAAACTAGCAGAAATGAGTATTACAACTCTTTCTTAACTTCAATATATTTATTAATTTTGTATAGACTGTAAATATTATGTATACTAGTATATAGTGTTATGGAAAAATGCACAATAACAGGATACATCGTTTTTATGAACTTTATCCATGTAGGTATAACTTTGCAACATAATAAGGAACGTAAATATGACAGAAAAAAAGAACTATTGGAAAACTTATCGAAAAAGAGGTTCGCAAGCAACAACTTTCAATTGTTGAATTTGCAGATAGAATTTGCTGTAAAAGGAATAACGTGTATAATTTGTTCACTCGTAATAATATGGATATTCAACAACTTGCATTAATATCCAAAGTATTAGGACGTAATTTTTTCAAAGAATTAGCTGAAGACTTAGAGCTTGCCAATGAGACGGATGAGTCAGAAGAAGATATTCAAAACAGAAAAGCCGTCTCTCAGTTTATGGAAGTAGCCCCAAGAGCATTACGAAAATTGAATGCCTCCCCCATCATTGTATTTAGTGTCAGTGAGAATGGAAAATACGAAGGATGTCCCGTCCCAGACTTTATGCTTCCCGATTATGCTATCTCTTTTACAATTGGAGAGACCTTTCAAGAACGTGCAAAAGATTTCTATCATCCAAGACTTATCTCTATTGAAAGTTTCCAAAACAAAGAAGGCATTGCAATTGAGATCTCGACAAATCATCTGCATGACTCCCGTATCATAAATATAAAGTTAGACTATAAATCAGAAGATGAATGGTATGATACTTTAAAATTCGCTCTTGAAGTCTATAATTCATTTAGAAAATAAAGTTAGAACCGTTATGAAAGTAGATATTGATATATACACAGAGGTCAAAGATTGTACCTATAAAGATGAACACTATTCTGTTCGTGATAATGGAGCAGTCTTTCGTCACGCCAAAGATGGACACAAGCCAAGAAAACTGGATGAACAATGGCTCTTTGGTACTAAGAATGAAAAAACAGGATATATGACTATAGGAGGGCATCGAGTCCACATAATTGTTGCAACAGCGTTCCATGGTAGTCATGATTCAAAAAGAGACATAGTAGACCATATTGATACTAACAGATGTAACAACCGACCAGAAAATTTGAGATGGCTCACAAGGTTAGAGAATGCATTGAACAACCCCGCTACACGAAAAAAAATAGAATACCTATGTGACGGTGATATTCAAAAATTCATCGATAATCCAAGTTGCTTGAGAGATCTTACAGGTACAAATCAAGATGTAATGTGGATGAGAACGGTTACACAGGAAGAGGCCAAAGCAGCTTATGAACGGGTTATGAAATGGGCTGAAAAACCGAGCAAGCCGTATTCCAGTGCAGGTAATATGGGAGAATGGATATTTGCCCAACCTGATTCTCCGATAATTCAAGATACATATAGGCAAGTTCTGTTCCCCGCTCTTTCACCTGATACAGCCTTGCAACGTAAATGGGAAATACCCACTGAATTCCCACTTTGCCCTATCCAAATCAGTGAGACTCCACTTACTTCATATATTGATAACCTTTGTGTTGGGAAAGTTATAACGAGAAATCAATATACTACTCAAATTATAGATGATTTTGCTCTATGTAATGAAAATCTAATAATGGTAATATGTCATAGCCTGTCAGAGGATATAAAGAAATACACCTCTGTTTCTATAACTTTTGAGGATGGTAAATATATCCATGAAGGGCGTACATATTTTGAAGAACGTGGAGCACAAAAGGCTCTCACAATAGCCAAAGGCTTGGAGTGGGATGGACCGGACGGAATTGACGATTATTATTAATATTTATTGTATACATTATGATTGTACCATCAATGACGGAGCAAGAAATCCGTGAAGAACTATTGAAAGATTTAGCAGACTTAGATAAACCAATGGAACGATTTCGTAAGAATTTCAGATCTAAAGTTTTGAAGTCTTATAAGTTTCCAATAAAAACTTCGTATGACTGTAAGAGTGTCAAAAGAAAAAATCTTTTTGTCGTAACTTTTACCGCTGATAAAAGAGGACAGCATGATAATCCCAACATAAGTATGTACTGTATATATGAACGTAAGGAAGGGAAATACGCAGCTGTTTATCAACCTATAACACATAAAATAACAATATATGCCCCCCATTTCTTCAGAAGATACCAAGAGCGTATCCTTAAAGATTATAATTTACCAATGCTTGAAATTATCAAAGAATACTTCAGAAACTGTTGGGGATTAACCAGTGTTGAGATTGATGAGAATTTGGAAACAACCTACCAATGTTTTGAAGGACATTACAATGATGAAGTGATTGATTTTGTATCAGTAACGGCAGGAGGTTACTGTTTTGGAGAGAAGCATGGAAATGTCTCTATTATAAAGACTATTATTTCGGAAGAGATGCTATCTGAAAAACAAAAGACATTTTTCTATGACTTAAAAAAACTATGTGATAATATTCAGATAGATTACAGTAGCAAAGGAATAAAGTATACAATATCTCCAATTGATAAATGAAATCACTATGGTTGGAAGGAGATAGTTGCAGTAGGTAATTCTATAAGTAACTGGACTTTAATAGAATACGTGCATAAAATTCCTCTGCTTAGTGGTAGAGGATTATTTATTGATACTAACATCATAACTGGGCATGGATTCGATGGTTTTAAAGTTCCCGTCTATTAGGGAGGAGTTCCGTAATGGCTATCCATTCTTTATGCCAAAGGAGGAATTTATTAATTGCTACAAGAAGTCAGCGATTAAACTTGGAGGAAGCAGGTTGAAATTTGCAGAAGTTGGAATAATGCCAGATAAAATCATATTGGGGTTGGTATTTTAAGTGAATGAAGAAAGGAGGATAGTTTAAAAGCGATCTTTCTTTTTTTATCTTTGTAGGCAGTACTATATGTAGTTTTCAATAATGAGAATAATAACAGTACTATTCAACAGACAATACAATATAACAATATGAATACCGATAGATTGATACCGATGGATTATATTGAGTTGCAGTTTAATCAGTATCTAAAATTATCCAATAACAAAAGAATTATATTTTCAGGTAGAAATCCTCATATTTATTGTAGAAAAACTATTATCGAATAAAAAGTTGCATAAAGAAAAAATCACATATTTAATGGTTTACACGAATAATTAGTCACTCCACACAGGACGAATAGGGTTTAATGAATAAGCACCTCCATGACAATGGGCAAATGAACAATAATCATTAGCAAAACTAAACCATATAGCCATGTTGCTACCTTTGTCAGAAATATCTCCAGTCCAATAAAATCCTATCGGTTCTTCAATATATATTACCTTATTATTTAGCGCACAATAATGACTGGATTCTGTATAAGGCAAAAAGATACTGTTACCATTAGCCCCGGTAAACAGCATACCATAAACACCATTTTTTATAATTTCCTTTCGGGTACATTTATGCTCCAATTCACTTACTTCAGCATCTGTTGGCATGCGCCAATGCCCTCCTTTTCTCACAGTAGCAGCATCATAAGACGTTCCACTTATATGTTGAAGTGGAAGATTATTGTCATATATATAATCAAATATATCATAATGTTCGGGATTACGTGGAGCTGTTTCTGCCCATGCAAAAAAGTCACCTATTTCTTCCGGAACTGATGCTCCTAAATTCTGTGGTGCCCACTTCACACTTAATCCTAAATCCACAGCATCATTACCGCCCCAAACAGCCTCTTTGATAACTTTACCTGCCTCATTATATAAAACAGCTTTCAACATATCATTATCCATCGACGGTGTCCATGTTACTGTTACTATTCCGTTCTCTGCTATCCCGTATTTTGATGATAACCTACCTTCTGACTCAAAAGTCACAAACTGCGGCAATATCGTTGGAGAAGACTTACCTAACAAATAATCAGTATCATATACTTCAAACGAAACAGTAATGGGACAGTCTTTCACAATTTCATTAGAACTGGCTTTATATATATGAATATCAGTAGGAGAACAAAACAGGTCTTTCTCAAAAACATTAAGAGAACCGGTCGTTAAATGTTCCACTTCATAATTCATAAACATTAAACTAAGCCCGGATTCAATATCCATTCCCGTAAAATTTCTCAATGCCCATGCACAATAATCGTTTGAAGGATCAAGCAGTGTCTTTCTGAAACCTCCTTTCAATTGACTTCCAATGTAAGGTTTTATGTCGAATGAAGGACCAAGCAAATCATATAAGGTAACGTGAATTCTCGGATAAAGCCATGCCTTTGCCGTAATACTTCCTTTTCCTTCAATAGTTGGATAAATGGCTTTTTCATCGGATGTTATCTCTTTAACAGGTGAAATCCCATCGTTCTGTGACCATTTAATGCCTACATTTGCAGTGCCTGTATTTTGTACTCCCATATAAGCTGATATTTCCCCATTGGCTTCAATAGAAGCCCCTCTGTATAAATCCGCACTAAGAGTTACACAAATCGGTACACCATTGACATTGAACCATACAAGAATCGGGCGAAACACATTATGCTTACATAATTCATCTTCATTTTCTTGATATTGGATCTTACCAGCAATATCTGCGCGAAGTATAAAATTAGAATAAACATTTCCTTCTACCATTGCACTGACTTCAAGAGCTTTACTTTTATATTGTTTATAAGCATTATTTATTACTTCATTGACAGTCCGTCCACCAAAACTCAAATACATTGTCAAATCTATATTAATACCATAATTTGCTTTCTGCATATATACTTTTGAATTTTCGTCTTTATAAAATGTCATTCCGTCAAAATCTTTTTCCCAATCCCATAAATCGCCAGTTATATGACTTCCCTCACGTGAGACTGTGCGTGTTTGTGCCTTTCCATTTTCGTCACGATATACTATTTTAACCGGAGTATATACATTGTTTGAGGGGTATGCCCTGCTCTTTCCATGGTCAGATGTGGTCAATACAAAATCTGTATTAGCAAATATATCACACATGCTTCCAGGAGTAGCTGTTATAGAAATGTTTTCTCCCTTTTTTTCTACACTTTGAACTATAACTATATATCCGATAGTATCCGCATCAACAGTCAGAATACTTCCCGGGCGTATTTTTTCTGTAGACATATTTGAGGTGAATGTATACCTTCCCTTATCGGGATCACACTCTACAAGTCGGGTTGTTTCCTGATCAATATTAACATAATCAGGATTTACCAATTCTGTTTCATACTCTTCTTCTGAAGGTAGTGACATATTATCAGGCAAATTATCCTCTTCACTACACGCTATAAACAATATAATTAATAATGTATAGTATACTTTTTTCATATAAATATCGATTAAAATCAAATAAACTACATCTGAATAATCAACATGACAAAATTGAAAACCGTGCCAAGTTATCAAAATAATTTTTATTTTGCAAGAAATTATTTAAGATATTCCACGGCTTCATTTAAGAAATCTTGTTCATTGCTTGTTATTGCATTAAAAAATTTTATATTTCTGTCAGCTCCCCAATACTTCAAATGCAACTTTGCTAATTGATTAGCGGTTTCTTGCCATGCTTCCTTAAAACTATCTGACCTTAATTCATTTCCACACAAATATTGTTCAAATAAGAAAATTTTGCGAGGTTCAGCATTATTAATAAGGTATAAAATAGGATTGGGAACAGGAAAACCGTCCTTTTTTAATAGTTCTAAAATTAAGTATTCTGTTCTATTAATAATCTTTGCAACCATAATATCTTTATCTCGCTCTACTTTAAAGCACTGATAATCGTTTGCAAAAATCGTTCCTTGAAATTGAGATATACGAAAACTTTTTTTTCAACTAAACTTTCATCATCTCATTCCGTCCCTGTTATATTTTTTTTACAATCGATGTATAATCTTCACGAGTAAACATCTTTAAGCCTCCTTTTTGTATTCATTTATAACGCGAATAATTTATATTGAATTATATATTGCAGGGACACAATTCCCTTTTATTAGCTATTATAACATTGTAGCAATCTGATTTTCCAAAGCCTTCTTAATAAAAGCATTAATGGAAACACCCGTCTGTTTAGCTAATGTAGCAATACGACTATGAATCTCCGGTGTAATACGGATATTAAGCGATCCGGAATAGCTTTTATGTGGTTCAATACCCTCTGCCTTGCAATATTCCAAATAATCATCTACCGCTTCATGGAAAGCCGAAGTTAATTCCTTAACACTTTCTCCTTCAAAATTAACTAGTCCGTCAATTCCCTCTATCTTTCCAAAGAAAACACTATCCTTTTCGCTAAAATTGACTGACCCCATATAGCCTTTGTAAGTTAATGTATTCATAATCATCCTCCTTTATTTAATAAATCCAGCTTCTTTCAGATCATTATACACTTGTTTCATTGCGTAACCTTTGATGATATTTCCCGGATGTGGTTTATGTATCATAATGGGACGCCCCAATTGATTTTTGAATATTACCCTTGATCCGGAAGTTTTACCCTTATTGGATCTTTCATAGCCGAAACAACCAAGCAGCTTCTCCATTTCATCAAAGGTAAAATCCGTAGGCAATGAGCTAAAAACGCTCTATTAGTTCCTGAGGTACCGGAGCGTTCCTCATTATATCCGGATAAAAACGGTTCGTCTCAATGGTGGTGCAAAGGACGGACTTCCTCATGACTGGATGATCCAGATATTCCAGAAAACGGGCGGGATTCTTGGATTGGAAGAGATACCAGTTATCAAAACCGTCACAATAGTCCAGTACCTGCTCAATCCACTCTGCCGGGACATTAGCTGCCCATTCATCCGTACTGCTGCCTACAAAGATAAAGTTGCCTTCACCTAAACTCTCTAAATTCAAAGAATAGGGGCTCAGATACCATTTATTCTTGATATACGCAATCCCAATATTTATTGCTGTAAGTATCAATGATATTACTGAAGTTACAATGGCAATCCAACACGTTCTTGAGAGTATGTATTTTCAAGTCCTCTTCTATTTTCTTGTTTGAATGTTCTTTTGTGTAACCTCCATTTTGGATATACTTTATTTCCAAATCTGTTATTTCTGGCAAATCTAAATCTTCCTTTTAAATTTGATTAGTTCATCTGATTATAACCTTCTTTGTAGAAATTCGGTTTCCCAATTTTCATGTCCTCCTCCTTTAAACAAAGCTTTGCAAATTAAGTCCATTGTTAGTCTTTTGTCATCTTCTCCATTATTTCTGATCTTGGTAAAGATACGAGATAATAAACCATATAAGATTTTATCCAATTTTTCATCATGCGTCGTAATCACCCTTATTCATATAGCTCACTTATTTTTTCAAACCAGCCTTTTATTTCTTCAAAAGCATTTAGTTGCACCAGCATTTCTTTTGTTAATTGTTTTGCTAAACATCCATTTACAATAGACTTAACTTCTCCTTGTTTTAATCCTGTTTTGGAAGCAAAGAATGTAGGCAGGTCTTCGTTATCCCAATCTGAAATGGAATTACAATCTACTGTTTTGAAATATTCATTGTAGATTTCTTTTGGAATGTAGTTCTCAAGTTCTCTTTTTTTTGTTAATACGGCAAAAGATTTATCTGGACGGCTATTAATCTTCTCAGCTTGTTCTTTATATTGTTCAGTGTTCCTCCCTGAGCTTGAATCTCTATCATAGATATGAAACTCTATGACATTTGAATCTTTTAGATAATATCTTTCTACCCAATTTTTCAGATTGCCTCCTATCATGGGAATAATACTTATCTGTTTTTCTTCTAAATCAATAATAGACTTTAATTCAGGAATATTTTGATTAATATTCTTCAAGAATCTGATATCATACTCTCCCTCTACGCATATAACAAGTTTTGTTAAGTATGGCATTATTCCTAACGTTTCACGTATATCTGACAATTTATTATTTTCTTCAGAAACAATATTAGGTTTCCCAAATGAATCTTTTTTGATGAGAATAAGACTCTCATTTTTTGCTATTTTTGCAATCTCTGGGCTGTGAGTAGTAATAATCACTTGTCGGTTTTCATCATTAGCAAGTTTAATTAGCGAATCTATTAATATTTTCTGATATTCTGGATGCTGAGAGGTTTCAGGCTCTTCAAGAGCATATATGACCCCTTTTGAACTTCCAGCTCTTTCTTCTGCCTCTGCTCTAAAATAATTGAGTAGTATTAATCTCCTAACGCCACTTCCTCTTTTGTTCATTGGAATCCCTTCATCACCAGTAAATGAAAAGCTAAAAAGAGTATCCCAATTTTTGTTTTTAACGTTAGGATAGAGCGTTTTGGCTATTTCGGGATCCATTTCAGACAGTTTTTCTATTGTTCGCTTTCCTTTTTCAATGGCTCTCCGTTCTATTTCTTCAACTACGGATTTTAATTGAACTTCAACCTCTGCAATAGCTTGTTTGGTTATAACTTTTAAGGGATCTTGAACTTCTTTATCTGAATCTTTATTTTGCCTATCTGATTGAAATATGGCAAAATAAGGAAATTCAGAGCTTATGCTATCATATATTCTTTTTATATCTTCTTTATCTATTGGAATAAGGGTTAATTGTTTTTCTTTATTCTGAATAGAGTTATATATCGCTTTTCTGAAATCTGATAGAACTCTTTTATCTGGAACATTTGCATCAAGCCCCTTTGCTGTACATATTTTCTTTAAATCTGTTATTTTCAATGCAACAAGAGGTTCTTCTGAAAATTCTTTTAAATAATTGGCAACAATATAACTCGTTAAACTTTTTGCAGTTAATGATTTCGAGCAATCCCATATTTTTCTTATTTCGAGTAAACCATCTTCATTCAATAAATATTCTGCTTCCAATGATGTTTTTCTTTCTGGATCTATAAGATATTCTTTACTCTTATCAATTTGAAATGCTACACCAATAACAATTTGCGGAGCTGCCCCAACCCTTAAATCTTCCATTTCGATTTTCACTGTTTCATTATTGAAAAAAATTTCAAGTGCTTCTAATATCGTTGATTTACCAACATCATTTTTCCCAATAATAACATTTAGATTATTGTTAAATGGAATCGTTATTTTTTCGTATCCACGAAAGTTCTCAAGGTATAGTTTTTTTAGAATCATGATATTATTCTGTTGATTAGTGTTTCTGTATTAGAAAATGACATAGCGAAAGTAACTCTATTTCTGGAAGTTTCAAACAATTTTATAGACTTTCTTAATTTGAAAGACCTGTTTAGATGCTAAATTTTATCATTTGTCTTCAATTAGCAGGGCTTTTGTCTTCAACACGATAAACTATTCGTTCTGGGAGGAAAAATGTTGTAAAAAGTATAGAGTGGTTCAGAAACAGAAAAAATGTCAGAATTTAGAGAACAAATTAAAGGGAGGAATACAAAAATATCTTTTCTGATTTGTCAATGAAAACAAAACAATAGCCACGCCCACCTATCGGATATAGGTATATAAAAAGAAATAAGGAAACTAAGCAATTAAGTTCAGTCTCCTTTTTTTCTTCTATAATTTGAATCCTTCAGGCAGAATGAGTTCTATTTTCTTCCGTATTCCACTGCCATACCGATATTCCTCCAATTGTTTCTGGCATAGGGAAGACTCAGTAAAGCCCGATTGAGTGATTAACCGTTTCCTTCCTTCAAGCACCCAGTTCATAATTCCGGGTAACTCTGTAGAAACAATCTTCTCGGCCAGTTTCGGATCCACTTCCGACTTGGGTATCTGGACTTTGAAAGGTATAATCTGAAACCTCCTGAAATATCCGTTAGATTTGTCGTTGGTCCTTGGAAGCTCGTTCAGGCAGAAAAGCATCTTGGCATAATCAGTCAGTGTCGCCACATCCTTGTACAACTGTCTTGTGCTGATAGGTTCTCCACTGGAGATACGTTTGAATATATCTCCAGAGAAAGCATTCGGAGCAACATCAGAACAGGTATTCAGCAATTTTCCTGATAAGTTAGCCCTGCTTCTGTCCCCATTCTCACCACACATGTCCGACAAAGATTCATGGGAGATATTCTCCTTGCCTAAAAGAGCCTCGACAATATCCACAAACACCGATTTCCCATTTTTCCCGGAGCCATAGAGGAACAGGCACTTCTCCAGTTTCAATGGAGTAAAGATCCAACCGATATATTCAGCCAACACCTTTTGAGCGTCCTTGTCCGGTAATACTCTGTCCAGATACTTCATGAACATCGGGCACGTCGCATTTGGGTCGTAGGGATAAGGAAGAACATACCTGAAATAATCCAGAGAAGAATGTTGCCCCAGACTTCCGTTTTTAAGATCAAGCGTACCGTTCAGAAAGTTAATTTTCTCCTTGTTCTGTTCTACCGTCAATCCCATAACCGTGTATGGAAACTGCTTGAACAACCCTTCCACCACTTCCCTTTGCGATGCCTCTACCATATTATTTGTCATCATTCCCAAAGCTTCCCTGAGAAATATTTTCAAATCAAAGTCATCAATACTAACCCAATGGTTTCCGGTGTAACAATAAACACACTGGTCCCTGAAAGTTTGGAAAGGATGACCAATACTGATTGCTGTCTGCTGTATCTTGTAACAGATTTCAGCATTCGCCCCCTTCTTATTGGTTGGAGTAATTGATTGGGGAATGGCATTGAGTATATCCCCCAATAGTTTTCTGTAGTCCATAATCTTAAAGTTTTCTATATTTACTACCGATTTTACCTCTGTCATCAGCCCACTTATAGGCTTTCCTTATCTCACGCCTAAGTTCAGGTTCAGGGAAATCTGGAGCTATATATTTTGAGAGGTTCACATAAGCTACTGTTTCAGGAACTCCCTATTCAGCCAATTCTCTGACCCTTTTAATTAAATATGGCACATCGAAAATAAAACGATAAAACAAGGATCATAATTTAAATAAAAATCTTCTATATTTGCAGATACACAAAATAAGTAGTATAAATTTTTCCGACATGAAAAAAGCAAAACTTTTTTGGTTGCAACAATACTTGGCTGCAGCCTATTATTTAACTCCTGTATAGGTTCATTCGGCTTATTTAATCGTTTAAACACATGGAACCAGTCTATTGGAAACAAATTCGTAAATGAACTTGTGCTTTTAGCTTTTAACATTGTTCCAGTTTATGGGGTAGCTTACTTTGCCGACGTTTTAGTAATCAACTCTATTGAATTCTGGAGTGGTTCCAATCCCATGGCTAATGTAGGAGATATAAAGAAAGTAAAAGGAGAAAACGGTAACTATATGGTAAAAACATTGGAGCACCCCCCAAAAAATATACATAAAGGAAATGAGACCCGACTTTGTCTTATCTCCTTTTGTCACCATCATTGCCAACTATGATATCCATTTCTAGCTGTATAAATTTAATGCGATGAGTAAATTGCCCATATAGATACTGTCTATATTCTTATTCACCTGTTTATCTTGCCAGTAACAAACACTTCACGTTAAATATATAATTTACACAATAAGATGAAAAAGAAATGTATTATAAAAGCAGAAAGAACCGAGACCTATTATCTAAAGTTGGTCGAAGAAAAACAGCTTGAACTCATTTGGCATCCGGACCGGAGAGAAAAATGTGGGATTCAGGTTACAGTAAAAGATCATTCGAGTATTGTATATTCATATCGGGAAGACACTCCTATGAGTTTCTTTAGAGAACTGAATATGTTCTACCTTCTCTTAGGTGATTTACAGGAAGACTGGAGTGACGATAGTTGGAAGCCATATGCTATTAAAACTGTCAAATACTTGCGTATGCTGCCTGTAGAGATACAAAGAAAGAATTTGGAAGCTTATCATCGTGCCGTGTCAGACTTGTATGAAAGAATGGGCAATGAACATAAAGCCCGATTGCATTATGAACAGGCATTAATGTATTTTACCGACCCCGAATTTTCTTTTGATTCGGAAAATATAATGAACCTCTTGGATAAATTTCAAGATAGTCCCCAGGCACAGCTTGATATATGTATGTACATCTTGGGATTTATAACGACTGATGGTGTTTGGATAGAACGTGAATATTATGGTTTTTGGCAAAGAGAACATTACGAGTTGGTAGAAAATATATTGAAACACGACGTGTTGCAATATGTCGAGGAAGAAGAGGAACAACCGATTTACGCTTTAATCATATCATGTCTGAAAGGTATCTATTACAAACGGACACAACGTTTCGTTTTAGCAGAAAAATATTTCATGGAAGCTATTGGACTTTGTTCAGCTTTGCCTTATGAGGAGTTTTTTATTAATCCATTGATGATTTATACGCTATTAGGACGGACATATATCGGCATGAATGATATGGAAAAGGCGGATTCCTGTTTTAAAAAGGCTTTGGATATTGATGGTTCGGATGCAGATATATTAAAGCCTCTTATCCTTACGTATTATGGCACCTCAATGGAAGATGAGGATTTTACTGAATTAGATAATGCATACGTTAGTGTTTTCACTGAAACTTGTCAAGGAAATATAGCTTTTTCTCCTTTTGTAAAGAAAGCAATAGATGTTTTTTTTACTCCACCGAAAATTTATAATGAGGATGAAGAAGAAAATTATGATGAAGAACAGGATGAGCGAGAATACGCCTTTGATGACTGGTACGAAATAGCTGAAAGCGGTGATGTGGAAGCCCAATTAATAGTAGGACATTGTTATTTTACAGGTACTGCGGTTACTCAGAATTATCGTATAGCCCGTGAATGGTTCTACTTGGCAGCATTACAAAAGGATGCTATCTCCCAGTGTAATTTGGGCTTTATGTATGAGCATGGATATGGAACGGAAATCAATAAAGAGGAAGCCCAAAAATGGTATTGGAAGTCTGCTCATGAAGCTACGTGGAGACCGAATTTGAAAAATTTTGTTTTAAAATGATACGTTATATCAGGGACGAACAGCATAATACGCTGCTAATGAATGAAATTTCCAAGGTAAAGCACACCTTATGGATGGGAACTGCCGATTTGAAAGATTTATATATCAAGCAAGGAAAATCCTCTATGCCTTTTCTCTCATTGTTAGAACAGGAAATCAAGCAAGGAGTTTCAATAAGACTTTTACATGCTAAAGAACCAGGAGAAAACTTCAAGAACGATTTTGACAAGTATCCTTTGCTATGGGAAGGGTTGGAGCGTTCCTTATGTCCTCGTATCCATTTCAAAATACTGATATTTGATTTACATACCGTTTACATCGGTTCTGCCAATCTTACAGGAGCAGCATTAGGTATGAAAAGTAAAAAGAATCGAAATTTTGAAGCTGGCATATTTACGGATGAACCGGAATTGGTAGAAAATGCTATAGCACAATTTGATAAAGTCTGGATTGGCAAGTACTGCAAAGACTGTGGTAGAAAGAATGTCTGTAAAGATAGGATACGACTATATTAACTCTCAAAAAAGTATTATAAAAATGAATACAGAATTTTATAGAAATCCGGGAAATCTAAGGATAGAAGCAGTACGTTCAGTTCATAACAGGGCGATACTGCCCTCTTTTTTTCTTCTTGACAGGTATAAAATTATCAAAGCTTAAGGTGAGACAGTCAGCAGGGATAGTAATCGCGTATCAACAGTTATTCATCGGAAAGTAATTATTCCGAAGAAAGAAATGACTCTCACAGGTATATAATAGCCTGCTATCATAAAAATGGGAATAATTATTTCCATGCGCTAACATCTAATATCATATATTACACAGATAATTTCGTATATAATGATAAAGGATTCAGTTTTGCTAAAGGGAAGTAATGGACAGACTTATCTACCATAGACGCTTCCCGATTGCAAGTATATCCCGCATCAGGAAGGTATTTAGGAGAATATTGCCCATGAATTACAATGATTCAACCCTTAGGAATGATAACTTACAGGTTAACCGAAGGCAGGATATATAATAAATATACTACAACTATTATTATAATAATCACTCACACGGCGTTTGCCTACAACTAACGAATACAATATTTTAATGCATTTTTTTTTCATAAAATCAGCAATATTACTTAAATAGGATATGTTTTAGAGTAAAAAAAATATTACATCCTGTTGACTGGTTAAAGGGTAGTTTGAATGCAGAGAAATATTGCAGAGTCCGGTTGCTCATAAAACAAAAGGGAGTAGATGAAAATGGAACCTCAGTGAGTATCGAGAGAAATTAGTTTCGATAGTTATCTTAGGTGTTTTCAAGCAGACGATGCCGGGCAAATGAAAGCAGAGACCTGTACATTCGAAGTAGTGTTAGTGATCATGTACTATAAACATATCAGTGAAAAATTGACATATATTCGGAGAGCGTCACACGAAAGGGGGGGACAAATTATACACACCTCTTTATTTTTTATATCTTTCTGATTATATGCAACTTACGCAATCCGTAATATTTGTCCCCTTTGAATTTGTCCCCACCTTCACTGACAACAGGACACATGAAATAATATCACTATCTGTGAGTGTTACTGTAATCTTTTATCACCCATGTACGTCATGTGCTATACGGGCACGATAGACCCTTTTCCTGATCGCACTTCTCGAAATGCCATAATTCCTCTCAATATCTTTGTAGGTACATTCCTTTGCTTGGACCTTATTGTAGAAGCCCATGATCTCCTCAAGACTATATTTAGATTTCCGACCCGGACCAACTTTATTGTCACCGCTCTCTTCAGACGGTTCTGTCGGTTCACCGAGATCGTTACTGCCGCCTTTTCCAACGTAGCGGAATTGATCTATTTTTGTACCGGCAAACTCCAATATGGAAACGGCTTCCTTGTTGCCATGCTTCAGTTTCATGAAGCCGAGTACACGCTTGTCAGAACCCTGTTTGCAATATGTAAGATACAGAAAATTGTTCGTAAAACAAACATTCTTCTTGTCCCCTCTTACACTTGCCGGTGTCAAAGGACTGCTCAGTTTCCAGTCTGACCTGGCATGATAAACCTTAAGAGGTGTCAGAGGGCTACCCTTTTCCAGGCCTTGCTGGCGGAGACAGTCCAAATCCGCACAGAACTGCCTCATGGCTTTAACACCCGCACGTTCTTCAAGCTTGGTATAGTTATCAATGATGGCAACCACTCCCGAACCACCGGCCTTTTCCATCTCTTTCTTAATGACAGTGATAATATGGGCAGGAGTGATCCGGCTGCCGGCATATAATTTGAGGGTGGACAGATTGTCAATAACGGAGCCATAATATTCCCTTATCTCATGGTTACTCTGCTCAAGAGAGAACATGACAACCGGCATCGGGGGGATGTCATGCCATTCTGAAGACAGGTTCACGTCACAACGGCCTCGCGCCAGAGCCATAGCAACCTGCATGACGAATACTGATTTGCCACAGTCGGTCGGACCGACAAGGCCGGTATCATAACCTTCACGCAGCCAGGAGAATCCAAGGTTCCTTTCCCCGCTGACATGAACGGTACCGTTCTTCAAAGCTTCGTGGTAACTTTCAGGCATGCCGTCCATATGGAGATCGACAAGGGGCTGACTGGCTTTTGCCGCATCCCTCTCCTTGCGAAGTTCCGTACGCTTTTCCAGTATCTCAATGTCAGCATTTTTCTTGATTTCAATCTCTTTCATATGATGTTCGTGAACTTGTTCATTTTCCTCCATACGATGGGCGTGCTCCCGATCCTCCTCCTGCATCTTACATTCAGAAGTACACTTGATTTCCCCCTGTCTGTTCTCAGACGCATTATTCCGCTCCTTACCCTTACCGTGAGATTTGACGGACGTAACAGCATAACAAACAGGAACTACAACAGCCAGTATGCAACCTGATCCTATGAAGGCATATTTGATGCTCTTTCCGGCACCCAGCTTTCCAATGGTTTCAATAATCCTGACCGGATCTAATATTTTCATCATATGCATATATATTATGTTTTTGGTTAGTGTGTGCAAAAATAAGCATTTACAGGCCTCGATATACCACCTGATAGAAACGATAGAAGCATTTGGGCACATGATAGAAGCATTTATCAAGATGATAGAAACAATATTCCGAACGATAGAAAGTGAATAGGACAGGATATACCCAAAACTGTGCATACCGGGATAAAGGGTATGGCATCAGGGAGGGAAATGGAGAACCGACGGACAGGATCCGCAGGCATCAGGATAAACGCTCCCCTATAAAAAAGAGGAACGGCCATTCCTTTCAGCAACCGGCAGAAATAAAAGGGGGATCAAAAAACAATCAGCTGCATTCAAACAGTTCATCCAACAGGCCATCAACCGTTTTTTTGTCCGCAAAATTCAATTTGGAAGCCATGTCACTAAGATTATCGGAAGGACGCCAGCCCTCTCCTTTGACTATAAAGAACTTTTTAGTTTTGGAGTAGACATCGTTGCTGGTGGCATCTTTACAATCCGGATCATGAATATCCTTACGGGTCAAACGTTTTATCAGATAAGCAAGCTCCTTCTTTTTCTTCTCCCAGCATACGGGCGATGTCTCCGCAGGCTTGTCCTTACCGGAAAGACGAAAATGGAAAACGGAATAATCGGTATCAAGTGAAATAAAGCCGTCCCTTATCAATGCATTATAAAGGAGACGGATCTTCCTCTCATCCAATGACAGGTTGGGGAAATAGTCTTTCTTACTGATTGAAGTACTACGGGAAGAGGGGGCTGCAGGATCCGGTTGTGGGCCGGACGGAGAGACAGGCTCCTGCGGAGAAGGCGGATCCATTGAAAAGAGAGACTGCTCCTTTATATTTTTTCTGGCACAATAATCACGGTATTCGGTCTGTATCTCATAGAGAAAAGACGAATGGCACAAATCATCATATAACCTGTCATTCATCTTACAATCCAGGGAACGGAGCATATCAAACACAAAATCAGAGAATTGGGGAGACTCATCATCATAAAGGTAATAATGCGCAGAATAGATCAGGGAGATGAAATCAAGATATTTGTCATAAACAGGAAAACTGATAATACAACGGATAAACTCCGGGAATAACGCGGATAAAGGAAGAAGCGTTTTATGCGTTAGACTGTAATCACGCCAACGGACATAATTGGAGGAAGACTTCAGGGGCAGTCTCTTACTGACGATCAGAAAACCGCTTATATGGGATTGCAGGGCATGACGCTCACCGTGCCTTAAAGACTGCCATTTCTTCACGCCCAACAAGGCGGAGCCCAAGGCCAGATAGACGGAAACAAAAGTTACGCCCTTGCCTAAAGCACCCGGAACATGCATGGACATCTTCGCTGCGGTTTTCCATAAAGTTTCATTACCCAATCCATCAGCAGCCAGCCGCAAATAATTGTCACCTTTCTCTGAATCCTGGCTCATATAAGAGGTGACCAGAAGGGCAAACAACTTTTCAAAGAAAGACAGGACGTATTGCTCAGAAGCCGGGTGGTCCTCCTTCCGGAGAACAAGCAGATAATCACGAAGCCTTTTTTTAGACCATGATTCTTCTATGATCTTGTGTCGAAATTGATCCATTGGTATCTATGTTATAGATATTTACACTGCAAAGATACGACAGAAAAAAAATATTTGCCACATTTCAGAGGATAAAATGTACGAAGAATATTACAAAAAACATATTGTTTTTTTAATAACAGAAAAAATCCATTTCCCTCAAAATGCATACAAAGCATAACTGACTTCAAGGAAGAATGTAAATATGCAAATTATATAGTAAGTGGTTGAGAATACGGCTATAATCAGCTCCTTGCTTGGCTCATGTAAGGAACGTAATGTTACCCCCAGAGAGTGGCTGAATGATGTGATCGGCAGACTCCCTTATTATCCAGCTCCCAAATCAGACAGAGACCTGAAGGAGCTGCTGCCGGATGTATGGAGAAAATAATCGGGACAGTTCCGGGAAAATGCAGGAAAAAACGGGAAAAAACGAGACTGCCACTAAAAAATCAAATACACAAGATGTAGTTGAGCAGTTGCTCACGAAATAAGCCTGAGTACTTATCTTTTATATAATGGCTCTAGCTGTAACATAAACATAAACTGTAACTTACAAGACATTTTCCTTTGATTATTAAAGCATTACATGCAACTGTAACCTATTATTTATTCCCAAATTGTATAGATTGCACTCTATTAGAGTATGCCTTCCATATGCTTCACATAACAGGTTACACGACAATAATCCCAAAGAATATAAAGAGAAGCAAGCTTTGATATCTTGCCTAATATAGTATTTGCCTTTAGCCATTTCAAACACAAAATCTACACAGATCAGCTTTATCACATGATACAATAACAACATGCATCCCGGAAATTCTGTGAAAATTCAGCATATCCGATCCGGAATGAACATTGAAGGAAAAGATAATACTGGTAGCTTATCCTTGTCAATATTGTAACCCATTTACAAAAACATAAATAGGTTACAAGAGAAAGAAGGACGCTTCCTGTAGGAATGGGTATCAGCAGAGCAATGGTGACAGGTTACACTGAGGCTCTTCCTGGTTGATACATTGCAGGTACTTATTGACAGTTTTTCTGCACAAACCCAAGGCTTTGGCTATTTCCCCCTGTTTTAGCCCTTCTTTCTACAGTTGCTTCATACGCTGTAATATCCCAGATGTTACCTTTCTGCGTTTGTTCGGTTTCACAGCAGAACCAGTTACCTCCTCCACCGTTTCAGGCTTCTCATCCTGGAGAACCGACTCACTTGAAGCAATAGAGGTTCCGGTGACTTCAAAGATATCTTGCTTGAGATCGGGAGAAGTAACGGGAATTTTCTGGGATTTCACAGGTAAGGGTAAAGCATCCTTTTCATTCATCCTACCGACAAAGTGAAGAAACAGCCCACCCTCTTTGCTGATCTTAAGAACAGGCACCTCTTCATTTTTCTCCCCGCTCCTTGATTTGACAACCTTAAGGAAACGGTATTCTCCTCCCTTCCGACACGGGCACAAGGCTACGATCGTATGGGCTATATTCTTGAGTTCCTTCGTACCTATAATATCCTCCGAGTATACAGGTTTCCATGGTTTGTCTGTCTTAACGAAGCTCAGAACAAAGACAGTCAGGCAATGACCTCCCTGCCGATAGTTTACTATAATACTTTTCAGGGATTTATAAAACTTCTGCATACGATGGGGGTTGTCGCTTCCGTTATAACATCCGGGATGGTCAATGATGATCGTGCGATCTTCCCTGTATTTACTTTCTTCCGCACGCTGACGGATGTACTTTTCCAAGTCATCAATGGATGATATCTCTCCGGAAGGAACCACGGTAAAAGTGTCGGGATAGTTGACGTCTCCTCTACCATAACGTTCATACAGTTCGTCCTCACCGTTTTCTCCGTCAAGGTACTCCACCCTCTGCTTCGTGGCGTCCCACTTATCACCCAATATGCTCTTAACTATCGCATAGGGCGCGGATTCTTTACCCCCAGCCATCGCCAGCCCCATTTCTACAGAGAAAATGGATTTTCCCATACCTGTCTGCGCACAGATTACATGGAGTTCTCCCGGAGCGAAAAGACCTCGTTGGTGGGACGCTGCGCTTTGTCCCTTGTTACGTCTGAAAATATCATTCAGTGTTATGGATTTGACGTTTCTAGAGGGTTGCTGGGAAGGCTGAACCTCCTTTTCTTTCTTTGGGAAACGGGTCTTGATAATATTAAAGAATTTTATACCCTCTCTGATTAATTTTAGGCATGCCATTACCAAAAGCAACAATATCTGTTATTTTTTTTATTGTATTATTTTTCATAAGTCTTCATTTTTAAGTTAAATTCAGTTCCTATGTGCATAAAAAATGTAGGGGCTTAAAAAATAGGGCGCGAATATACTACTTTATTTTGAATCAGACTGTATATATGAAGAAAAATGCAGTCATTAACATATTTTACACTAGCCCCGTATGCTTTTGTTACAATCTCTCGTAAAATTTGTGCATTATCTCAATAGGGGCTTCTGCGAATTATACATCTTTTTATCGTTTTACCGTTAGGGAGAATAGATTGTTTCCCATTGTCTCCAAGGAATCTGCTTCTAGGTATAATTGTTATATCATAGAATAATACTTCTCGGAAATAGGTTACAACTCCCATGTAATATATCTTATGTAACCCTTCTTGAGAATTTGTTGATTCGTGTGTTGTTGATAGGAAGGATTACAAAAAAGGCAGCCTAATAAGCTACCTTTCATTTACCTTCAATCCAATTATTTACTTACATCCCAATCAAAAGAATAGACATAACCATTGATAGGTATATTTATAGTTAGAATCTTTCCCTTTTTTCTTTTAATGTTCATATATCCTATTATACCCTCATTGGGATGTACTGTTGTTTTCTTCAGATATCCTTGCCTTTTTATTTCCCTATCATTATCCATCATTTTACCCAATGTTTGTAGTTGATAAGATGATGCCATATTAGCTTGAAAAGCCGCATTTGCATCATAATGGTTGGTCACTGTTGTATAAGCGGTACCATTTGACGAATACGATGTGGAATAAGATGTAGAATATCCGGCACTTCCTGCACTAAGCCCAGAAGAAAAGCCATATAAGGCCATAGCCCAGTTTTGAGACTTTCTTATCTTTTTCTGAAATGCTTCATTTGTGTATACCATTAATTGATAATTATCTCCTCTATTAGTCAGCAAATGAGAAGTAACATCGTCCGGCGTAAATATGACCGACGAATCACACTGATTCTTGATGAAAATATCAACCCGATAATATTTTCCATAATCATCCTTCGTTTCATAAGTCGTAAGGCCAACAATAAAGCCATTCACATTTCTATATGCCCAAAGATTTCCATCATTATATTCTGTCATAACCGTAGAATCATTTTCTGATAGAATTAAAGTTTGTGCTTTGGATATTATTGAAATACACACAAAAAGAAATAAACATATATATTTCATACCTTCAATATAATTTAGATAAGTTACATCATAAGATGAGATTAAAATATAAATACGAAACTATAAATAATATGTGAAATATCCAAAAATAATTTAGCTGTAAAAAATAATAGAGAAGTAATCTACAAATACTAGCGTATTATATTTCCTTTTTCATTACCACATAATCAAATTACAGCTTATTCCTACCCCAACATGCCAACCGCCCGGATAACAAAATTCTACCTGTAAGCCTAACCCACAAAACTTCTTCTTCGGGATGATGATATTGTCATTCCTCACAGTCTGATACATGGTTTTAGGAAACACTATCAAGCGGTACTGTCTCGGACGACATCCACTTACCATACACATTAAAGACTGTCTTCATAATAAGCCTGTGTACATTGAACTGCCGTGTCGCCTATACACATCAGGCTCACTGTCTGCATATCCTTTCGTGACCTCATTCCGGACAAGCATTCTCCAGCAACTCCATACAAAATGGAAAGTATAAAAAAAATCCCTGGCCAAACTGATCGGTGTAAGTCCTTCACGCTTCAGTGACTATATTTCCGGTAAATGCGAACCTACCTTAAAAGTAGCCCGTGAGAGCAGTTGGTAATTGAATATTGATGCCAGTATCGTATTAGGAGTATAATCCCGATAGTTCCGAAATTTCCGACATCTACATACATAATATTGACGGCATTTTTATTTCTTGGGGTTAGCCGAAGGCGAAGAGTAAGTGAACGGAGTGAGTAATGACATACATAACTCCTGGAAGGAGATAAAAGTGTTATAAAAAAGTTTGCAAATCGTGTACACTTTATAATAGAAGTACATTTTTTGTAGTATATTTTATAACATCTACATTATCCTACCGGTTATGTATTACACACTCTCTACTATCGTATACTCTCTGTCTCTGACTTACCCGATGAAGAAAAAAAGAAGCTAAGTCATTCCTTAGCCTCTCTCTTTATAAAGATTTTCTATTACCCAAAACTCATGTCCCCATTGATTATCATATAATAACAGATCATAAACTTTCTCATTTCATATTATACCTTCTAATTAATTTATAAACGGTTGATTTGTAAAACCTGCCTCCTTTAGAAGTTACGAATCCTTCTTTATTAAGAATATCCGCTATCTCCTGCAGGGTATGTGCCTCTTTTACTAATGTACGCAACATGGCGACAGCTCTCCTGTTATTGGGATTGTTATCCGCTTTCTCCCTGCAGGTTCTGATACTGTTCTGAATTGCCTGTTCATGTTTATCCATTAAGTGTTCCGGATTACCCAGCCTGAATCCTCTTGCCTTCTTTGCCTGTAGGGCGGATTTTGTTCTTACCGCTATCAGTTCCGCTTCGTATTGTGAGATTGCCGACAGGATATGTAGCACTATTTTATTGGCTTGTGGGAAATCACAAAACACGATCTCCACATCATTCTCCAGAAGATTTGACAGGAAGGAAACATTTCTTGCCAACCGGTCCAGTTTGGCAACGATCAGTGTCGCTTCTGTTTTTCTGCAAAGGCTTAATGCCTCTTTAAGTTTGGGCCTTTCCTTTTTTCGGCCCGATTCAATTTCGACATATTCAGCAATTGGAGTTTTGTCACGAAGATATTTCTGTATAATCTCCCTTTGTGCTTCAAGTCCCAGTCCTGAATATCCTTGTTTCTGTGTGCTTACCCGAAGATAAGCAATATATTGATTGTTCATTGATTTTAAATTTTAATAGTTTTAACAGTGGTTCCGCTGACTAGATGGTCGTCTAATCTATGGAACTATTCATATTATTACATAAAAAAGACTTTCCGTGAGATTTTGAGTTCCTATAAACCCTGTTCTTTCACAGAAAGCCGTATTTTTAGATTCTGAATTTCTCAGAGATTCCCTAATACCCTATAATATCGTATGTATCAGAAATCCTCTTCTCATAGTCGTCCGTTTTCTCTACATTCTCGTCTATCACAGAAATGAGCATATCAAAGTAAACGTCTTCTATTATTTTTCTTTCTCCTTCAGAGTCAGGGATAAGATGTACTTTAAAGAGATCCTTTCCTTCATCGAGAATGATTCGTACCATTCCCGTATGCTTGAATCCCTGCACATGAAATTCCAGTCCGCCTTTGACCGGTTTTATCGTATCCATATCTACTCCCCATGACATTACTATAACGGGTTGTGTCTTTAGGATTGACCATATATACCCTGCCAGTTTCAGATCATAATTTTTGTTTTCCATATTCGATTTTATTTAAGTTGTAATATTCTGTATATATTCTCTGATAGTCTTCCATGTCCAGTTGTGGGAAAACGGAGTGATACATATAATAGAGGTCTTCCGCACTCCATAACTCCCCCTGATCGAGTAGGGCAAATATTTCATCCGTCGCTTCATCGAATTCATCATAGATACCTCTTCGTCTTCCCGGTATTTCAGCCTGGTGTGGATAAGTGTCAGTACAATTCTCAATAATATGTTCTACCAGTGACAGGCAGTTCACAAGGTCTTTCTTTATTGTAAATTCATGGTCTGTATGCGGTTCGTAATATCCACAGCTGAGATTGATACAACTGATTTGAAGCCCCCGTTCCTTTAGTTCCTGCACATCCGTCATCATTCCATGTGTTTCCCTGTATCCGAACTTTTTATATCCGGCAGCTTGAAGGAACTCGGGAGAACATAGTGAGATCCAGCCTATTTCATTAATAATATCCTGATATCCCCGTCTGTCAGGCTGTATAACAAATCGGCAGTCATTGAAAAAATCCATCACCGCTTTCCCTGAACCGACACATCCCACCTCTTCACTGACAAAGAATGCCAGTTTTAAGGTATCATACTTTTTCAGACATTTGAGCGCTATCCAGATTCCGTTCTTGTCATCGGCTCCGAGTCCTTCCTGTCTTTTGTTGCGGGAGCTGTAACCGAATATGATTTCCCCTGTTTCGACAGTCGTGAAGTCTTTTGAATGTAACCTCTGCACCTGGTCAAGATGTGCTACGATACAAGGGTATGATTCCGCCTCTCCCTTTGTTATGTACAAGTTCCCGGTGATGTCCGCTTCGATTTTGGTATCGGTAATTCTCTTGGTATAATTCCATATAAACTTTATCATTGCCCGTTCTTTTTCGCTCGGGCTATAAACCTTGTATAATTTCTTAAGCAATTCCATAATTCTTATTTTTTGTGGGTTAAACATTTATTTCATTCATCTCGTATGCATAAGGCAGTCCTGTTTCTTCATCTATCCCGTCATAAAGTTTGCCGTTCAATTTATGAAGTTCTTCCGCTTCCAGCAGTCTTTGTGCTGACTCTACGGATATTGTCTTTCTTTCATATTCACAAAGGATATTGTTCCATACCCGGTATATGATTATGTCTTCTGTATGCTCATAGTATTCCTCATCATAGTCGGAATAATGCCAGTTTTCCTTTTTGTACTCCTGTTCCGCTTTCTTCCGGCATTCTTCACAGCAATAGTCCTCTTCCGTTATTTCTGAATAGTATTTATCCTCTTTCAGAAAATCCTCTTCACATTCGGAGCATGATAGTACGTCGGAGTCATGGTGGTATTCTTCCAGTTTTTCTATCCATGTAAATTCTCCCAGATTCTCTACATCACAATAATATTCCTGCCCATGATAATATACGGTGGTGGTTTCACGACAATTGTATTCATGGAAATCATCGTATTCCCCCTCACCATTCAAAGAACCGTCAGTAATATCAAGTGCGATGTCGCCACTTCCGTAATTGTCCGCTGTCCTCCCGGATTGATTGTACCATTTGAATGAATCCTGATAGCTTAGGGTATCGTCATAGTCCAGGTCACATTCTATCCTGAATTTCCTGTCTGACAATGAATTCTCCTCCAGGTCAACAAAAGCTCTTGAATCACCACATCCGGCACCAACTTTCTTGTAACCGTCAATGTGTCCTCCCTTTATCAGAGCATCTATTAAAGCACGTTTGAGGGTGTTGTTCTCATCGGTAGCGTATTGTCTTTCCGCCAGTCTCCATATTTTTCCATTCTGGTCTGTAACCCTGTTGTAGATGACACACCTTGCTGTCACCTTTCCTTCTTCATTGATCAGGTATGCCGCGCTTGCATCGACTGAATTCGTATAGAAATAATGCAGTTTCCTGTCTACCATGCAGGAATGAAAATCTCCTTTACAGCAGTCTGATGAATAGATTCTCTCAAAGTCTTTGTCAACATGCAGTTTATTCTTCGGTAACCTGCCGTGAGTATACCCTTGCCAGTCCGCCGAGAATTCCTCGCACAGATAAGTCACTATCTGTTCAGGGAGGGTTCTGCCGAATTCTGTTTCCAGTATGAGCGAGCGGTAGAGTTTTCCCGCTTTCATTTTAAACACCTTTCCTCCGTTTTCATGGTTAATGTAGCGGATTGATCTGGTATCCCCGTCTTTACACAGCCCTTTCAGTTCGTCCGTTTCAAAGTTCCTGGAGTAAAAGAAGTCTCCGTCCAGCTCCAAGACATAACGTAATGACATATCTGAGTGCCCGCTTATAATTATTGTCCGGGTAATGGTCTTCTTCAATTCCGCCATTGAGGAAATATGAAGCAGCGTATAATTGTTTGTCTCTATTGCTTCATGCAGTAATCTCTTGTTCCTGATATATGCCAGCAGTATCTTGTTTTTTCTGCTGCATACCCCGTTTCCATGCTTGATAATTCCAAACATGTCCTTGAATTCTTCATAATTTTTAAATTTGTAGTATAACATAATCTTTCTTGTTTTAAAATGTTGGTAAATAAAAAAGGAGGACACCACGTTGATTGTGATATCCTCCTCAGATATAATTCCGGTATGTTTCAACCGTCTCTCAAATGAATGGAATATGTAGTTCTTCCAGCACTTCCATTAACTTTTTTGCACCTTCTTTTGATGCTTCATTTCTTAGGTCCGTCCTTCTTTGAGGATCTGCATACACTTTCAATATCTCTACAATAGTCCTGAATAATGTCTGTTGTAGGGTTTGGTGAAATGTTGTCGTTGCAAGTGCGAATCGTTTTTCATTCCACCCGTAATCATTCAAGGCCCTTGCCAATTCCTGTGCCGCCTTGAACTCTCTGCTGTTTTCAATTTCAAATCTTTCCATTTTTCTTTCTGATTCGTTTTTAGTTAAAATATAGTTGCATTGACCGGCCATTTTTCTGCGTCAGTATCAATGAGCTGGTGTACATATTTATCTGACGGATATGCCTTTTCGGCTTTTAAAGTAGCTGCAATATAATTTGTTGCTTGTACTGTCAGCGAGGGCATCATTTCTATGAAGTCCTTGTACGTTTCCCCCTCTTCGGTAATTAAGGTATATTTGATTATATCGAAGGTGTAATGTGCCATACTTTATTCCTTTCCATTTTATTCAGAACCATTCCCGTTTTACTCACCGGTGTGCTCTGTCCGTTCATTTTCTTTTCTTAGCAACTGAAGTTCCACCTTCTCCGTATCAAATTCATAATTCATGCACTTTTTAAAGTTTCCCATTAAAAGAAGCAGGGGAAATAACATCCCGTGCCTGCAATTCCTTCCGTGCTCGTCTAGTGCTGATTTACAGGTGTCACAATGGTATATGTCCTGTATACATGTTACGCTCATATATTTTCTCCTTTCTGATTTTAATTCAACAAAAGAAGGAAGAAAGACCTTGTTTGTTATTTTTAGATCTTTCTCCCTTCATAGGATTTTTAGATGTTCCGGTTTATCTCAGAAACCATCCGTAATTTTCAGTGTCTTCCCCTCTCAAGGCTTTCTGAATGCCCACTGCAAAGTCTGTGGCGTTCTGATTCCTTTCGAGGAATTTGTCAATATAGGACTGTTTGGCCGCCTCGTTAAGAAGCTGCATCAGGTCCCAGCATGAAATTTTTGCTCTTCCGCGTAAGCCGAAGTTAGGGTTGTCAATATAGCCTTTGGTGGCTGCATTGATGTTTGAATCACCTAAGATAACTTTCGGTAATTCTTTCATTTGTGATGCCGGTAATACCTGGTAAAGTCGTAAACGTCCGATTATTTGGCAGAACTGTTCCTGGGATATCATTGTTCTTCCCAGATTCTCAAGAAGCCTCAGATTTTGTTCGGGGTTGAATTCCCGGAACAGTTTTAGTGCGGCTATATAGATATCCGTATCGCCCATCACTTCCAGACGTCCTGTCAAGCCGTCACATGTCAGCATAAGATTGCTGCATACCCTGACTCTCCATCCGATAAAGATTTTAAATTTTTCAGGGGATTTTTTTCCGTACAGGTTCTCTTCGTTCAGGCTTCTTACGCCGCCGATACAAAGATGCACTTCCTCACCGTTCATTTCCCGACATATGGTTCGGATATGAAAACAGAATGCCATTCTCTGATAATAGATGGTTTCGTCTTCAGGTTTGAGTTCTTCCTTCCTCTTTGTCAATGCACCTGGTACTCTTCCCAGGATTTTGTGGGATACTCTGATCTCTGTGTTACCAAAGTTCTCACCGATAAAATAAGTCCTTGCAG
>OGDF01000726.1_pt1 | contig 50890 bp, 36 predicted proteins | sample 1570141 | NCBI WGS metagenome assembly OGDF01 (sample SAMEA4370581, study PRJEB24528) | human gut metagenome
ATTCAGCAAAATCTTTTGGTTTGTAATTAGTGATATTAGATGTGTTCATAACAATATCCTCCATAAGCATATTTTAACACATTCAATCACTATTGACAATGATTTTTATTACTTCAAGTTTCCTCCTTGGTGTTTCGTTTGGTACCTCCTTTTAGCATACTACGATATTGAAAAAACTGCAAAATATCTTTGACAAAATAGGGGAATAATGCTATGATAGCTCCAGAATCAATTTGAGCTTAGAACTGACTGTACTGAAAAGTCGTCCTTTTCTTTATGGTGGCTTGCGGACAGTCTTTTTTTACGGATAGATTTCGTAAGTCAGCGCGCAGCGGCGTCTCCAATTGATCCAAATTATTCAGGAGGTACTTGAAAATGAACACAGGTGTAGTTAAGTGGTTTAATTCCAGCAAAGGCTATGGCTTCATCACCAACGATGCAAACGGCGAGGACGTATTCGTACACTTCTCCGCTATCCAGGTAGATGGCTTCAAGACTCTGGAAGAAGGCCAGAAGGTAACTTTCGATGTAGAAAGCGATCCTAAGGATTCCAGAAAGCTGAGAGCGGTTAACGTTCACATCGCATAAGGATGACTAAAAGAGCCCCGCATATGCGGGGCTTTTTTTAGCAGTGGAGATATCTACGCAGCGCAAAATCTTACAGAAAGGAATCGGAAGTTGGGCACAAAAAAGGTAACAGTCGGCATTCTGGCACATGTGGATGCTGGAAAGACCACACTGGCAGAAGCAATTTTATATCGGACCGGTACACTGCGGCGACTGGGCAGAGTGGACCATCAGGATGCCTTTCTGGATACGGATGCCATGGAGCGGGCCCGCGGCATTACGATATTTTCAAAACAGGCGAAGTTTGCACTGGGCGATTTTGACGTGACGCTTCTGGATACGCCCGGACATGTGGATTTTTCGGCAGAGATGGAGCGGACGCTGCAGGTGCTGGATTATGCGGTGCTGGTCATCAGCGGTGCGGACGGTGTGCAGGGACATGTGGAGACACTCTGGCGGCTGCTTTCCCGTTATCAGATCCCCACTGTTTTGTTTATCAACAAGATGGATCAGGAAGGGACAGAGGAGGACACCTTGCTTTTACAGCTGCAAAAGCAGCTGGGAGAGCATTGTATCGAGGTGTGCAGTATGCGCGCAGACGCTTCGGACAGCCTGCAGCCATGTGAAGCACCGGTTCCTGTCCCGGATTTCTGGGAAAATGTCGCCATGTGTCAGGAAGACCTTTTGGAACGCTATCTCGATGGCGATACGCTGACCTGGGAGGATGCAGCACTTCTGGTAAAGGAAAGAAAGCTATTTCCGTGTTTTTTTGGATCGGCACTAAAAGTCTGTGGCGTGGATGCGCTATTGTCCGGGTTGTCGAAGCTGATGAAAGAGTCGGAATACACAGAGGAGTTTGGGGCACGTGTTTTTAAGATCACGAGGGACGAAACCGGAAAGCGTCTGACGCATCTGAAGCTGACCGGAGGAAGTCTTTTTACGCGGCAGAGCCTGAGGGGACAAACTGCTGATGGACAGGAATGGGAAGAAAAAGCCGACCAGATCCGGATTTATAACGGAAGTGGCTATGAACAGGTACAGCAGGCGGCCGCAGGAGAAATCTGCAGCGTGACAGGACTGTCAAAAACCTATGCAGGAGAAGGGCTTGGGGCGCAAACGGAACCGGTGCTGCCGCTGCTGGAGCCGGTATTAACCTATCAGATCGAGCTGCCGCCGGACTGCGATGCGCATACGATGCTCAGAAATCTTCGGCAGTTAGAGGAAGAGGAACCGGAGCTTTCGATTGTCTGGGAGGAAGCCTCCTCTGAGATCTGCGCACAGGTCATGGGCGAAGTGCAGATGGAAATCCTGAAAAACCAGATCAGAGAGCGCTTCGGCGTGCCGGTTTCCTTCGGACAGGGCAGCATTGTATACCGGGAAACCATCGCAGCGCCCGTCGAGGGCGTCGGACATTTCGAGCCCCTTCGGCACTATGCGGAGGTTCATCTTTTGCTGGAACCCCTGGAACGCGGCATGGGACTGCAGTTTGCGTCAGCTGTCAGCGAAGATGTGCTGGACCGTAACTGGCAGAGGCTGGTGCTGACCCATCTGGAAGAAAAGCGCCATAAAGGTGTTTTATGCGGCGCAGAGATCACGGATATGAAGATCACGCTGGTAAATGGCAGGGCGCATATCAAGCACACCGAGGGCGGCGATTTTCGTCAGGCGACCTACCGGGCACTCCGACAGGGACTGATGCGAGCACAAAACGTACTCTTAGAGCCTGTTTACAGCTTTCGACTGGAGATTCCACAGGAGCAGATCGGACGGGCGATGACGGATATTCAGCGGATGAACGGTACCTTTGAGCCGCCGCAGACGGAAGGGGAGTTTGCGATTCTGTGCGGAAGCGCGCCGGTTGCATGTATGCGGGGCTATCAGCAGGAGGTTACCTCCTACAGCCGAGGCCGTGGAAAGCTGTTCTGTACGCTGCAGGGCTATGCTGCGTGCCATAACGCAGAGGAAGTGATGGCGGCAGCCGGCTATGATCCGGAAGCAGACCTGGAAAATCCTCCTTCTTCCGTTTTTTGTGCACACGGAGCCGGATTTGTGGTACCATGGGATCAGGTGGAGGAGTATATGCACCTCGAGGCAGTTGCGCTGCCGTCTGAAAAAGGCAGTGCAGACGAAAAAGAAGCGTCCGGGATAGCGCAGAGCAGCCGCGCAGAATATTTTGTCCGTGAAAGAAAAGAGACGCCGGAAACCTTTGTCAGCGAAGAAGAGCTGGAAGAAATTTTCAAGCGCACCTATTATCAGAACAGCGAGCCGAAGAGCAAAAAGGGCTATCAGAAGCGCTACAGGGAAGAAGCGCCCGCACGGCGCCTGATGGAACGCTCCCGTGCGGCAGAGGCGGATCGGAGCAAGCCGCGGGAACGCTATCTTTTGGTTGACGGCTATAATATCATTTTTTCCTGGGAAATGCTGCGCGAGCTTTCGAAGGTTAATATCGAAAGCGCCAGGAACCTCCTGATGGATGTTCTGTGCGATTACCAGGGCTTTAACGGCTGCACGCTGATCCTCGTCTTCGACGCTTATCGTGTGGAAGGCGGGCAGGAACGCGTTTTCAATTATCATAATATTCACGTCGTCTTTACGAAGGAAGCGGAGACGGCTGACCAATATATCGAAAAAACCGTCCACAAAATCGGGAAAAAAGCCGATGTGACGGTAGCGACATCCGATGCGCTGGAGCAGGTCATCATTTACGGACAGGGCGCGCGCAGGATGGCGGCGCGGGAGCTTTTGGAGGAAGTCGAGCTGACCCGCGAAAAGGTGCTGGAACGGATTGAAAAAAGACCGGGCAGCACGCAGAAACAACTTACGGAAAACGACCATAATTACCTGTTTGACCATTTGCCGGAGGAGTTGGTCTCTTATATGGAAGAGGTCAGGCTGGGCAAACGGGAATTATAGGGAGTTTATAAAAAAGGGAAAAAGGAAAGGGAAACAAGAAAGGGGAAACACAATGGACATGTTTTTCACACAGCGAAAGCTGGAAGGAAGAATCCGGGAGTTGGGAGAATACCGTTACCGGGACGTCAGAAATTTTGAATCGTTTCTGGCAAAAGAAGACAAAAGCGGCCTGGTAAATCCGGATGTGCCGACAGATTTTACCGGCTGGGACAGGATCTGTACCGGCTCTGACTGGAAGGGCAGGGATTTATATCTCTGGCTGCATGGGGAGATGAAGGTGCCGGCAGAATGGGAAGGAAAGCGCGCGGTAGGCGTGTTTGACTTCGGTATGACAGGCGGCGGCAACAACAGCGGGTTTGAATCACTGCTGTTTGTAAACGGCGAACAGTATCAGGCGGTTGATGCCAATCATAAGGAAGTATTTTTCAGACCTGAGATCTGTGGAAATGAGGTCAGCCTGACCTTCCGCCTCTGGTCCGGTCTGGAAGGCGGCGGACTGCCCAGAGAGATGGAGCATCGCTTAAAGAGCGCATTTTTAGGCTATCTGGATGAAAAGACAGACGACCTGTATTATCTTGGCCTGATGGTCTGGAAGACAATTGAAGAGCTTTCCGAGAACGATCCGGTTCGCCATAACCTGCAGGCAGCCCTTGACCGTGCATTTTTAAAGATTGACTGGTCTTATCCGGGCAGCGATGACTTCTATGCATCTGTTGCGGAAGCAGACGACTGCTTAAACGCAGCAATTGACGCGATGGACAAGCACTCCGATATCCATGTATACACAGTTGGACATACCCATATTGATACTGCATGGCTCTGGAGACTCAAAAACACCAGAGAAAAGTGCGGCAGATCCTTTACAACCGTCATGCGCCTGATGGAGATGTTCCCGGAATATGATTTCCTGCAGACACAGCCCCAGCTCTATGAGTGGGTAAAGGAAGATTATCCGGAGCTGTACAGCCAGATCAGAGACCGCGTGGCAGAGGGCCGCTGGGAAGCGGACGGTGCAATGTGGGTTGAGGCAGACTGTAACCTGACAAGCGGTGAGTCTCTGACCCGTCAGATCTTAATCGGCAGCAAATTCATCAAGGATGAATTCGGCAAGGAAGTAGAATTTCTGTGGCTGCCGGATGTATTCGGCTATTCCTGGGCACTCCCCCAGATCCTGAAAAAAGCCGGCATCGACATGTTTATGACGACAAAAATCAGCTGGAACCAGTACAACCGTATGCCGCATGATACGTTTTACTGGAAAGGCATCGACGGCAGCAAAGTGCTGACCCACTTTATTACGACGCCGGAGCCCGGGAGAGAAAGAGACAGCTGGTTCTATACCTATAACGGACTGATTGAGCCCCGTACCGTCAAGGGTATCTGGGACGGATACAGCGAAAAGGAAATGAATCATGACCTGCTGCTTTCCTATGGTTACGGAGATGGCGGCGGCGGTGTCAACCGTGATATGCTGGAGCAGCGCCGCAGACTGGATAAGATTCCGGGACTGCCGCATGTGGAGACGACTACCGCAGGCAAATATTTCCGTAAGCTGAAGGAAACGGTTGCAAAGACAGACCGCTATGTCAATACTTGGGATGGCGAGCTGTATCTGGAATATCACCGTGGTACCTATACCAGCCATGCGCATAACAAACGCATGAACCGTAAGATGGAGCTGTTATATCGTGAGGCAGAGTATTTTACCGTACTGCGTGCATTGCTTGGTAATGATCTGTCCCTGGCGGAGCAGGAAAAGCTGACAGCCGGCTGGAAACATATCCTGACCAACCAGTTCCATGACATTATCCCCGGCTCCTCGATCTTCGAAGTCTATGAGGATTCCAAAAAAGATTACGAATGGATCGCAACACAGGGCGAAGAGGTGGAAGCAGGCTTTATTGCAGACGCCGTAACAGAAGAAGCCTCTGTTTATACCGTTTTTAACAGCAACAGCTTTGTGAGAAAAGGCGGCTCGGTTCTGTTGCTCGGTGCTGCAGGAAACAGCGCTTATTTGGAGGACGGCACGGCATTAAAGAGTCAGGAAACAGAAGGCGGACTTCTTGTGGAAATCCCGGAGGTTCCCGCAATGGGCACCGCTGCGGTTGCCCTGAAAAAAGCACCTGCTGCAGAGAATACGGCATTTACCGTAGACGGGCATAAGGTTGAAACTCCGTTTTATCTGGTTGAGTTTAATGAAGCCGGTCAGATTTCCAGATTGTATGATAAAAAAAATGACCGTGAGGTGCTTGCACCCGGACAGTGCGGCAACGTTCTGCAGGTATTTGAAGATAAGCCGATGGGCAATGACGCATGGGATATCGAGATCTACTATCAGGAAAAGATGCGTGTCATTGACGGACTGACCTGTTTTGAAGTCAAAGAGTGCGGATCGATTCGTCTGGTGCTTCACATGGGATGGAAGTATATGAATTCCACCATTGACCAGGATGTTATCCTGTATGCAGATGACCGCAGAATTGATTTCGTGACGGATGTAGACTGCCATGAGCGCCATCAGCTGTTGAAGGCTGCATTCCCGGTTGACATCCGCACCACTTACGGAACGTTCGATGTACAGTATGGTAATGTACGTCGTTCTAATAACTGGAATACAAGCTGGGATCAGGCGAAGTTCGAGAGTGTTGCACATCGTTTCGCAGATCTTTCCGAATACGGCTATGGCGTCAGCCTGTTAAATGACTGCAAGTACGGTCATGATGTAAAGGATAATGTACTGCGCATCACTCTGATCAAGACAGCAACCTATCCGGATCACAGCCAGGATCAGGGCGAGCATCACTTCACTTATGCGCTGCTGCCTCATACCGGAGACTTTATTGCAGGCCGCACCGTACAGGAAGCGAGCGATTTGAACTGGCCGATGCACAGCGTTGCAGGCAGCGTAAAACTTCCGTTTGCAGGTTCTTTTGTGGGCTTTGACAAAGAGTGCGTTGAGCTGGATGCTGTCAAGAAGACAGAGGATGGAAAGTATATTGCAGTCCGGTTCCACGACTTTACCGGCGGCACGAACAAGCTGACCGTAACGCCCGGTTTCGCGTGGAAGCGCTACTGCGAATGCGACTTAAGAGAGCGTCCGCAGGGCGACTTTAAAGAAAACGGTACGATTCAGAGGACCGTAAAGCCTTATGAAATCGTGACGCTGCTGTTTGAAGTATAAAAATGTGAGTTCTGAAATTTTACGGATTTATATAAAATTCGGTACTTGTTTTTTTAGGTGGCTCTGATAAAATCACATACAGAAATGCCCGGTGCTTTACAGGAAACTTGGCACCGGGCTTTCTTATCGTATGGAAACTTCGTTTCCATACGATAAGAAACGCTCTACGCGGATCGCACGCGAAAAATGCCGTGCCGGGCGCAGCTTGTATTCGCGCGGTGCGCTGCAGCGTAAGGTTCCACAGAGAAACCGACAGAAAGGTGTACACTCATGTTGACGAAAATTTTGGACAAAAAACTTGGAAGCTCGATTTTTACAGGACGTCAGATCATTTCGATGCTGATGCCGCTGATCATGGATTCGTTTTTCGTTTTCGGTATCGGTGTACTGACAACTGCGATGATCAGCTCCTCCAGCCAGGAGTCGGTAGCGGCCATCAGCCTGGTCGGGCCGCTCTATATGATGGTATATGCCATCAACAATGCCATTTCTGCCGGCGGTACCGTTGTAGTTGCAATGTTTAAGGGAAAAGGGGAAATCGAACGGGTAAAAGAGGCAGCAGGTCAGCTGATCGTGGGACTGCCGCTTTGTTCCCTTGCTGCATGTATCCTTCTTGTGCTCTGTGCAGATCCGCTGATCCGTTTCCTGTTTCATGGAATGGAGGAAACGATTCTCGTAAAGGCAGAGCATTATCTGATCGGGGTTGCGATCTCGGCGGTATTTTTATCTGTCTACATGAGTGGATTTGCAGTATTCCGTGGACTGGGAGAGACGAAAAAATGTCTGCACCTGTCGATTTTGATCAATGTCCTGCATTTTGTGGCAAGCTTTGTATTTATCAATATTTTGAAGCTGGATATCATGGGAAGCGCACTTTCTTTGAATCTGGCGCGTCTGGTGGGCGGCATGGCTGCAGTCCTGATGCTGATATCCAAAAAAAGTTCGATTGAGATCCGTCCGAGGCACGTTTTTCGAATCGACTGGCGTATTCAGAAAGAAATCTTTCGGATCGGCATCCCCTGTGGAATGGAGCAGCTGTTTATGAACGGAGGCGCGATGCTGGTTCAGGTTTACATTGCAAAATTGGGAACGGCGAGCGTTGCGGCAAATGCCGTGTCCAACTCGATCTTTTCTGTTTTGTATGCGGCACCGTCCGCAGTGGCGACGCTGGCTGTGACGATAGTTGGTCAGTGTATCGGTGCAGGAGAGAAAAAGCTGGCGCGCCGTTACGGCAGATCCATGGTTTGGCTGTGTACTGTTCTGGTGTTATTGTCACTGGCGATCGGAATGCCGTGTATTCCGCTTCTGTTAAAGCTTTATCAGGCGCAGGCAGAAACGGTTCCGATGATTTACCGGGTACTGATCATTGCGGCAGTCAGCATGCCGTTTTTCTGGGGGGCATCCAGTGTGCTTCCTTCTGTCATGCGTTCGGCGGGTGATGCGTCCTACGCGTCCTACTTTTCTCTTGTTACGATGTGGGTGGTTCGTGTCGGACTGGGCTACCTGATGGCGATCCCGATGGGACTGGGTCTGGAGGGCGTCTGGATAGCGATGTGTACCGAATGGGCGGTCAAAACAGTTGCCTTTGGTCTGCGCTTTCGCGGAGAGAAATGGCTTGCTCATTCCGGCCGGATGGATAAGATGTGATGCAACAGGGGGATTTAAATGCTGGGAGATAAAACTGCTTTTCTAAACCAATATGCCATTCCGGAAAAGATGTATGAAGAAGCCGGTATGAGCTGGGCGGATCTGGAAGCGATTGCGGAGGACTATGCTTATCGCGTGGATGGCTTTTACATGATCCGGGATATGTTTTTAAAAGAACTGATCGAGAATAAAGAAGACGAGACCGGTTTGCATTCCTATCGTACCAGAATAAAGACACCGGGGCATCTGGTAGAAAAAATTATCCGCAGACGGGTTGAAAATTATCGGAAATATAAAGAACTGACGAAGGAGAACTATCTGAAATTCGTTACAGACATCATCGGGTTCCGTGGACTTTTGCTGTACCGGGAGGACTGGGTAGTGTTTCATAAATATCTGCTGAAGCATTTTGAAAATCATGCCTCATGGTATGTGCATGACTGTCTGAAGGATTTTGACGAAAGCCGCGACCGCTATATGGTGGAAGCACCCAAGGTACATATGCGCCCGGGGGATTTTGCGGACATTTATGCAGACTGGATCGCCAGCGATGATATTTATGATCAGAAATATTACCGTTCCGTGCACTATATTCTCAAATACCGCGGCATGTACCTGGAGGTGCAGGTCAGGACGCTGTTTGAGGAGGGGTGGGGAGAAATCGATCATCACATTCTTTACCCCTACAAAAAACAGAATCCGATGCTGACGGAATTTTCGGAGCTGTTGAATCGTCTTGCCGGAATGGGGGACGAAATGGCATCCTTTTACAGACGTCTGCAGGATGTTCCGGGGGATGCCTTTCTGGACAAAAAGAGTATGGTGGATGTCCGGCGGGAATATGAGACTCATGAAACCCAGGTCGGATGTGTAGAACTGGAAAAAATCGAGACCGTTCAGGATGCGATCGATTCCATTCTGGCGGAATAAGGAGGTTGCATGGAGGATAGTTTATTCTGGGGAATTCCCAAGAGCGCGTATGAAAGCGCGGATCGAATGCTGACACTTGCGCGAAAGGGCGGAATCCGCCAGCACCTGCTGGGAGATACGTCCCGGATCCGGCATGGCACGATTGAGGATCAGAGCGTGGATGAATACTGCAATTTTTTGCAGACAAAGCTTTGCTGTGAGATTCTGCAGCTGGAGGGAGCAGACATGTCTGCTCAGGACGAGACAGCATCGGATGGATTGGCTGCAGAGCAGGGAGAGAAAACAACGCCTGCCGCCTGCTGCAGGGAGGAACAGAAAGGGAGAAATGCCGGATGGACAGCGGAATGAATTCTATCGAAAGCATGTATTTGAACTATAGCGGACTGTTGGAGGAATTTTCGGAGGATGTCATCCGCAGCAGGTACGCTTTTTTATACAAGGAATGTATGGAATTTTTGAAAAGTCAGAAGCTGGAGTCAGAGGTGAGGCTGGATGAAGTACTGCTGATGCATGCAGTGCTGGATTATTTTTCGGATGTGTCGAGACTGAAAAAATTCCACCATATCCATCATATCAACGAAACAAAGGTGATCGCTTATGAAACATTCTGGCTGCTGCGCAGAAAACCACTGCAGGTAGTGACACAGCGGCAGGATGATTTTCTGGCATTTATCAATGAAAAATTCGTTTTCTCCAGACTTGCGGCATTTTTGGTTGGAAACCGCAAAGACCAGGTGCTGCGGGAGCAGGATAAAAAGGCGTTTATGAATTATCTGGATACGCTCTACTATTTTCTGAAATACCGACAGTACGATCCGAAAATGCTGGAGCTGATGCTTCTGGGCTTTCGCGCCGGGGAGATCTGGGGACGGCAGTGAAACAGCCGCGGCAGTAAAACAGCCGTGGCAGGAAACAGATGTTTGCAGATACGCTCCGGGTTATGTAATTCGGATTTCGCGGTTTTGTTCCATTTGAATTTGTCAAATCCCTCTTTCTGGGGTATAGTAGAAAATAGAGGACGCGCTGAGGCATCGGGGGAATTTGTCCTGCAGCGCAGGAAAAGGAGGGTATTTTTTGAAACTGAATTACAAAAGAACATTTCTGGTAGGACTTGCCTTTCTGTCCATCTGTGCGTTCTGGCAGATGTATGACAACATCATCCCGCTGATTTTGCAGGGAACGTTTCACCTAAATGAGACGCTCACCGGAGCAATTATGGCGGCAGATAATGTACTTGCGGTATTTTTGCTTCCGCTGCTGGGCTCATTGTCCGATAAAGCGGATACCAGATGGGGAAAACGGACGCCATTTATTGTGGTCGGGACGGTACTCGCGGTTGTTTTGATGATGCTGCTTCCGCATGCGGATAAAACAGGAAATTTTGTGCTGTTTGTCATCAGCCTGTTTTTCCTGCTGATTGCGATGGGATTGTACCGGTCGCCTGCAGTAGCGCTGATGCCTGACCTGACACCGAAGCCGCTGCGCAGTCAGGCAAACGCGATCATTAACCTGATGGGTGCAGTAGGAGGTATTTATACCCTGATTTTGATCAGTCTGCTGTTAAAGGGCGGAGACAAACCGGATTATACGCCGGTCTTTCTGGGTGTAGCACTTCTGATGGTGGTTGCTGTTGCTTCTTGTTTTGACAGTGCGGGAAAAGAAGCTTGCACAGGAGGTTGCGAAAGCAAATCTGGAAGAAGAAACAGAGGAAGAACAAAAGGCGGACAAGACAGGAGAGCTTACTCCGGGAGTAAAGCGCAGTCTGACGATGATCCTGATCTCGATCTTTTTGTGGTTTACCGCATATAATGCAGTGACGACAGCATTTTCCCGCTATGCCCGTACCGTATGGGGCATGGAGGGCGGCGGCTTTGCCAACTGCCTGATGGTAGCAACCGTAGCAGCGATTATCAGCTATATCCCCATCGGCATGATTTCCGCGAAGGTGGGCAGAAAAAAAACGATCATGGGCGGTCTGGTACTGATGCTGATCAGCTTTTTTGCGGCGATTTTCTTTACGGAATATCACGCAGTTATCAATCTTGGCTTTGCCCTGATCGGAATGGGCTGGGCAGCAGTGAGTGTAAACTCCCTGCCGATGGTTGTGGAGATGTGTTCGAGTGAAGACGTCGGAAAATATACAGGACTTTATTACACCTTTTCCATGTCGGCACAGATTGTGACCCCGATTCTGTCCGGCGCATTTTTACAGTATGTTTCCTATCGGACATTGTTTCCGTATGCATGTGTCTTTACGGTTGCAGCGATGATCACCATGAGCATGGTGCACCACGGCGATAATAAACCGGAACGCAAGAAAAATTTGCTGGAAAATTTTGACGTAGAGGATTAAAATACTTTCATAGTTCAGAATTGCGAAAACAACAATGAAACGGAAAGATGACTGGATAAAAGGAGAGGCATACCGATGAAAAAATGGATACCGGCGGCAGCGACCGCTGCAGGTGCTTATTTAATTGCAATCGCTCCGAGACTTTGCGAACGGCCGGAGCGTATGCCGAAGGTGTATTACGCGCATCGCGGTCTGCATGATAATATTTCAGACGCGCCTGAAAATTCCCTTGCAGCCTTCCAAAAAGCGGTGGATGCAGGCTATGGCATTGAGCTGGATGTGCAGATGACTGTAGATGGAAAGGTTGTCGTTGTACATGATTTTAACCTCAAGCGGATCAGTGGTGTGGACAAAGAGATCGACCAGTGCACCTATGAAGAACTGCAGGATTATCCGATCTATGGAAGCGACCAGAGGGTGCCGCTGTTTGAGGATGTTTTAAAGGCAGTGGACGGAAAGGTACCGCTGATCGTTGAGCTGAAATATAAAGAGGGCAGCAAGATCTGTGAAAAAGCCCAGGAGATTTTAAACGGCTATACCGGAATTTATTGTATCGAATCCTTCCATCCGCAGGTACTGGTCTGGTATCGGAAAAACTATCCCCATATCTGCCGCGGACAGCTTTCCATGAATTTTGAGCGGGACGAAAATACAAAGGGTGCGCAGTATTTTGCACTGCGTCATCTGTTGACCAATTTTCTTGCAAAGCCGGATTTCATCGCATATGACTGCCGTGCAATGCATGCAGTATCCAAAAACATCTGCCGGAATCTGTTCGGCTGTCCGTCCGTTGCATGGACGGTAAAATGTCAGGCACAGCTGGATGCCTGCAGCAGGTCCTTCGATTACTTTATTTTTGAAGGATTTGCACCGAAGCAGTGAGGCAGGATGATGTGCGCGCGTCGGAAGTAATTTTAGTATCAGAAATCAAAATAGAGGCGGGATTCCGAAAGAGTTCCGTCTCTTTCCTGTCGTATAGGAAACTTCGTTTCCATACGATAAAAATGCTCCGCGAGGATGCGCACTCGGCGCAAGGGTAGATGGTTGCCGAGGCAACCGCGCCTCGGCGCGAGAATGTGCCAAGGCACATTCTTTTTAAAAGGATGCTTGAAAAAACATGCCTGAAAAGCAGGAAAATATGCAAAATATTTTCAAAATGGAGGAAATCATGCATAATCAATTGACGGAAAGCGATATCAAAAAGATGCAGGAGGAAATCGAATATCGAAAGCTCGTTGTCCGCAAGGAAGCGCTGGAGGATGTAAAAGAAGCACGGGCTCAGGGCGACCTTTCGGAGAATTTCGAATATTATGCTGCAAAGAAATTCAAGAACAAAAATGAAGGCAGGATTCGTTTCCTGGAGCGGATGATCAAAACGGCAGAGGTTGTTTCGGACGAATCCGCAGCGGACGAGGTCGGCATGAATAATAAGGTAGAGGTCTGGTTTGAAGAGGATGACGAGACAGAAACCTACAAAATTGTGACGACAATGCGCCAGGACTCCTTAAAAGGACTGATTTCCGGCGAGTCTCCGCTGGGGAAAGCTTTGCTGGGGCATAAGGTTGGTGACAGAGTTTTTGTGGAAATCGGCGGTGGAGACGGCTACTATGTCGTGATCCGGTCGATCGACAAGTCGGCAGGGGATGACGATGAGCTGAGAAGCTTTTAAGGAGGAACCTTATGAAAATCATGGTAACAGGCGCTGGCGGCTTTGTGGGAAGCCGTCTGGCAGCCTATTATGGGAAAAAATACGACGTGTGGGGCGTAACCCACAAAGACCTGGATCTGACGAATGAGGCAGCGGTATTCAAAACAGTGGAAAATTACCACCCGGATGTGCTGATTCACTGTGCAGCGATTTCGGACGTGGCAGAATGCAGTAAAAAACCGGAGCTGTCTCATGCCGTCAATGTGCTGGGAATGGAGTACCTTGCAAAAGCCTGTGGAAAAACAGGAACGAAGCTCGTAATGTGCAGCTCGGATCAGGTTTATTTCAGAAAACGGGGAGAGCAGGAAAGTCTGGACGCATATCTGGAGCCCCACCGGGAGGATTGCATCGAAACGCCGGAGCCACTTTACGGGAAACAAAAGCTGCAGGGTGAGGAGTTCTGCTTAAAATACCAGCCGGAGAGCGTAGTGCTTCGGCTTTCGTGGATGTATGACAGCCTGACAGAGAACGAGCTGGCAAAAGGCAGACGCAACCTTGCAACGATGCTTCGGGAAATGCTCGACAAAAAGCAGTCCCGGAAATTTTCGGATACGGACCACCGTGGTGTGACGGACGTAACCCTTGTCGTAAAGAACATGGAAGCAGCGTGGAAACTGCCGGGCGGCATTTACAATTATGGGAGCAGCAACGATGTAAACATGTATGAAACGGTGTGCCGCGTGATGGCGTCCTTTGGGCAGGAAGCCCTTGCAGAAAAAGCGACAGGCGGAAATGTCCGCAACCTGATGATGAGTACAGACAAGCTGGCGCGGCACGGAATTTTCTTTCCGGATACGGCAGCAGGACTGGAAGCATTTCTGCGGAAAGGTGGCGCATATCTGAAGCAGTTTAGAGATGAATAAACGGCTGAAAAAGAATGGATAATCGTAAAACTGCCACGTGATACGCGACAGACGTTCGATAGGATGGAACAAAAAACACCCTCGGAGCTGGCACTCCGGGGGCGTTTTTTGTCCACTTGGACATCATTGCATTTCTATATCTAATTGTAATGCTCGGAAGGTAAAAAATCAATCCTTCCAGCTGCTTTCGCAATCTGCTTCCTCCGCCGACGTTTTCTGTCTGCTCTTTTGCAGCAGCTCGATGACTGCAGATGACAGCGTAACTGTCAGCAGGGAAAAGAAGATGTTGCGCAGCGGAATGTAGGAAATCGAAAGCATCAGCACGACGAAATCCGTAAAAAAGTAGGAGCGGGAAATTTTCCAGCCGGTCACCTGATGGAGGATGAGCGCCAGTGCGTCATCTCCGCCGGAAGCGCCGCCCCTGCGGACGATTAAGCCTGCACCGATGCCAACGAACAGCCCGCCGAGGATGGCGGCGATAAGTGGTTTATCTGCGTAGGAGGGCAGAAACGGTCCGGTAAATTCCCAGAACCGGTACAGCAGTGCGTAGCAGCAGGTGGAAAAAATGGCATTCTTCAAAAAGTCGGTGCCCAGAAGCCGAAAGCCAATGATGTAGCAGGTCATGTCGAGCAGAAAGGAAAAGATGCCGGGTGAAATGCCCGTCCAGTGGTGCAGAAACAGGGTAAGTCCCAGGATTCCGCCCTCTGTGATCTTGCTCTGGCTGTGGACGTTGAACAGACCAAAGGACAGCACTGCTGCGCCGAGCAGCATGGAACCATAGTGAAGGATGGTATCTTTATTTAATTTTTGTTGAAACATAAAAGCTTAAAACTCCTCTGACTCTCCGGCGAGCTTCTGGCACAGCGCCAGAAACTGTTCGCCGTATTTTTGGTATTTCAGCTCGCCGACGCCATGGACAGCGAGCATTTCAGTTTTCGTCTGAGGCAGAAGGACACACATGGATTCCAGTGACTTGTCGGAAAAGACAAGATAGGGCGGAATATGCTGTGCCCGTGCGATTTCGGTACGCAGCCTGCGCAGCGCCTCGAAGGGATCGCTGCCGGTGTGCAGGGAAGAACGCTTTCTGCCGGATTTGTCCGTGCCGGGAAGCTGCCCGGCTTTTGCAGGTGTCTGCGTAGTCTTCCTTGCTGCCTTCATCGTGAGTACGGGGCGGAATTCCCCGGACTCTGCATAAAAAGACAGTCCCTTTTCTTTCACTTTTACAATAGGAAACTGATCGTCTGTAACGACCAGATAATCCGTCAGAACGAGATAATTGAGCACCTGCCGCAGAAAAACGATGGTATCCTGGGCGTGCGTTGCGTAGTAACGGTTGGAATCCAGACCAAAACGCAGTACCTTTTCGTTTTTGCTGCCGCGCAGCGTGTCGAGAATGACGTTGACGCCAAAGCGCATGCCGCTTGTTAAGATACAGCCGATCAGGTCATTGGCAAGCTCTGTGATGTCGATGGTTTCAAAGGTATTTAAACAGTTGCTGCAGTTGCCGCAGTAGTTGGAGCCAAACTCACCGAAATAGCGCAGCATGTAGTCCCGCAGACAGTCGGTGGTGTGGCAGTAAAAGGTCATTTTCTTGAGGCGTTCGCGGTCTTGTCTGCGAACCTCCTCCAGTGCTTCGCCGGTCAGCTCTTCGTTATCACGATCCTGTTCGATAAAAAACTGGTTTGTGATAACATCCTGACCGCTGTAAAATAAAATACAATCGGCCTTTGCACCGTCCCGTCCGGCGCGCCCGGCCTCCTGATAATAGCTTTCCATATTTTTCGGCATGTTATAATGCAGGACAAAGCGGACGTTGGATTTGTCGATGCCCATGCCAAACGCATTGGTTGCGACCATGATCGGTGCATCGTCGTAGGTAAAGGCCTCCTGGTTTGCGCGCCGTTCTTCGTCGGAAAGTCCGGCGTGATAGCGGGTTGCCCGAAAACCATCCGCAAGGAGCCTGTCGCAGACCTCTTCGACATTTTTGCGTGTTGCACAGTAAATGACGCCGGAGCTGTCGGGATGGGCGAGCAGATAATCGCGGATGCTGCGGTACTTGTCCTTATCGTGGCGAACCTCGAAATAGAGATTTTTTCGGTCAAAACCGGTCACAGCGACATGGGGATCGGACAGCTCCAGCATCCGGATGATGTCTTCGCGAACTTCCCTGGTTGCCGTCGCGGTAAAAGCGCCGATGACGGGACGGATGGGCAGCGTGCGGACAAATTCCGGGATTTTTAAATAGCTGGGGCGGAAATCCTGTCCCCACTGGGATACACAGTGGGCTTCATCAACTGCCAGCAGCGAAATCGGTGTGGAGGCTGCAAAATCCAGAAAATCTTCCGTCAGCAGCCGTTCCGGCGCGACGTAGATGATCTTATAACGGCCTTCTTTGGCATAAGCGAGGGCCTTTTTATATTGATTCCAGGAAAGAGAGCTGTTTAAATAGGCTGCGTGGACCCCCATCTGATTCAGGGCACGAACCTGGTCCTTCATCAGGGAAATCAGGGGGGAGACCACGAGGGTAACATGAGGCAGCAGCAGGGCTGGAACCTGATAGCAGACGGATTTCCCGGCGCCGGTGGGCATAATGCCGCAGACATCCTGACCGTTTAACAGACAGTCGATCAGCTCCTCCTGTCCGTCACGGAACGTATCATATCCATAATAGGTTTTTAAAATATCGTATTTGTCCTGCTGCTTTTTCATAATAAAAATCCTTGTCTCGTTTTGCTCCTGCTGTAATGGAACCTATCCTGTGAATCGTAATGGATTGATTTTAACATGGTTTTGAAAACAGGGCAAGTGCTGCAGTGCCACGCACCATTCGGAAAGATGCGAGGGAACTTCAGGGTTAAGAAAAAGGGGATAGAATATGAGTTTTTTATATCTTGACAGACTGGGAAAAACCCAGCACTATAGAAGTATCTAAGAAGAGAGGAGTACATACCAATGAAAGAGAATTTACCGGTATCCCTGCAGAAGCTGATTCACAAGGTGGAAGAGGCCTTTGCAGAGGATCCTGCAATGGTAGAACTGTTTATTAACTGTTTTTCCAACACCCTGGATACAACTGTGAAAAAGATGGAGGACGGCACAACCCATGTTATCACCGGTGATATCCCGGCGATGTGGCTGCGGGATTCCGTTGCACAGGTGCGCCCCTATCTGGTAGCTGCAGCAGAGGATCAGGAGATTTCCGACCTGCTGGCTGGTCTGTCCAGAAGACAGTTTTTCTTTGTAAACCATGATCCCTATGCCAATGCCTTCAATCAGGAAGAAAACGGCAACTGCTGGGATCACGATGAGACGGAAATGAGCGATTGGCTCTGGGAACGCAAATATGAGATCGACTCTCTGTGCTATCCCGTTCAGTTCGCATACCTGCTCTGGAAAAACACCGGCCGTACAGACCATTTTGATGACAATTTCGTAAAAGGACTGCATACCATCCTGAACGTATGGAAAACCGAACAGTATCACGAAGAGAAATCTCCTTATTCTTTCCAGCGTAAGGGCTGCTACTTTACAGATACTCTGTCCAGAGAAGGCAAGGGCGCTCTGGTAAAATCCGGCGTAGGTCTGACCTGGTCGGGCTTCCGTCCCAGCGATGACGCTTGTATCTATGGCTACCTGATCCCGTCCAATATGTTTGCAACCGTTGTTCTGGGCTATATGGAAATTATTGCACACGAAGTATTAAAGGATGAGGCTCTGGCAGCAGAAGCAGCTTCCCTGAAAAAAGAGATCCACGATGCCATCGAAAGCATGGCGATCGTAGATAACTATTACTATGGCAAGGTTTATGCATACGAAGTAGACGGCTATGGTCAGTATATGTTGATGGATGATGCAAATGTACCCAGCCTGCTGGCTATGGATTACCTTGGCTATGAAGCTGACGACCGTCAGGTTGTGGAAAACACCCGCAATTTTGTGCTCAGCTGTGCAAATCCTTACTATTATGAAGGCAGCTGTGCAAAGGGCGTAGGCAGCCAGCACACCAAGCCTGGTTACATTTGGCACATCGCTCTGGCGATCCAGGGTCTGACCAGCAAGACAAAAGAAGAAAAGCTGGCAATCCTGAACACCATGAAAAATACCGATGCCGGCAAGCACATGATGCACGAGGGCTTCGATGTCAATGATCCTGCAAACTACACCAGAGAGTGGTTCTCCTGGGCAAACGCTATGTTCTGTGAGCTGGTTCTGGACTACTGCGATATCCGCGTAGCACGGTAAGGAACTGCAGGACGTGCGAACTTCAAAAAGTCGATGAGGCGGCAGGTCTTCTGCAGTGATAAAAACTGCAAAAGATAAATCGTTAATCTGACAGCACTAAGACTCAAAAACCGGGCAGAGAGAATCTGCCCGGTTTTTGAGTCTTATCCGCAGTCCTTAGTGGAATGTATCCACGGAATAATCATGATAATGGAAGCCAAACCACCGTCCGGGTACATCACCGGGGAAATGGGGCGCTTCGTAGGTAAGGAACTGACCGTTTTCGTCCAGCGCCTCGGGGGTATACTGTGCGGTGTGCTCCAGCAGAAGCTTCCAGAGCTTTGCCTTGCGCTCCTGCCAGGCAGGATCCTCTGCGAGGTTGTGCTGTTCCATCGGATCGGTAGTTAAGTCGAAGAGCAGAACGTGATCGCCGACTGCAGAGTAAACCAGCTTCACCTTTTCTTCCATGACACAGAAGTTCTTGTTTAAACAGTTTCCAAAGAACATACGGTCCATGGGAACCGGCTCAAGCAGATTTTTTCCGCTGACAGAAACAGGGGAAGAAAGTCCTGCCATTGCAAGGATCGTAGGATAGATGTCTACAAGGTCAGCCGGGGCTTCTACGCTGATGTTCTGAGGAAGGCTGCGTCCCTGGGGAGGCATGATCAGAAGCGGTACATGGGCGCTGCCCTCAAAGAACAGATTCTTCTGGGACATATGGTGGTCTCCCAGCATCTCGCCGTGGTCTGCGGTAAAGATGACCCAGGTGTTTTTGAACAGGTCATTTTCTCTCAGACAGCCAAAGATACGTCCCAGTGCATAGTCGACCTGTGTGATGCAGGCATAGTAGGCGCGTTTGGAAGCAGCGCGCTGCGCTTTGCCAAGCAGATGCAGGTTCGTGTTTTCATAAGCACCTGCAAGGAAGCCCTGAGGGGTCTCTTCAACGGTTCTGGACCAGTCGCCTGTAACCGCGTCCGGCATCGGGATGTTGTCATACAGCTCCCAGAAGTCACGGCAGGGATCAAAGGGCGGATGGGGCTTGGTAAAGCTTGTCCATAAAAAGAACGGACGCGTCGTATCACGGGTCTCCAGAAAATCAATCGCTTCCTCCGCGATCCAGCTGGTAATGCTGTCCTTGACCTCTACCGTGGAGATCACAGGCTCTATCTCACACTCGCCGACACCGTGAGCCTTGGGATGTGCAAGAACCTGCTTCTTATCATATTCGCGCATGTAGTCAAGGGGCAGCTTCATATGCTCGAAACCATAGTGGGCGCGGGCGGGCTCAAAGTGCATTTTACCCTTTGCACAGGTCTGATAGCCAGCGTCTGTCAAAACGGCTGGAAGGGTAGAGCGTTCCTCGGTGCAGGCACGCATAAAGGTCTCATGTGTTTCATTGGAAATAACACCGCTTTCGTAACCCTGACGTCCGGTCATGATGGTTGTACGGGACGGAACGCAGATTGGGCAGCTTGCATAGCAGTTTTTGTAGCTGATGCCCATTGCCGCCATATAGTTCAGATGCGGTGTAAAGATACTCTGATTCCCCCATGCGTTCAGAGTGTCGAAACGCTGCTGATCCGTTGTGATCAGCAAAATATTATCCTTTGCCATAATATAAGATAACCTCCTCCGGATGGCAATATTGAGGCAGAGCATGTCAGGATTCTGCCGAAGGGCGGACAAGACCGTTGCCTTTATGCACAGTATAAGCTTTATAAAAGTGTGGTGTCTATCCTAAAAATATGAGATGACGTATTTCAAAAATTTGACTTTTTTATGCGTAACCACAGTGAAGCAGCAGAACAAAAAACATGGAAGCATACAAAATGCACAAAAAAAAGCTCCGCTTTTGTATATTGAAGATAATATTTTTATACTGGTATATAACATATTTTAGGTTGTGCGGACAGATTTGCTAATATATAATAAATACATCAGTTCGGAACATAAGAATGTATACCGAATGACGGACGGAACGATGGAATCGGCCCAAAACGATTCGGATTGTTCAAAAATATTCCTGAGAGGGAATCAAATGTGCAAAAGTGCACAAAAGGAGGAATGTATGAAAAAGAAGAACGTAAACAAGCTTCTTGCGCTGGGTCTTGTTTCTGCCATGACAGCCGGTATGCTGGCAGGCTGCGGAAACACAGCATCCACAACAACAGACAATGGTGCTGCTGACACAACCGTTACAGAAGCTACGGATGACAAAACTTCCACCGATACTGCGAAGGCAGACAATGGTGAAGTGCCTACTCTGATCTGGTGGAGCATCGGCGGAACACCTCCCGATGATTTCGATAAGACCATCGCAGAGATCAGCGACTATACAGAAGAGAAGATCGGCGTAAGACTCGATGTTAAGATCGCAAGCTGGGCTGACTGGTCAACCAAGATGAACAACATCGTTAACACCGGTGAGTATTTCGACCTGATGTTTGTAAATAATACAAACTACACCAAGTTCGTTAACCTGAATGCACTTGCTGATATCACAGACCTGGTACAGTCTGAGACACCTGAGCTGTATGATTTCATTCCCGAAGACCTGTGGAAGGGCGCTACTATCAAAGAGAAGATTTATGCAGTTCCTACTTACAAGGATTCTTCCATGACCCAGTTCTGGATGCTGGATGATTCTATCGTACAGAAGTACGACATTGACATGGAAAGCATTAAAGATTTTGCAACTCTCGATCCCGTCATCCACACCATCAAAGAGGGTGAAGGCAAGTCCGTATATCCGATCCATCTGGCTCAGGGAGCTACCTTTAATGGTTTCTTCAACGGCTACGACGGACTGACGGCAGGTGTTACTGTCATGGGCGTTAAGTATGACGATGAGAGCCGTAAGGTTGTAAACCTGCTGGAGCAGGATGATGTAAAAGAAAACCTGAATTACCTGCACAAATGGTATGTGGATGGTATTATCAATCCTGATGCTAACGTTGTAACAGATGGCGGCAAGGGCGCTATCTTCAGCACAGGTCAGGGCTGGCCTGCAGCAGCAAAGTCCTGGGCATTTGGTCAGGGTATTGAGAAATACGATGTAACAAAGGTATTCGGACCTCTGTATACTACTGAAACGATTCAGGGTTCCATGAATGCGGTTTCTGCAAACTCCAAGTATAAAGCAGAAGCACTGAAGGTTCTTCAGCTGATGAACACCGATGCGAAGTTCCGTAATATGTGTGCATTCGGTACCGAAGGCAACTTCATGCAGTACGAAGAAGACGGCACTGTTACAAAGCTTCGTGATGACTGGGTATGGCCTTCTTATACACAGGGTACCTTCTTCATCCTTGCTACAGAGGCTGATGGCGATCCGGATGCTTGGGAGCAGGTAAAAGAGCAGAATGAATCTGCAACCTCTTCTACATGCCTGGGCTTCGTATTCGATCCCGAACCGGTTCAGAACGAAGTTGCAAATGTAAATACTGCTTGGGAAAAATACAATAACGACCTGTTGACAGGTGCGATTGATCCTGAGACAACTCTTCCTACAATCATTGATGAACTGAATGCAGCTGGTCTGCAGACTGTTATCGATGAGGCTCAGAAACAGCTGGATGCTTTCTTTGCTGAATAATGATTCTGTCATCATAAAAAGACCCTCCGGGTTTCCCGGGGGGTCTTTTCCATGGGGAAACAGCGTTCCTCACAGACTGTATTCAAAACGTTAGGTGAGCGATATATAACCTTATACAGCTTTTACACTCCAATGCGGGCAGGGCTGGGTGGCCTCGGATAGAACTGTGTAAAAAGTGCACAAAAAAATAAAAAGAAATTGTACACCTGAACTGGATTTTTTATACCAATATATAATAAATTTTAGGTTGTAGAGTCAAAATAACTAAGTTATAATGGCAATATAGTTTCCAAGTAAAGGAATTTACGTGAGGAATCTGCGAAGAAGGAGGAAAACGGAAAATGAGTAACGAAAAGACTGGCCGCAGAGGCAAGAAACGCATCTGGGGTAAAGACGACACAGAGCTGTCGTTATTGGCACTGCCGACTACCATCTGGTATTTGCTGTTCTGCTTTTTGCCGATGTTCGGTATTATCATCGCATTTAAGAACTACAAGGTATACGGTGGATTTTTAACAAGCTTTATTAAAAGTGAATGGGTGGGATTTAACAACTTTAAATTCCTGTTTTCCTCAAAGGATATCTGGCTGATCCTGCGTAATACGTTGGGATATAATGTCATTTTCATTATCCTTGGCATTGTGGCACCGGTTGCTGCAGCAATCGCAGTTGGACAGCTCCACAGCAAGAAACTTGCAAAAGCGTATCAGACTGCGATGTTCATGCCTTACTTCCTGTCCTGGGTCGTTGTAAGCGCACTGGTTTGGGCATTTTTGTCTTATGACAAGGGTCTGATCAACGGTATGCTGGAGTCCTGGGGGATGGATCGCCAGCAGTGGTATATGAAGCCTGCTATGTGGCCTCCGTTCCTGGTATTTATGAACCTGTGGAAGGGTCTTGGCTACGGAATGGTCGTTTATCTGGCAACCATCACCGGTATTGACAAGACCTATTATGAAGCAGCCGGTATCGACGGCGCTACGATCTGGCAGCAGATCCGCTACATCACTCTGCCTCTGATGAAGACTGTTATCATCATGATGTTTATCATGGCAGTAGGACGTATTTTCTACTCTGACTTCGGTCTGTTCTATCAGGTGCCCAGAGATTCCAATACGCTGTACAATTATGTATATACTCTGGATGTATATGTTTACAAACAGTTGAAAACTTCGACCACCGGTATGGCGTCCGCTGCGGCCTTTGTACAGTCTGTTGCCGGATGTATTACGATTCTGACGGCGAATGCGATCGTTCGTAAGATTGACCGTGAGAGCGCAATGATTTAAGGGAGAAGAACAATGGAAACAACGAAAAAAATTAAAAGAGTAAACAAAGACGAGCCTACCGGGTTCGACCGGTTCAACCGGGTATCCAAAGGCGCTAACGCTGTACTGAATATCATTTTCATTATTATGTCGCTGCTGTGCGTAATACCGATCCTGCTGGTTGTTGCAATTTCTTTTTCTGCTGAGGATTCCATCACAGAATACGGATATCGCTTCATCCCCAAGATCTTCTCTCTTGAGGGCTACACATTCCTGGCTTCTCAGAGCACGATGCTGCTGAGAGCACTGGGTGTCTCTCTGTTTGTAACGATCGTTGGCACGGTTCTGGGTGTTATGCTGACAACTTTGATGGGCTATGTACTTTCCCGTCCAAACTACAAGTTAAACGGTTTCCTTACAATGGTGGTATTTATCCCCATGGTATTTAATGGCGGTCTGGTTTCCACCTACTTCGTAGTCAGCCAGCTGCTGGGCTTAAAGAACACGATATGGGCACTGATCCTGCCTCTGGCGGTTTCATCCTTTAACGTTATCATCTGTCGTACCTTCTTTAAGACAACAGTTCCGGAATCCCTGATCGAATCCGCGAAGATGGACGGTGCATCTCAGCTGACGATTTTCAGCAGAATCGTTCTTCCGATTTCGTTGCCGGTACTGGCAACCATCGGTCTGTTCCTTTGCTTCGCATACTGGAACGACTGGTATCAGTCCATGCTGTACATTGATAACACCAAGCTCCTTTCCCTGCAGGCTCTGTTAAACCAGATCCTGACCAATATCCAGATGCTGGTACAGAATGCAGCAACACTGGGTGCATCTGCAGCAGAAATGCTTGCAAAGATGCCGAAGGAAGCGGCTCGTATGTCTATCGTAGTTATTATCGTATTGCCTATCGCCTGCGCATATCCGTTCTTCCAGCAGTACTTCATTTCCGGTCTGACGGTTGGTGCGGTTAAGGGCTGATATTCCCTATATTATCTGTGTGTTTTAATTTGATATCCTGCCGGAAGAACCGGCTGTGGTATAGAAACGGGCTCTCTGCATACAGGGAGCCCGATTTTAAGGAGGAGACATTATGAAAAACAAGAGCATGAACAAGTTTCTTGCCCTGGGCGTTGTTGCCGCTATGACAGCTGGAATGCTGGCAGGCTGTGGCAGCTCTGCGTCCACAACTGACGGCGCTGCAGCCGGAACAGAAGCTGCTTCTAATTCTGCAGCAAGCAATGGTGAAGTGCCTACCCTGGTATGGTGGACTGTAGGCGGAACACCTGCAGACGATTTCGATCAGGCTGTATCTCAGATCAGCGATTACGCAGAAGAAAAGATCGGCGTAAGAATCGATGTTAAGATTGCAGGCTGGGCAGATTACGACACCAAGATGAACAACATCATCAACACCGGCGAATACTTCGACCTGATGTTCGTAAACAACACAAACTACACCAAATTTGTAAACCTGAACGCTCTGGAGAACATCACAGACCTTGTTCAGTCTGAGACACCGGATCTGTACAACTTCATCCCTGCAGACCTGTGGGAAGGTGCCAAGATTCACGGTAATGTATATGCAGTACCGACCTACAAGGATTCTTCCCTGACACAGTTCTGGATGCTGGATGATACTTATGTACAGAAGTACGGCATTGATGTAGACAGCATCAAAGATTATGCAACCTTAAATGATGCTCTGCAGACCATCAAAGAGGGCGAGGGCAAATCCGTATATCCGATGCAGCTGGCTCAGGGTTCTACCTTCAACGGCTTCTTCAACAACTATGACGGTCTTGCTTCCGGTCTGCAGCCCATCGGCGTAAAATATGACGATGCAAGCCGCAAGGTTGTATGCACACTGGAGCAGGATGATATCATGGACGGCTTAAACTGGCTGCACAAATGGTATCAGGACGGCATCATCAATCCCGATGCTAACGTTGTAACAGACGGCGGTAAAGGCTCCATCTTCGGTTCTGCACAGGGCTGGCCTGCAGCAGCAACCACATGGGCATTCAACCAGGGTATTGAGAAGTATGACCTGACTCAGGTATTCGGACCTCTGTACACAACCGAGACCATTCAGGGCTCTATGAACGCAATCTCCGCAAACTCCAAGTATAAGACAGAAGCGCTGAAGGTTCTGCAGCTGATGAACACAGATCCCAAATTCCGTGATATGTGTGCATATGGTACAGAAGGCAACTACATGGAGTACGCAGAAGACGGCACAGTACAGAAGCTGCGTGATGACTGGAACTGGCCTTCCTATACACAGGGTACCTTCTTCATCCTGTCTACTCAGGCGGATGGCGATCCGGATGCATGGAATCAGGTAAAAGAGCAGAACGAATCTGCTACATCTTCTACCTGCCTGGGCTTTGCTCTGGATGTAACCAATATCCAGAACGAGATCGCAAACTGCAACACTGTTTGGGATAAGTACAAGAATGACCTGCTGACCGGTGCATCTGATCCGGCAACTGCAGTTCCTGCTTGTATCGAAGAGCTGAAGGCTGCAGGCCTGGATACCGTTATCGAAGAGGCTCAGAAGCAGGTTGACGAGTTCTTTGCAAACTAATCTGCAGGGGAAGGATGCCGGACGCAGAAGAAACTGTAAAAGGTGAAGTAACATTTCCCTGTCATATTGATTGGATAAGGAACTAAAGACAGGCCGTCCGAACTTTGGTTCGGGCGGCTTTTTTCCATAACAGCTCCTTTGCGTTTTCCCATGTACAGATAACCTGTCCCCATGCAAATCTGTGCATGGGAAAGCACGAAGAACACAGCGTCCGGCGTCCGCAGAGTGGTCACGCTTGCAAAGTCTATATAGACAGGATATAATCGAGCTAGGAATAGGGAGCGGAAAGCTGCGGCTTCGCAGAAGATGTATGACACAGGAGAAGACAGCAAATGAGCAAAGGCCACAGTACGTTTTTGGAATATCGGATCTATCGGAAAAAATTTCTTGGGACAATCATCGTAGTCATTGTGCTTTGCCTGAGCGCGTTTTCGGGCGTTCTGTTTTTCTTTATCCGCAACTGGGTCAATGATGTGCAGATCCAGTCTCAGTACCGCTTCCAGCAAAAGGAGCGCCAGCTGGAAAATGTTCAGACCTGGACACGGTCCTATGTGGAAGGCTTGTACACCGACGCGGCGCTGATGGAAGATTTAAAGGCATTGTTTGGCGCTGTGAACAATCAGGATTACATCGCGAAGCGCCGGGAAAACAGTTTGAACAGTGATTCGGAAATCCGGTATGTGCCGGCAGATATCAAGAAGCTGTTTTTAGATGGCAGGACGAAGATCTGCGGTGTAACGCTGCGGTCGGATAACGGTATAAAAGCTCTGCGAATGACGAACTATGATTTGTGGGTGGATTTTGAATGCCGCACAATCGAGGATGTGAAGACAATTCCAGGATTTGGGGATATTATGGCGTCCTCTTATTCGGTTCGTGACCCGGATACCATGAGTATTTCAATGGGAACGATGGATTTCTGGATCAGCACGGCGGATTTTTATGAGGTCAATGATGAGATCAATGCTTCCTGGGGGATTTTCGATGCAGATGGGGATATGCTTGCCCACAGCAAGATGAGTCCACAGCAGGAAGCAGAGCTGTTCCAGGCGGCCCTGCGGGGGGTACAGTTTGGCTGGTTGGAGAATACCGGCAGCCGGAGGACTTTTTTTACAAAACATACATCCAATCAGGGAACGTTTTCCTATGTTGTCATAAAAAGTATCGGAGAGCTGGTGGCGGATAATCGTTATGTCGTTGGCGTGATAGGGACAACGCTGTTTTTGATAGCCTTTGGGATCATTCTGTTTACAAATATGCAGCTGAAAGCGGATTATGAGTTTCTTTCCAAGATCATTCATATGCTTTCTCACATGGAATCCGGTGAGTTTGCGGATGTTCAGGAGGAAGATTTAAGCAGCGAGCGGCGCAAAAATGAATATGGCATGATCGCAGTTGCCCTAAAGGATGTGGGTGCAAAGCTGCAGGGGCATATCCAGCGGGAATATGTCTGGAAGCTGAAGGAGCAGGAGACTCAGATGCGTGCACTGCAGCATCAGATCAACCCGCACTTCTTATATAACACACTGGAAACGCTGCGCTCCAGGGCGTTGCTGGAAGGAGACCGGGATACGGCGGATGCGATCGCATTGCTTGGGGCACTGTACCGTGCCAGAACCCATACGAAGGATACGATCACGCTGGGAGAAGAGTTTAAGCTGCTTGAAATGTATCTAAAGATCATGGAGCTGCGGTTTGGAGATAATTTTTTCTATCAGGTCGAGCTGGAAGATGCACTCAGAGAAATCCCGACGGTGAGTTTTTGGCTGCAGCCCCTTGCGGAAAATTTCTTTACTCATGGCTTTGACCGGGAGAGCATGTATAATCTGCTGATCATCAGCGGACATGCACAAGGCCCGGACACCGTGATCGAAATCATGGACAATGGCTCCGGTGTTCCTGCAGATCAGCTGGAGCAGGTACAGAAGACGATGCGCGAAGGAAATGACGATCCGGAAGCGGATATCGGACTGAGAAACGTATATATGCGTTTGAATTATTTTTATGGAAATGGTTTTAAGATGGAAATCGGGAATAACCCGGAAGGGGGATTTAAAATTTCTATCCTGATACCGGGAAAGGTGGAAGAAGATGTACACATTGGTGATCGTGGATGATGAACCTGCCATTGCCGAAGGCATTTGCAGGCTTCTTGACTGGAAATCTCTTGGCTTTGAACGAATCCGGACCGCCAGAAGCTGTTTTGAAGTGGTATCCCATGTGGTGGACTGGAAACCGGATGTCTGCCTGGTGGATGTACGGATCGGCAATGAATTTGGCTATGAACTGATTAATTGTTTGAATGGAATGGGTGTCAAATCCAACTATATTATGATGAGCGGATATGACGATTTTCAGTATGCCTGTGAAGCACTGCGTTGCGGCGCAGTGGATTATCTGTTAAAGCCCCTTGATAAGGATCAGCTTCAGAAGCGCATTGAACAGGTTGTGGTAGAAAACCTGCACGGAACTGTGCAGCTGGAGGTGCGTAAAAACGAAGATCCGATCCTGCGGCGGCCCTATGAGGAATTTTCCCCGCTGATCCGTAAGATCGTTATGATCGTGGCAATGGAATATGGGCAGCATATTTCCTTAAAAAGTATAGCCGACCGATTCCGGATGAATGCGACCTATCTTGGTCAGATTTTTATCAAGGAAACAGATATGAAATTTTCGGAATACCTGATGGCATACCGGATGTATGTCGCGCGGGAGAGGATTCTAAATACCGACGACAAGATTTCTTCGGTAGCCGCGGAAGTCGGATATTCCAACATGAATTATTTCTATCAGCATTTTCATAATTATTATGACAGCACACCTTCCGAAATGAGAGCGGGGAAAAATTGAAAACTGCAGAAAATGATTTTCTGTTGTTATAAAAATGGGGAAAAGGAGCAACTCACAAATGAGAGTATTACTGTTTGACATTGATACGCTGCGGGCGGATCATATGGGCTGTTATGGCTATGGCAGAAATACCACACCTGTAATGGATGAAATTGCAAAGGAGGGAGTGCGGTTCGATGATTATTACTGCCCGAATGCACCGTGCCTTCCGTCCAGAGCATCCATGATCAGCGGACAGTATGGAATTCATAACGGAATTGTAGGGCATGGCGGTACAGCTGCGGATATGCGTCTGCAGGGAACCACCAGAAGCTTTACGGATGACATGTCTGAGAACGGATTGTTCATGCAGTTTAGAAGAGCCGGAATGCATACGGTTTCCTTCTCTTCCTTTGCAGAACGTCACAGTGCATGGTGGTTTAATTCCGGTTTCAATGAATGCTACAACGTAGGCAGGAGAGGCAGCGAGTCCGCAGAGATGGTAACGCCTCATGTGCTGGACTGGCTGGAGAGAAACGGCAAGAAGGATAACTGGATGATGCATGTGCATTACTGGGATCCTCATACACCTTATCGTACACCGGCAGATTATCCGAGCCAGTTTGCGGATACGCCGCTTCCGGATGACTGGATTGACGAGAAGACCTTTGAAGAGCACCTGCTGCACATCGGACCCCACTGCGCAAACGAGATCAACATGTGGAATGATGATACGTTTCCTCAGTGGCCAAAGCACCCCGGTAAGCTGACAACTCTGGAAGAGGCAAAGCACCTTCTGGATCTGTATGATGACGGTGTAAAATACACAGACGATAACATCGGTCAGATTATTGATTGGTTGAAGGAGAATGGTCTGTATGATGACGATCTTGCGATCATTATCACAGCGGATCACGGCGAAGACCTTGGCGAGTTTGGTATCTACGGAGAGCATGGCACTGCGGATGAGCCGGTTTGCCGTATTCCTATGATCGTTCGCTGGCCCGGCATGCAGAAGGGCGCAGTGGTTAAGGGCTTCTATGACAATACAGACCTGACACCTACCGTGCAGGAACTGCTGGGTACACCGATGTTTTCGGATCGTTATCATTATGACGGCAGCTCCTTTGCAAAGGCATTAAGGGATGGCACAGACTGCTCCAAGCCCTATGCGATTCTGACCCAGTGTGCCCATGTGTGCCAGAGAAGTGCCCGGTTTGATGACTATGTATATATCAGAACCGTACACGGCGGGTATCATCTGTTCCCGGAGGAAATGCTGTTCAATGTAAAGGAAGATCCTCACGAGCAGCACAACCTGGCAGAGGAGCGCCCTGACTTGTGCGCAAAAGGTGCGAAGATGATCCTCGACTGGAATGACAGGATGATGAAGACCTCTCATTACGATGTAGATCCCATGTGGACCGTAATGCGGGAGGGCGGCCCCGAGCATTGCAGAGGACAGCTGAAGTCCTATATGGAGCGTTTAAAGGGTACTCCGAGAGAGTACGGAATCGAGCTGCTGAAAGAAAAATATGGAGATTGTGAATAAATGAAGGCATATCAGGATGCTTCTTTAGCTCCTGCCAGGAGGGCGAAGGCTCTCCTGGAGGAGATGACGCTGGCAGAAAAGGTCGGTCAGCTCAATCAGCGTCTTTACGGATTTCGGATTTATGAGCGGAAATGTGTAAATGGTGAGGATACCATCGAGCTGTCGGAGGAATTTTGTCAGGAGGTTGAAAAATACAGCGGTCTGGGAGTTTTGTATGGTTTATATCGTGCAGATCCCTGGGCGGATAAGGATTACGAAACAGGTCTGACCGGCTTACTTTCCAAAAAAGCATATAATCAGGTACAGCGCTATGTGCTGGAGCATTCCAGACTCGGTATTCCTGTAATGATGAGCTCGGAATGCCCCCACGGACATCAGGCGCTGGACGGCTATCTGCTTCCGGTAAACCTTCTGGCCGGAGCGACCTTTGATCCTGCAATGGTACGGGCAGCGTACCGGGTAAGCGGCCGTCAGCTGCAGAATATGGGTGTGGATCTTGCCTTAATGTCGATGCTGGATGTGCTGCGGGATCCCAGATGGGGACGCAGTGAGGAATGCTACAGTGAAGATCCGTATCTGTCTGCGAGAATGGCAGAGGCTGCAGTCATAGGCATGCAGGAAAGCGGCCCTGAGGTTGTAGCAAAGCATTTTGCAGCACAGGGCGAAGGAACCGGCGGCGTCAATGCGAGCGCTGCAAGAATTGGAGAACGGGAACTTCGGGAAATTCATTTTCCTCCGGCAGCGGCTGCAATCAAGGCAGGAGTCAAGGGCATCATGGCTGCCTATAATGAGATCGACGGTGTTTACTGTCACGCAAATCACTGGCTGTTAAATGATGTCATCCGCAAGGAGATGGGCTTTGACGGTATCGTGATGTCGGATGGTGTTGCCATCGATCAGCTTGACAGCATGACCGGGGATAATGTGGTGTCCGGTGCGCTGGCCCTGCAGTCAGGCGTGGACGTCGGTCTGTGGGATGAGGCGTTTGGCAAACTGGAAGAAGCAGTACGCAGAGGTCTTGTAAAGGAAGCCCAGATTGATCAGGCAGTGCTGCGTGTGCTGACCCTCAAATTCGAGAGAGGACTGTTTGAGCATCCTTACCTCGAAGAAGAGGGAGAGATCCATATGGATTATGCACAGAATCCGGAGAGTGTACAGCTGGCGCGGGAAGGGCTTGTGATTCTGCAAAATAAAAACCAGGGGCTTCCCTTTTGGGAAAACCAGGCATCCGGTAAAAAGATCGCTGTGGTCGGACCAAATGCAGACGATCTGTATAACCAGCTGGGTGACTACACACCTCCGCTGCGCAGGGACGACGGTATCACGGTATTGGACGGCATGAAGCTGATTTTCAAAGAATCCGATATCCGTTTCTCACAGGGATGTTATCTGAGAAAACGAGATGAAAACCTGCTGAAAGAGGCAGTGGATACTGTGAAAAACAGTGACATTGTGATCTGTGTGCTGGGCGGTTCCTCGAGCCGGTTCGGCGGTGCAAGTTTTGACACAAACGGCGCGGCGCTTTTGGATAATGCTGCGGCCGACGACAAGGGGACGCTGATGGACTGCGGAGAGGGAATGGACTGCAGCGGCCTTGAGCTTCCGGATGCGCAGCTGGAGCTGTTAAAGGCATTGAAAGGAACCGGAAAAACCGTGATCGCAGTTGTGATCTGCGGTCGCCCGCTGGTGCTGACCCAGGTGTGTGAGCTGGCAGACGGCGTAATCCTTGGATTTTATCCCGGTCCCAGAGGCGGACAGGCAATTGCAGAGGTGATCTCAGGAAGAGTTGCTCCCTCCGGAAGACTTCCGGTTTCCCTGCCGCGATCGACAGGACAGGTTCCTGTTTATTACAATTATAAAAATTCCTACCGGGCGATGACCTATATGGATGAGGAGGCAGGACCGCTGTTTCCCTTTGGCTACGGACTTGGCTATGGGACCTTTGAATGGGGAACCTGCAGCTTAAGCACAGAACGGTGCAATGCGGCTGCGTTGGAAAATAAGGGCCTGACCATCAGCTTTTCTGTGAAAAATACCAGTGAAAGAGGCGGCTATATCGTACCGCAGATTTACGTGACGGACGTTGCAGCATCCACGGTACGGAGAGTGAAAGAATTAAAAGCCTTCCAGAAGGTATGGCTGGATGCAGGACAGGAAAGAACCGTTTCCCTGCAGCTTGGCAAGGAGGCATTCTGCCTGTGGAATCAGAAGATGAAGTATGTTGCAGAACCTGGAGTATTCCAGATTGAGCTGTCTGACAGCGCGCAAACCATATGGAAAGGAGAATTTACATTATGTATTTAATTCCCGCTCCGGCGAAGCTGGAGAAAAAAGAAGGCCGTTTTATCTGGGCCTATGACAGATATGTGACGGTAGATCAAAGCTGCAGCCAGCTGGTGACCCGTCAGGCGTCCCTGTTTTGTGACGGCGCAGAAAAAGAACTGGGCTACCGTCCCCTTCTGACAAGAGGGGCTGCCAAAGCTGGTGACGTCGTTTTCAAGCAGGACGACACCATGAAAGCCCAGAGCTATGTGCTGGATATCACCGAGGATGCAATTGTACTGACCGGTGATGAGGCAGGTCTGTGGCATGGTATGCAGACACTGCTGCAGATCATCGAACAGGAGGGCGCATGCCTGTCCGCTTTACATATCGAGGATGCTCCGGCTATTGTAAACCGCGGCTATTACTTCGACTGCACCAGAGGACGTATCCCGAAGCTTTCCTGGTTGAAGCAGCTGGCTGACCGGATGGCTTATTACAAGTTAAACCAGTTACAGCTGTACGTAGAGCATTCCTATTTGTTCCGCGGCATGACAGAGCTGTGGAGAGATGACACTCCGCTGACTGCAGAAGAGATCATGGAGTTTGATCGTTACTGTGCAGAGCGCGGCATCGAGCTTGTACCGTCCCTGTCAAGCTTTGGACACCTTTACAAGCTGCTTTGCTCCAGAGAATACTCTCATTTATGCGAGCTGGAGGATTCCGAAGGAAAACCCTTCTCCCAGACCGGCAGAATGGCACACCACACAATCAACACATCCGATCCGGAGAGTCTGCAGCTGATCGAGGGTATGATTTCCGAATATATGGAGCTGTTTACCTCCAGACAGTTCAACCTCTGTGCAGATGAGACCTTTGACCTGGGCAGAGGACGCAACAAAGAAGCAGTGGAAAAGCTGGGCAAGGACAGAGTTTATATTAATTATGTAAAGAAGCTGGCTCAGTTCTTATTGGATAACGGTCGTCGTCCCATGTTCTGGGGGGATATTATCGTCGGCTTCCCGGAGATGATCAAAGAGCTTCCCAAAGAGATCATCTGCTTAAACTGGGGTTATATGTGGAACCAGCGGGAAGAAGAGACAAAGTGGATGCACGAAGCAGGAGCGGTTCAGTATTGCTGCCCCGGCTGCTGTGGATGGAATGAATTTTCTGCACTCAACTGGTACGCATACAACAACATCATGAGAATGTGTACCTATGCAAACAAGTACGGTGCGATCGGGCTGTTAAATACGGACTGGGGCGATTATCTGCATGTCAACCATCCCGATTTCACAAGAGTCGGCATGATCTACGGTGCAGCGTTCTCCTGGAACAGCAATATTCCTTCCTACGAGGATATCAACCGTCAGATTTCCAGAATCGAATATCGGGACAGCAGTGAAAACTACCTGGCTGTTGTAGCAAAGATTCAGGAAAACAGCGGCTACGACTGGAATGTTGCAGTACGCTACTGGGAAATGAAGCGCGGTCTGCATGAACAGGATGAAGTCAGCGTTGGCCTGATGAAGGAACGCATCGGTCAGATGGACAACATCGATCAGAAGGACGCAAATCTGAAAGAAATCGCAAGAGAGCTGTATGCACAGATCGAGCAGATGGACAGCAGCAAGCGCGCACTGGTAATGTCCCAGATTGTTGCAGTGGATGCGATCCGTATCTTTAATCAGATCGGCAAATTCGCAACTGCGGATGTGCTGGGCTGCACCTATGAGAGCATGCCGGACAGCTGGGCACTTGCCAAGGAGCTGGAGACATGGTTCTATTTTTACAAGAGAGTATATCGCAGCATCAGTGAAGAATCTGAACTGCGTTATATCCAGGAGCTGGTATGCTGGTATGGAGATTACCTGCGTCAGATCAAATAACAGAATGTACGAAAGGAAAGGGAACAGCAATGAAACAGCAGTTTTTACATGAAAACTGGGAAATGCGGCAGATCGGCAACGACGAATTCCTGCCTGCAGCCGTACCCGGAAGCGTATACGGCGACCTGCTTTCCAACGGAAAAATGGAAAACCCGTTCTGGAAAGACAATGAAAACGATGCCTGCGAGCTGATGGAGGAAGACTACGAATATGTTTCTCACTTTGATTGTGAGGACGGTCTTTTAGACAGCGACCGCGTAGTGCTGCGTTTTGACGGTATTGATACTGTCGGCGACGTTTATTTAAATGAAATCCATCTGGGCAGCCCTCTGAGCATGCATCGTGTATGGGAATATGATGTGAAGGAAATCCTGCATGAAAAGGACAACGAATTGAAGGTTATCCTGCATTCTCCCAACAAATGGATTCGTGAAGCCTTCAAAAAATGCCGCACCCTGGGCAATGACGATACCTTCGAAGGTTTCGTACATCTGCGTAAGGCACACTATATGTTCGGCTGGGACTGGGGCGCACATCTCCCGGATGCCGGTATTTTCCGTCCGGTTTCCCTGCTTGGCATCAACACTGCAAGAATTGACAGTGTATACATTAAGCAGACCCATGAGCGCACCGGCGAGACAGAGCCAGGTACCGTTCGTCCCATCACAAAATCCGTTACTCTGACCTTCGACGTGGAGCAGGAGGTCGTGGGCAATGCAGAGAGAGGACCGAAGCTAAAGAACATTACCGGTGGTCATACCTGCAAAAAGTGCGGCAAGGCTTATACCTACACCGTAGAGATCACTGCTCCGGATGGAAGCAAGACGCTGTATGAGAACTCTCCGGTTGAGGTCAAGATCGACGATCCCAAGCTGTGGTGGCCGAACGGCTACGGCGAGCAGAACCTGTACGAAGTAAAGGTTACCCTGTTTAGCGACGGCATTGCGCTGGATGAGTGGACCCGCAGAATCGGTCTGCGCACCATGACCATGCACATCGAAAAGGACGAGTGGGGCGAGTGCTTCGCACATCAGGTAAACGGTGTGGACGTCTTCGCAATGGGCGCTGACTATATTCCGGAGGATAATCTGCTTGGCAGAGTGAATCCTGAGACCACCAGAAAGCTTCTGGAAAAAGCAAAATTTGCAAATTACAATGCGATCCGGGTATGGGGCGGCGGTTACTATCCCTCCGACTGGTTCTATGATATCTGTGATGAGATGGGTCTGATGGTTTGGCAGGACTTCATGTTCGCATGCGCAGTTTATGAGCTGACACCTGAATTCGAAGCAAACATCCGTCAGGAATTTATCGAGAATGTAAAACGTCTGCGCCATCACGCATCTCTGGGACTGTGGTGCGGCAACAACGAAATGGAACAGTTCGTATTCGAACGTAACTCCTGGCTGACCAAGCCCTCCGAAGTCAAGGATTACTTCCTGATGTTCGAGCGCATCATCCCGGAAATCGTTCATGAGTACGATCCGCAGACCTTCTATTGGCCTGCAAGCCCGTCTTCAGGCGGCTGTCTGGACGAGCCTAACGATCCGAACCGCGGCGACGTACATTACTGGAAGGTATGGCACGGAAACCGTCCGTTCACCGAGTACCGCAAATATTTTTTCCGTTATCTGTCTGAGTTTGGTTTCCAGGCATTCCCGTCTGTGAAAACGATTGAACAGTTTACGGATAACGAAGAGGATATGAACCCCTTCTCCTATATCATGGAGAAGCATCAGCGTCAGTACAGTGCAAACGGAAAGATCATGGGTTATATGCAACAGACCTACAAATATCCCAACAGCTTCCCGACCTTTGTATACGCATCCCAGCTGCTGCAGGCAGACGGTATTCGTTACGGTGTAGAACACTTCCGCCGCAACAGAGGACGTTGTATGGGTGCTGTGTACTGGCAGTTAAATGACTGCTGGCCGGTAATTTCCTGGTCTTCCGTAGACTACTGCGGACGCTTAAAGGCACTGCATTACTATGCAAAACGGTTCTTCGCACCGCTGATGATTTCCTGTGAAGAGCAGGGCATGATGAGCTCTGAGGCGAACATGAACCGTGAGCATTTCGTATTCGAGAAGTCCATTCGCTTAAACGTTGCAAACGAAACCATGCAGGATCAGAACGTAACCGTTCGCTGGGCACTGCGGGATCCCGGTGCAGCTGTTTTGGAAAGCGGCGAGCAGGAGCTGACCGTTCCTGCCCTGACCAGCACATGGCTGGATAAGGTAGAGTTCCCGGATGCGGATATCTTCTCCCATTATGTAAGCTACGAGCTGATCTGCGACGGCAAGGTTGTATCCGAGGGTACGGTAAACTTCTCTTATCCGAAGTATTTCCGTTACGAAGATCCCGAGCTTACCTGCCGCGTAGAGGGCGATGAGATCGTTGTATCCGCAAAAGCATATGCAAAGAGCGTTGAAATCCTCAACGAGAACGAAGACCTCGTTCTGGAAGACAACTACTTCGACTTAAATGCAAATGAGAAGCGTGTGAAGGTGATCTCCGGCAGTACCGAAAACCTGCGTCTGCGCAGCGTATACGACATTCGCTGATCGAAAGCATGGCACGCAGGCCCATAGGAAAGCCTGGCGTACCGCGCTGAAGCGCGCATCTATAAGTTAAGAAGAGGCCGGTGCACAGACGGTTGTGCACCGGCTTTTTCAAAAATCAGGATTATGGAAGAAAACAACGGGAGGGACGCTTACTATGTTATTCCATAAAAAAGAAAAGGCTCTGGAGGGACAACAGGCGGGGACAAAACCGGAGAAGCCCAGGAAAGTGCGCTGGGCGGAAAGAAGAGAACCGTCAGAAGCGGGGCTGGAAAGGTTTCAGGATTATCTGCAGACCTATTCCACGAACAAAGACCATCCGATAAAAATCCTATGCAGTTTTTATAAAGGCAAGCAGAAGAAGCTGGTAGAAACAGGATTTTTCCTGATCCTGCAGCGCTCTCCGATCTGGATCATTCCGATTGCAACGAGCAACATCATCAATGCGGCGACGAATCCGGATGCAGGCTCCCTGGAGATCATCCTGCTGAATGTGATGGTTGCACTGCTCTTTATTATGCAGAACGCAGGAACGAACTATCTGGCAACGGTTGCATTTGCCAGCGTCAACAGAGGAATTGAAGGCTCTCTTCGAAATGCAATGGTCAGAAAGCTGCAGCAGCTCTCCATCATGTTCCACAAAGAAGTACAGTCAGGACGTCTGCAATCAAAGATCATGCGAGACGTGGAAAATGTTACGGAGCTTTTGAACCAGATTTTCAGAACCCTGTTTTTCTTTGTCCTGGATATTTCCGTGATCATTGTCATTACCCTGCGGAAAAGTCCGATGGTATTTCTGTTTTTCCTTGTGGTCGTACCCTTTGCAGTCCTGACCATGCGGACATTTAAAAAGCCTGTCCGGGAGAAAAACCAGGAATTTCGAAGCGAGATGGAAAACACGCAGGGTGCAGTTGCCGAAATGCTTGAAATGATTCCGGTGGCGCGGGCACATGGTCTGCAGGAAGTGGAAATCAGCAAGATGAATACCTACCTGAACCGGATCGTAGACCGCGGTTACAATCTGGATCTGATCAATGCACTCTTCGGTGCAGTCAACTGGGTTGTATTCCAGTCCTTCCAGATGATCTGTCTTGCCTTTACTGCGTATCTGGCAGTCAAAGGCAAAATTTCGGTTGGCGAGGTTGTTCTGTATCAGACCTACTTCACCTCTCTGGTGGGACAGATTTCGACGCTGATCAATATTTATCCGCAGATCAGCAAGGGTTTGGAGTCTGTCAAGTCCATCGGCGACATCATGGGAAACAGCCATGTGGAGGAAAACAATTCCATTGTGCCGCTGGGAGAATTAAAGGGCGCAGTAAAATTTGTCAATGTGGATTTTAAATATCCTGGCAGCGATAAAAATACGCTGAGCGATTTCACTCTGGATGTAAAGCCTGGGGAGAGCATTGCGCTGGTGGGAGAATCGGGTGCCGGAAAATCTACGGTTCTGAACCTGCTGATCGGCTTTATCCCTCCGGTCAGCGGAAAGATCCTGATCGACGGCATCAATATGGTCAATCTGGATATCAATGAATATCGTCATCAGATCGCAGTCGTGCCGCAAAATACAATCCTGTTTTCCGGAACGATTCTGGACAATATCGCTTACGGTCTGGAACATGTGACGGAAAAGGAAGTGATGGAGGTCATAAAGGATGTCGGACTGGAGGATATGATCGAAAAGCTTCCGGATGGCATCTATACGCAGCTGGGAGAACACGGGGATAAGCTTTCCGGCGGTCAGCGTCAGAGAATTTCCATCGCCAGGGCACTGATTCGTAAGCCGAAGATCATCGTATTCGATGAAGCCACGAGCGCGCTGGATTCTGCCTCCGAGAAAAAAGTTCAGGAAGCGACCAGCAACATGATGAAAAACTGTACGACCTTCCTGGTAGCACACAGACTTTCCACGATCCGCAATGCGGACAGGATCGTTGCGATGCGGGACGGTAAGATTGTCGAAGTCGGCAGCTACGACGAGCTGATGGAAAAGAAAGGATATTTCTACGAGCTGAAAGCACTGCAGTCCTGACGCTGCAGCGTAGCTCGCCGTGGGTGCGGTGCGCATCGACGGACGAAAAAGCGTATCGCAGGGGCGCTGAGCGCGCAGGATAGTGCGACTGGCTTGTGGAAAATTAAGGAGAAATATACGTTATGAAACAATTGAGCAAGGCAAACTGGATTCGGCTGGCGTGCTTCAGCGCCGGGGGAACCCTTCTCTTTTATCTGGTGCCGCTGATTTTGATGCAGCTGCCCGATCCGGCAAAAGGCAACGCCATGGTTATTTTGGTTATGTTCGTCAATCAGGTCTTTATGGGTGTCGTTGGCTGGCATTCGAACTACTTTGGCAAATGGGGCATCTATATTCCGATGGTGCTGATCGTCCTGTATGGGATTTCAGAAGTCCTTTTCTTTGGGGGAATCGGCTGGAATATGGAGATCAATTACCTTCAGACTGCCTATATCATCTATTTCTTAAAACGGATTATGAACAAGAGACAGCGGATGCAGGAACAAAAGAATCAGGTAAACTTCCCGAAGGGAATGGGGAGAAAACAATAGAATGTACGCTCTGCGAGCATTCTGTTGTCATGAATAATACAATTGACGGCGGATTATAAAAATCCGCCGTCCATTGTGATAATCTGCCCGGTTAAGTAAAGGGGCGATTCTGCAAGCTTTAACGCAAGCAGTCCGACTTCCTCAGGCTGTCCCAAGCGGTCTGCGGGGATCTCTTCGATCAGTGCCTGCAGTTCCTCTTCAGAAAAACAGCGGTTCATGTCGGTGTCGATGACGCCGCAGGCAATGGCGTTTACCGCAATATTGCTGGGCGCAAGCTCCTTTGCCAGTGCGCGGGTCAGACTGTTGACTGCGCCTTTGGAGGCGGAGTAGGCGGTTTCCATGGAAGCGCCGACGTTGCCCCAGACGGAGGAGATATTTAAAATCCGCCCGGAGTGGCGGTGCAGCATGAGTGGAACGGCGAGCTTACAGGTATAAAAGCAGGCGTCCAGATTGGTTGACATAACGCGGTGCCATTGGTCAGGGGACATGTCCGTTAAAAGTCCGATATGGGAAATTCCGGCATTGTTGACTAAAAGATTGAGACGGCGGATCGGGGCAAAAAGTTCCCTTACCGTTTCATAGTCGCCGAGGTCGCCGATAAAAGCGGCTGTCTGGATTGAATAAGCTTCGGAAAGGCTTTTACAGAGCGTTTCCAGCTTTTCCCGGTTCTGGCGGCAGGTTAAAATCAGGTCATAGCCTGCCTGCGCAAAGGTTTCGGCGATTGCTTTTCCGATACCGCGGGACGCGCCGGTGATCAGCGCGATGGGGCGGGAGGAGCTTTCCGCCGGAAAAATAGGGGTAAGATCAGAGTACATAAAAAATCTCCATTCCGCAGGCGTTTTCTGACACCTGGCACTACTGTGATGTTACAGTTTACACGTAGCTTTCATGGCACGGGGAAACTGTAATACTAGGATCAGCGTAGCACAGATTTCTTGCGTTGTCACTTGTGAAAATGCCGGATTTTGCGTATACTTTTGAAGAGGCAGTCGGCGCACAGGAAACAGTAACGATTCCAATAGTGCAAGCGTTGTCTGCAGAATGGAGGAATTATGTACGATTTAATCATTATCGGTTCCGGTCCTGCGGGGCTCGGGGCGGCAATATATGGAAAACGGGCGGGATATTCCACGCTCGTGCTTGAAAAAAATCCCATGAGCGGCGGTCAGGTGTTAAATACCTGTGAGGTGGATAACTATCTGGGGCTTCCCGGTATCAACGGCTTTGACCTCGGCATGCAATTTCGGGAGCATGCGGACAGACTTGGTACGGAATTTGTGGAAGCGGATGTGACCGGAATCAAAAATTTGCCGGACTGCAAAAAGGTTCTGACGTCGGCTGGGGAGTTTACGGCAAAGGCGGTCATTATTGCAGCCGGTGCGGAGCACAAAAAGCTTGGCGTGCCCGGGGAAAAACGGCTGGCTGGCAGAGGAATTTCCTATTGTGCGACCTGTGACGGCGCTTTTTATAAGAAGAAAGTGACGGCAGTGATCGGCGGCGGGGATGTTGCTGTGGAGGATGCGATTTTCCTGGCGGGACTTTGTGAAAAGGTTTACCTGATCCACCGCAGGGACAGCCTGCGTGCGGCAAAGAGCCTGCAGGAAAAGCTGTTTACCCTGCCGAATGTGGAGCTGGTCTGGAACGCAGCTGTAGAGGAAATCACGGGAGAAGCGTTCGTGACCGGCGTACAGCTTTTGGATACACAGACAAAAGAAGAGCGCTTTGTCGCGGCGGACGGAATCTTTATTGCGGTCGGGATTCAGCCGGTGTCCGAGAGCTTCAAGAGCCTTGTAAAAACGGACGAGGCGGGCTATATCTGTGCGGGAGAGGACTGCTGCACGAGCGTGCCGGGCATTTTTGCAGTCGGGGATGTGCGGACGAAAAAGCTGCGTCAGATCGTGACGGCGGTTGCAGACGGGGCAAATGCGGTCAACTCTGTGCAGGAATATTTCCAGACACGGTAAAAAAACAGCGTCCAAAGGGAAAACTGCTGGTCGCCGGAGCAGCTAAAGATGCTTTGGCTGTATGAAGTCATAAAAAATTCATAAATTTGTCACAGTATTTCCGTCAGATTGCGATCTGCAGGAATTGACAAAAATGACATGGAGTGCTATAGTATATTTCGAATTTAATAATTTTGTAACAAATGTAACAATTTTGAGAATCGGGAGTAATCCATGCATTATCATAAGATTAAAATGACAGCAGCGGCTATGGCGATGGCAGTATTAGTTACCGGAAACATGCCTGCTGCAGAACTAAATACAGCGACGGTATCCGCAAAGTCTGCGATATCAGCAGTCCTGCCGGCAGCAGGCGTTGGTCTGGTATTAAATGACGGTGTTTCGGTATCGCAGATTCGTGAAGAAATTAAAAAGAGAAAAGAAGAAAAAGAGCCGGCAGAGCCGGTTGCATCCAGCGACACCAAGGCATCTGTAACACAGACAGTCGCAGAATCTGCGACAGAGGCAGAGGCTGCAGTAGAGGCAGAAAGCACAGCTGAGACGGAGATTATCGAAGCGGTAGAGCCGGTATTAAAAGAGCCTGAGACGAAGATCTCCGATGAAGAGCGTGAAAAGGAACAGGACGTTCTGATTATCGCGCAGGTCAACGATTATGTAAATATCCGCAGCACCGCCAGCACGGATGGCGAAATCGTCGGTAAGCTGTATAACAATTCTGTCGGCACGCTGGTTGCAAAGGACGGCGACTGGTATCAGGTAAAATCCGGCAGCGTAGAAGGCTATGTGAAGGCGGAGTATTTCAAGACCGGAGACGAGGCGGAAAAGATCGCAGATGAAGTCGGTCAGAAGATGGCGACTGTCAACACCGAGACCCTGAAGGTCAGAAGCGAAGCGAGTCTGGAAGCGAGCGTTATTGGTCTGGTTCCTGGAGGCGAAGAGCTTTCCGTTCTGGATGAAGAAAACGGTTTCGTCAAAGTCAGCATCGAAGAAGGTGACGGCTGGGTTTCCGAGGATTATGTCGTAGTTGCAACGGAGTATGTGACCGCAGAATCCATCGAAGAAGAGAAAGCCAGAATTGCCGAAGAAGAAAAGGCAAGAGAAGACGCAAAGAAAGCCGCGCAGGCAGCGGAAGAGCGTATGAAAGCGAAGGAAAAAGCAAAGGAAGGGAAGAATGCCGAGATAACGGATAAGAGTACTTCTTCCGAATCCACTGCTTCTCAGCAGGCGACTGTTTCATCTTCTGGTTCCGGCTTGGGACAGTCTGTTGCAAACTATGCGGTAAAGTTTGTCGGTAATCCCTATGTATACGGTGGGACAAGTTTGACAAACGGTGCGGACTGCTCCGGTTTTGTTATGAGCGTTTATAAGAATTTCGGCGTATCCCTGCCGCATTCCTCCACTTCCGACCGTTATGTCGGTTATAACGTAGGAAGTCTGGCAAACGCGCAGCCTGGTGATTTGGTTTGCTATTCCGGACATGTTGCGATTTATATCGGTAACGGACAGATCGTCCATGCCAGCACGGAAGCAACCGGTATCAAGATTTCGAACGCAAGCTACAGAACACCTGTGGCGATCAGACGTATTTTCTAAGACGGCTGCAGTAAATACGCAAAACAATAGAATGCACGCTCTGCGAGCATTCTATTGTCATGAATAAAATGATGCCAGGGTCACAAGGTCTTTCACCCACCTATGAGCAAGCTCATGTGGGTTCAGACCTTTTGACCCTGGCATCAATAAAATAAGAAACAGAGAAACCGCTGTGCAGGAATGTACGGCGGTTTCTCTTTACAGGGAGAAAGCGAAAATCTGCCCATTGTTTCAAAACACGGAAATTGTCTGATATTGATAAAAAGCAGCAATGGAATTTCAGAAGCCGGATTTGTTAAAATGCACAAGAAGGAACAAAAATGTGCGAAATAACAAAAATGAAAACTCACATAGTTATCCACATCGAAAAAAGGCGAAAAATGCGGGAAATTAAGTTATACACTATTTTATCCACATTATCCACAGACGAAAAAACCGAATCCTGTGGAATACGGAATGTCCAAAACAAACAGTTGTTTTGTGAAGTTATCACAGCAATCCGGTTTTTAGCGGCAGTCTGAAAAGAAATATAATTGTCAGAAAAAAAAGACAATTGTTTAAAATGCTCAGAAAATATTGCCTGGGACGAGGACTTATGGTATAATCTGAATAAGGATAGAGAAAGAAAGCTCTTGCAATATCCTAATTATGGACCAGAAGGGATGATGATTTTATGAAGATGATTATCAGCGGAAAAAACATTGACGTTACACCCGGTCTGCGCAGTGCAGTAGAAGCAAAGCTCGGTAAGCTGGAGCGGTATTTTACAGCGGATACGGAAATCTATGTAACATTAAGTGTGGAAAAGGACAGACAGAAAATTGAAGTGACCATCCCGATGAAAGGAAACATTATCCGGTCGGAGCAGACCAGCAGCGATATGTATGTATCGATCGATCTGGTAGAGGAAATTATCGAGAGACAGCTCAGAAGATACAAGACGAAGCTGATCGCACAGCAGCAGGCGGCTGCAAGCTTCCAGCCTGATTACCTGGAAGGGGATGAAGAAGAGGAGGAAGAGGTTAAAATCGTCAGAACCAAGAAGTTCGATATCAAACCGATGTATCCGGAGGATGCCTGCGTACAGATGGAGCTTTTAGGACACAGCTTTTATGTATTCTGCAATGCAGAGACGGATCAGGTAAATGTTGTTTACAGAAGAAAAGGCAATACCTACGGGCTGATTGAGCCGGAAGTATAAATCTGGACAGAGCCATTGACAAATTTGAATCAGCAAACCAAAATCGGGCGGGAGCGAAAGCTTCCGCCCGATTTTGCGGTGCGCTTTACAGCGATGTACGTTATGCCGTAAGGCGCACTGCGCAGCACTTCTGCAGTTGCCCGCCATCCTGTATTATGCTAAGATGTAACAGACACGAAAGAAGAAGGAGAAAGAACATGGCTGTTGTTTTGCTCGCTGCTTTTTTAATGATCGCCTGCCTGCTGGCGCTCAGATTTGAAAAGCAGCTGACGGCTGTCCTGCCGTTGGCAACCTGTATTCTGATTTTAATATTATATGTGCTCGCATTTTTCCGGCGGCTGTCCTGGATCGATTATTTTAGCACAGCGATTGTGGTGGGAGCAGTTTTGAGAGTTCTGTTTTTATCCGGAGAAAAGAAGAAAAAGCTGTTTGCACAGCTGCGGGAGCTGTTCTTTGCGCCGTCTGCGATTGCTGCCATGGTGTTGCTGACCGGTGCAGTGCTTTTGACCGAAAATAAAATTGCAACGTGGTGGGATGACTTGAATTTCTGGGCAACGGACGTCAAGGCATTGTATGCGCTGGATGGCTTTGCAGCGAAATATACGAATGCAGCTTCGGAGTTTGGCGATTACCCGCCGGGAATCCAGTTGCTCAAATGGTGGTTTGTTCATTTAAAGCCGGACGGCTTTTCTGAGGGGCTGATGTTTGCCGGATACTATTTCGGCGTGTTTGTTTTTCTGACTCCGCTGCTTAGCAGGCTGGACGAAACGCTGCAGACTGACAGACGGAGGGTGAAGCAGCTTTTCTGGATCATTGTGCTTGCGGTCTGCCTGGCAGCGTTTCCGAGTATGACAGAGACGTTTTACCTCGGAGGAATGTGCGCCGACCTGGTGATGGCGGTGATCTACGGTGTGATACTGATGAGCTGTCTCGAAGATCGGGCTGTGCCTGGTGCAGACACTGCTACCGCAGACATTGCTGATGCAGCTTCCCGTTCCCGCACCTTCTCCAACCTGCGGATCGCCCTGTATCTCGGCGTTCTGGTGCTCGTAAAGTCCGTTGGATTTTTGTGGGCGGCGTTCGCCCTCGTCTTTGTCTGGTTCTGGCGGCTGCATGGCGCAGCGGACAAAAAGAAAGAAATACGGCAGCTGCTTTGCATCACAGCACTTCCAGCCGTCAGCGGAGGAAGTTGGATGCTGTTTTGTCTGCTCATGAAGCGGGTGGCAAAACTGACCGGGGCGGCGGTTTCGATGGCGTCGGGCAACCTGCCGATCCTGCTTGAAGGAACGGTACAGAAGCTGTTGCATGCGTATGCAGAAGCATTTGCAGCACGGGCGCTGCATCGGGATGGATTTTCCTGGATCGGTGTATCGGCGCTTGCCCTGTTTGTGATTTTTCTGATCGGAATCGCATGGCTGTACCGCAGGAAGCTTCTGACCAAAACGGAGCGGAATTTCCTGTTTGTGTATGTGCCGCTGACGGGAATTGTTTTTTACGGCATCAACCTTGTGAGTCATCTGACGATTTTTGCGACGGAAACCCAGTATCTGGAAGCAACCGGGATGATTGCGTCGATCGAACGCTACAGTGCACCGTTTACAGTTGGAACGTTGTATCTGCTGTTCGGGATTTTTCTGGAACGCAGTCCGAGGCTGTGGGGAAAAATTTCGCCCTATGCAGCGCTGGCTGCAGCTGTATTGTTGTGCGCAAACTGGGGCGCTGTCTACGACGGGATGATCGGTTACCGGCAGCGCTTAGGTGACGATTTGCAGGCACGGTCGAACATGATCACGGAAGCGTCGGAAGAATTTCTGGAAAAAATGTCCAAACAGGACGTGGGTAGCGGGATGCGGGTGCTGTATCTGAAAAATGCGCAGGATGCGGCGCAGTGGGTCAGAAATACCTACATTTCGTTTGAGGCGTCTCCGGTGTCAGTGCTGTTTGGCGGAATCGGGGAAGACACCACGTCCGGACAGGTGTGGGAGCTGGTGCAGGCTTCCCATGCGGGCTACTTATATGCAGATGAAACGGATGAAGCGTTAAAAGAGCTGTTTGCGCCGTATACAGAGGAATTTGCATGGAAAACGTTGTATCGAATTCAAATGAACGATGGGACATTGACACTGGAAAGAGCGGAAGAAAGCCGACAGGGACAGCCATAAAAGGAATCAAACGGCGTTGGATAACACCAGAGTAAGGGTACACAGAAATAACGCAAGGAAAACATTGGAATGGAGAATACAATGGAGAAACGGATACCGGTCATTATACCGGCTTATGAACCGGATGAAAAAATGATCCGCCTGCTGCAGACGCTGCAGGAATCTGGAATCGAGAGAATCGTCGTGGTGGATGACGGAAGCGGAAAGGAGTATCGGAACCTGTTCGAACAGGCAAAACAGCTCGGCGCAATTGTTTTGACTCATGCGGTGAACCTGGGGAAAGGGCGTGCATTAAAAACTGCTTTTAATGAAGTTTTAAACAGATACCCGGAGGCGATCGGAGCGATTACCGCGGATTCGGACGGACAACATACGCCCGCCTGCATTCAGAAATGTATGGAAGCGATGGAAAAAGAGCCGGAAAAGCTGATTTTAGGCTGCCGGAATTTCGATCAGGACAACGTCCCGGCAAAATCGGAATGGGGCAACAAAATCACACGTCAGGTGCTCAAATACCTTTGCGGCGTGGCGGTATCGGATACCCAGACCGGGCTGCGCGGCATTCCGGCTGCGTTTATGCGCCATCTGATGAACGTCAAGGGCGAGCGGTTCGAGTTTGAAACCTACATGCTTCTGGAGGCAGGAGAGCAAAAGGTCGGCATTCGCGAAGTGCCAATTGAAACGGTTTACTTAAACGATAACAAAGGCAGCCATTTCAACCCGCTGCTGGATTCAGCTCGGATTTATCTGGTATTTGCAAAATTTTTGTTTTCTTCCCTGTCATCGTGCATCATCGATCTGGTGCTGTTTGCGCTGTTTTGCAGCCTGACGAAAGAAAGAATGCCGGAGGCTGTCAGCTATATTGTGGTTTCGACCGTGCTTGCGCGCGTGGTGTCGGCGGGCTACAACTTTTTCCTGAATTACAGGGTCGTGTTTAAAAGCAGCGGCGCAGTGTGGAAATCGGCGGTGCGCTATTTTGTGCTCGCAGTCGTGCAGATGTTGGCAAGCGCCGGATTGGTCAGCCTGCTGTATGGCGTTCTGGGTGGCTCGGAGGTGGCAGTTAAGATCCTGGTGGACGTATTCCTGTTCTTTATCAGCTTCCTGATCCAGCGGGAAATCGTGTACCGTTAAAGAACGCTGCTTTGCAGCTTCCCTCAAAAGCTTAAGTCTTTCTTAGGATTTGGACGAAACGATTGACGCTTTCTGAAAAAAATGGATATAATACTCTCAACAGGAAATGAGAAAACGGTTTCGGAGAAAACAGGGCAATGGAGTTTTCAGAAACCGGATTTACAGCCAGTCGTTACGCAAAACGGAGCTGCAGTTCGTTAGATGGATCGAACCACGCGGTGCTGAGCCAGCTGCCCTGCATCCATTCCGCACTGTCGTAACGACCCGGCTTTGCCCGAGGGGTCGACGGACAAATACGGGAATGGGGTTTCCCGATATCCGGGAGAAAAGTCTTGTCGTTTCAATCATTTACATTTGCCGCTTTTCTGGCGGCAGCAGTAGGAGGATTTTATGCCGTGCCGAAAAAGGGACGGCTGGCAGTTTTACTGATTTTCAATATCCTCTTTTTCGAGTGGGCAGATCCGTTTGCGGGCATCTGGCTGCTGAGTTCTGTGTGTCTGACGTGGGGCTGTGCCCTTTTAGTGGAAAAAGGCGCAGACAGGACGAAGCGCCGTTTGCTGATCGGAGCGTGCCTTTCTTTTCAGCTGATTCTTTTGGCAGTGTTTAAATATCTGCCGGTCTGGAATGAAATCATCAACAAAACATATGGAAGAGGTCTGCAAATCGTTCATCTGGATGTTGCAGCGAAGTTCGGACTCGTTGCACCCATCGGAATTTCGTTTTATACGCTGGAAGCGATCGGCTATCTGATAGACGTTTCGATGGGAAAATATCCTGCGGAAAAAAGCTTCTGGCGCTTTGCGGCATTTCTCTCCTTTTTTCCGAACATTATGAGCGGACCGATCGAGCGTGGAGACCATTTTCTGGGACAGCTTAGAGAAATTACGAAAAAAAAGCGGCGTGAGCTTCTAAATTACGACCGGGTCATGCAGGGGCTGATTGCGATGCTGCTCGGCTATGGGATGAAGCTGATCGTCGCGCAGCGGGCGGAAATTCTCGTGAATCAGGTTTACGGCATGTATCAGGATGCCAACAGTTTTACGATGCTGATGGCGGCGCTCTTTTATGCGGTTCAGATTTACTGTGATTTTGCGAGCTATTCGATGATCGCGGTCGGTGTCGGCAGACTATTTGGCTTTGAGCTGGTCCAGAACTTTAAGCAGCCCTATTTTGCCGGAAACCTGACGGATTTCTGGCGCAGATGGCACATTTCTTTGAGCAGCTGGCTGCGGGATTATATTTATATTCCGCTGGGCGGCGGCAGAAAGGGACTTGCAGTCAGACAGCGCAATATACTGCTTGTTTTTCTCATCAGCGGTCTGTGGCATGGCGGCGCGCCGCAGTTTTTGGCATGGGGACTGCTGCATGGTGCCGGACAGGTCGTGCAGGATTTTTACAAAAAGGCGAAGCAAGCGGTATTCGGGGAAGCAAAAATTGGCCTGGAAAAGCTGCGGCATATGTTTTCGGTTCTGCTGACCTTTTTTACGGTGATGTGTTTTTGGATCTTTTTCCGCAGCGAATCGGTATCGATGGCAGTGATCTGTCTGAAAAATATGTTTACTAGGTGGAACGGATTTCTGTACTGGAGACAGTTTTTGTTCACGATGGGATTGGAAAAAACGCAGTTTTTCATTGCAGTCGCTGGGATTGCAGTGCTGCTTGGAATCGATTTGATTTCTGAAAAAAAGAAACAGGAGCCGGCAGTCTGGATTTATAGGATGCCGCTTCCGGTGCGCTGGGCGATCTGTCTGTTTTTGATCGGCGCAGTGTTCGTGGTCGGGCAATATGGAAAGGGCTTTGACCCGTCCGGATTTATTTATGTGGAATTTTAAGGCGTGTGGGGGATTAATGGGAAAAATAAGCGTGATCGCTTATTTTTCACACTGCTATTTGTGCCGCAGGCGTCACAAAGTAGCTGGGATTGCAGAGCCGAACTGGATGTTCGCCTCGCGATTCCTTCGGCGCAAGCGCCTGTGGAATGGAGAATAAAATGAGAAAAAAGTGGATTCGAGGGGGCATTTTTCTGTGTCTGGTGCTCCTTTTACTGAGCAATTTAAATCGGATTCTGTGTGTCAAATCGCCGCATGGAGTCGATCAGGCGCGGTATCTGTATGTGCAGCCGAAAAATAAAATCGACGTACTTTTTCTGGGCAGCAGCCACATTCACTGCAACGTGAATACGCAGCTGCTCTGGGACGAATACGGCATGGCAGCGTACCTGATGACCGGCGCGGAGCAGCCGCTTTGGAACAGCTATTATAATCTGAAAGAAGCGTTGAAGACCCAGAAGCCGAAGCTGGTGGTGCTGGACATGTTCTGTCCGAGTCGTTTTTATGATGATTTCCAGCCGGGATGGGCAGATGAAAACCTTGACGGGATGCGGATATCCCTGAATAAGCTGGAAGCAGTGTATACAAGCGTGCAGGAGGAGCAAAGTCACTTTTTTCTGGGATTTACGGAATATCATTCCAGATATGACCAGCTGACGACAGAGGATTTTCAGAATTTCGTCTGGAATCGGAAAACGCAGGAGCGTTGGAAAGGCTACACGCCGCTAAAACGCCACGCAGAGCTGACGGAGCCGGATATGAGCCATGTGACGACATCGCAGGAAATGACCGAAAAATCAAAGGAATATTTTGAAAAAATCGTAGAGCTGACAAAAAAAGAAGGCATTACACTTGCGCTGATTTCCGGACCGTATCTGTTGGAGGAAAGGGATCAGGAGGTTTACAATTCCATTGGGCAGCTGGCAGAAAAAGATGGACTGCTGTTCTGGAACACTAATACGCCTGCCCGTTATCGGGAGATGGGGCTGGATTTTTCAACGGATTATGCAGACCACGCGCACTTAAACGAGGCGGGCGGCGCAAAGTATACGGCGTATCTTGGAAAGTGGCTTTCCCAAAATTACAGCTTTCCCGACCGCAGGGGACAAAAGGGCTATGAATCGTGGGAAAACCAGCTCATGAAATCCGGAGAATGAGGCCAGCGCGCTGACCGGGCGAAAGCTTTACAAAAAACGGGACTTCTGGTATGCTGTCAAATATGGTTTCGGACTGGAATGTGCGCGCCGGATGCGCCGCAGATTGGTAAAATATGCCGCTGCTGATCGACCAGGACGCGCTGCAGTGCAGGCAGGAAGCAAACAGACAGAAAGGAAATTGACATGGACATTTTAAATAAGCTCAGAGAGGAACTTCAGGTAGAGCGCTGGCAGGTAGAAGCAGCGGTCAAGCTGATCGACGAGGGCAATACGATTCCCTTTATTTCCAGATACCGAAGGGAAGCGGCCGGATCTTTACACGACGAGGTACTGGGAAATCTGTACGAGCGTCTGCA
>OGDF01000735.1_pt1 | contig 50480 bp, 57 predicted proteins | sample 1570141 | NCBI WGS metagenome assembly OGDF01 (sample SAMEA4370581, study PRJEB24528) | human gut metagenome
TTTCGGAAGGAAATCGAGGTAATCACCTTCGCGTGATCAATGGTGCAGGGCAAGCGTGTTTTGAGTCACCGCAGTCAATGAAAAGAGACTTTCGACCGTTCAAAAATCGCACCGCTGTAACTAAAGAGAACGCCCCCGGCAGCGCAGAAATTGCGCCGCCATAGACAAAGATAGGGCATCCAGCGCAAATGATAACTTTCTGATAACAGTTCGACTTTCGGGTAGCTTTGTTCCCTTGGTTACGGTATTGTTCGTTGCGAAAGGGGCTGATACCATGCCGAAAAGACGAGCGAACGGGGAAGGGAACATCCGCAAACGAAAGGACGGTCGATGGGAGGGCCGGTACACAGTCGGTCACGATCCGGAAACTGGCAAGGCCATCATCAAAAACGTCCTCGGCAAGACGCAAGCGGAAGTAAAAGAAAAACTGAAAAAAGCCATCGAGGAAAACGTCGGCATCGACTACGGACGGGCCAAGACCTACACCGTGGGTAACTGGTTAGAAGTGTGGTACGAGAACTATGCCAAAATCAAAATGCGCCCATCCACCTACCTGACCTATCATGGCTACATCGAAAACCACATCAAGCCGCAGCTCGGAAAGATCCCGTTGAATGATCTGACGACGCTGCATCTGCAACAGTTCTACAAGAAATTGTTGGCGGAAGGGCGGGTAGAGCGAATCGAAGCACAGAAGCAGCCCAAGGGACTGAGCGCCAAAACAGTGCGCAACATCCATCAAATCATTTCCTCTGCCCTGAAGCTGGCAGTCGAGCAGCGGCTGATCGCCCACAATCCGGCAGACGGCTGTGCACTGCCGAAGGCGGAGCGCAAATCAGATTTGATCTTATCATCAATTCCGTTGATAGAATCTATATTTGTAGCTTTAGAAATCCAGCCTTTTGATTTCAGATATTCATAGATTTTCTTTTTAGTGACTTTGCCTTTTTGCTTGGAAACAGGGTGTATGAACATATCTTTAATCAACTGCTTTTTATGCTCTGTAGAAAGCGGTTGACCATCAATTTTTAATGGATTTAATTCGTTGAGCAACATATACTCGCTATATAGTAAAGAATCCTTAGGCAGAACAGGGTCACCTGTGTAAGTACAGCGACCGATTAAATTGACGAGAAATGCTTCAGCTGAATGATCAAGATCAATCAGTTGATTAAAGTTCCACGGATAAATTTTTTCTTTGCTATCAGTGTTAGAACGAACAGCCCAGTGATGTGCTGCTTTATCATTTAGTGGACCGACATAATACGGAACACGGAATTCAAATGTTTTTCTAATCTTCTCAGCGGGAGTGTAACCATCGCATTGCTGTTGTGCTAGAAATGGTAAATATAAAGAAGCGTTTTTCAATATTGCATCTAGTTCGCGCAGTTGAAGCTGATAGGGGATAACTCCATTTTCAGAGCTTCGCAAACGCGGCAGAAAAGAACCATCAACGATTTTTTGATATATAGTTGCAATGACAGGGGATTTGGATTCCGCCATTTCAGGCAAAGACTTTTTTAGGAATTTGCAAAAAGCCTCCTGTGAGCAAGTGTAATCGCCGCTTTTATGATGATATTGGCTATAGGCAGCATAATTATCAAGCTTGTCCTCTTTGTCACAAAAAATAGAGTTATATCGTTCAATGCAGTGCGCCTTAATATAATCTTTAAGTGCTCTTAAGTCAATGTTATTTTGCTTATATACAGCAATTTTGGCATCGCAAAGGTATCTGTGCGTACCGATAATTTCCGAAAAGCGTGCGGCATCGTATACATCTTTGGCAGCAGTAACTACGGATATATGATCATCTAATACCTCACAAAGTTCATTGTAATTTGCATCAAGATCATTTTGCAGCGCAATTTTCTTGGCATCTTTAAATCGGTCATCACCGAACAGATTGGAGAGTGCAACAGACCTTCCTGCCAGCAATTCAGAAATGTAAAAGGGAGAAATTCCGGCTTCATTTTTGCTGGGCTTCTTTAGACCTTCGGTAAGTAAAGCTGCCTTTTCCGTAACTCGCATATTAGGAGTTTTCAAAATGTTTAGATAATTATCCATATTGTGCGGAACAAAATCCAATCCGTATGCATCTGATAAAAAAGTACAAAAATCATCGAACTTATCCCTTAAAGATGAGTCATTGTCCGATGTTTCCGATATTTCGTAGAGGAAATGTCCCCGTGATTTCATCAAATGATGTAGTGCAAGATAGACAAGACGGACATCATGCGAATCTGTGGAATGTGCTAATTCACTGCGAAGATGATATATGGTTGGATACTGGGCGTGATAATCGCAGTCATTAAAATTGGAATCGGAGAATAGAGAATATTTAGAATTTATACTTTTATCTTCCTGCCATAAATCACTCTCATGCATACGGGCTAAAAATTGAGGATCCTTTTCATTTAATGCAGGAGCAAAGAGCATTTCTAAAATATCAAGACGTTGTTTTCTGCGCTGCAAGCGACGCCTTGCAGCACGATGAGTACGGCGCTCTGCAGCAGTTGATGCATCGGGGAACAGACGAACACCCCACATGGCTTTTCCTTTAGTTTTTAGAACATGATACATTGTATCCGTGACGGCCCAGCCGACAGAACTGCTGCCGGCATCTATTCCGAGATAATAAGGAATCTGTGTTTTTTCTTTCATTTTCTTTATCTCCCTGATTGACAAATTGATGATTGGGGTGGATAATAATAGTGTACCAATGATTTACTACCATTAGGTATTACACTACAAGTTCAAATAAGCTTTTAGCGCAAGCGCCGTGTATGCGGCTCCACAGTGTGTGGAACAAGAGATCTCTTAGGAGATCTCTTTGTATTTTGTCCAATTATTTTGCGACAATTTAACTTTTATTGGTTTAATATTACCACAATGGGCATCGAATAGCAATGTTTTACAATGTGTATAAACTACAAAATATAAAAGACTGACTGATACCACATAAGTATATCAGTCAGTCTTTTTGTTTTCTTCATCAAAACGGCGGCGGAATATGCGAATGATGCGCAGTATGTCCTTCTGCTCGTCCAAAGTCATGGAGGACAACTGTGCGTCGATTTTCCGTTTGATCTCATTGGTTTCCGGTTGTTTCTGCGGGACTTCCTCGACCGAGCCGATCAGTTCATAAAACGATATGTCCAACGCAGTGGCGATACGGTTCAGCGTTTCAATCGTCGGATTGCGCAGACCGCGTTCGATTTGTCCCAAGTGTGCAGCGTTCAGATCGGCTTTGAAAGATAATTCTTCCAAGCTGATGCCCTGTGCGTTGCGGAAAGTCCGGATTCGTTTGCCGATTGCAGCCGAAATATCAGTCATTGGCAACACCTCTCATACCATCATAGAGGTAGTTGTTCCAATCGGCAAATTGATATATACACTGGTAAATGGCGATTGTTATATCATTTAAAAATGAGGCTGGAAATGATATACTGTGCATAAGAAAGAAAAGGGGAGGGGATCGCGTGAAGTGTCCAAAGTGCGGTTCGGAAAATACGCAGTATGTGGCTGTTCATCATTCTGGCAGCAGCGGATCGTTTACAGATGCCTGCTGCGGTATGATGATTTTCGGGCCGATCGGCATATTGTGCGGCCTGTGCGGAGCAAGTCCAGGATTTACCGATGATTACTGGGTGTGCCATTCCTGCGGTAAAAAGTTTCAAGCGGGGACTGCGAAAGCAGCGGAAAAGGCTCGGCAGGAGAAAATTCAACAAGAACTTAATGCAAAAGCCAGGCGAAAAGCATTGCTGTCGGCAGCGAATCCAGTAATACTCCAGAATATCGACAACGAAGTGATAGAAGCTGAAAACCGCTATAAGGCTTTGAAAGCTCGCCTGAAAGCGGATAAGCAGGCATTTTTGCAAGAGTACCCGGCGTGTAAGGTACAGAATACATTCCGGATGATTGGGAGAGGAATCATCATTGCATTGATGGGCTTTATAGCATTTCTGGCTATTGATATGGACGAACTGATTACGATAATTATCTGGTTTCTTGCTGCAATGGTGATTGGAGTAATGTGCATGATGCCGCCGTATTACATAAAGCTATCACCAGCCTTAACCGAGTTAAACGAAGCAGTCGAAAATGCAAAGAAATATAAAGAGTATTTAGATAGACTGAAAAAGGCTCGTGATGAAGAAAACGGTGTATGAATGGCTGATGGCAGTCGGCCATCGAGCAGGCTGTCATCAACGCGCAGATAGGAGCTTTTACTGGAAAGGCAGGAAGTTTCCGCTGTGTGCCCGTTGTACAGGTGTTCTGGTTGGATATATTCTCGCTGTGCCAGCGTATACGGTTTGCAGAAAGAACGTGAGCGTGTATGCCGTTTGCTGTATCCCACTGGTGATAGACGGTTTAACTCAGCTATGGGAGTGGCAGGTGTCTACCAATCGAAGAAGATTTGCAACAGGCGTTTTAGCGGGATATGGTATCTGCTCTATGGCGATAACGTTGCTGTTATTCGTAAAAAATTTAATGCTAAGGAGTTGGTAAAAGATGTTCTGTCCAAATTGCGGTACGGAAATTAAGGAGAAGAAAACATTTTGTCCGAAATGCGGCTCTCCGCTGGGCGTAGAGGCAGTTCAAGAGGACACAAAGACGGTGGAAGCTGCTGCAAGCACAGAAAACGTTCATGAGAATGTAATACCACCACAGGGAGCGCCAGTACCATCGAAAAAGGGCGGTAAAAAGAAGTTTATCATCGGCGGTATTGTGGCGGTTGTACTGATTTTGATTGCAGTGATGATTGGTACGTCTGGTGGTAATACAGGCTCGACCAGCACGGACACTTATATCGAAACCGTACAAAATGGCTATCTCGGCGAATTTACTGATATGACGGTGCAGGAATTGCTCGGCAGCTACTATGAAGATCTGCTGTACTGCACAGCCGAGTGGGACGGCGGAGAGAACGATGATGGTCAGCAGATTGTTGAAGTAAAATATACAGATGAAACTGTGGGCGACACAACGATTCAGTTCAAAATGCTTGACGAGCAGGTGTTCAAAATTTCTGCTTTTCATGATCCCAATACAGAGATTGAAAAGGCAAGCAACCTTGCGGCAGAGTTAAACAGTCTATACTTTATGGCTTACACCACAAAGCATGAAACAGAACTCGACAGCGCAGAGAAGATGAAAGCCTTTATTGATGAGCTGGATCAAATCTCCGGTTCTGCGGTATTGTATGGCGCAGCGGCAAACTATACAGGTGATCGCGCACAGCTTTGTACACTGTTTGGTGAGGACGCATTGGAAACCTCGGTTCCGTGGGTACTGGATGCGTATGGCTATCTGGATATGAACGACTATGCACAGCAGGACACTGCTGATACGACAGCAGTAGAACCGGCATCGACTGCGGATATCTCATCGGCTGATTATATTTTCCCGAGTGACCGCCAGTATATCACTGAGTCCGATATGGCAGGCTGGGATCAAAAGACGGCTCTGCTGGCCCGCAACGAGATTTTTGCTCGTCACGGCTATGTATTCCAGACGCAGGAAATCCAGAATTACTTTGCGGCTAAATCGTGGTATACGCCAAATTCGTCCTATGATGGAAGCGATTTGAGTGATGTAGAAAAGGCGAATGTCGATACTATTTCTGCATATGAGCAGAAGATGGGCTGGGCCGAGCAGGATGTTTCGCCGACAAAGTTGGCGCAGGGTGCGGTCAGCAGCTATGTGGAGAGCCAAGGCGATTACTGTACCGGTTTCGACTATGTTAGACCATATGCAGAAAACGAATATCTGGTTTGTGCAAAGATTGGCGAGTATGAATGGGAAGCCGAATATATTGTAGAGGTCAACGGCTCTGACGCATGGGTAATCGGCCGTCTGGACGGCGGTGTGTTTAGACCGGTATAAAAGCCAAAAGCCCGAGCGGGAAACCGCTCGGGCTGACAGCAACGTGACAGCAATCACGATAAAAACAACCGAAACTGTATGTGCTATATGTACTCAAAAAACGGGATGATGAACTGAATAAGACGGAATAACACAGAAAAAGATGCAAAAAATCAAAACTTTGCTTTTCAAATCTCTCTGTCTCCGCCATGAAAGCTGCACTTTTTATTGTGGAAAGTGCAGCTTTTCTGCATTTATAGATGGAAAATGATAACTTTTAGAACGACTTAATTTTCTTGACAGCAATCGTGACAGCATTTGTTGCAAAACACCAAAAACACGGCATAGCTTTTATGAAAAAGATGAAACTTCAAAAACTTCGTAAAAAACAGTTGACAGCTGCGTGCTTATAGCGCTACAATAACATCGTCAGATAACGAGGACGTACTCGTGACACAGCGAGGACGTACGCGCTGACAAATAAAGCACAGATTTGCCGATGAAAGTGAGGTATCGTTCGGCATGAAAGTTACTATGAAGGAAATCGCCGAGCGCGCCGGAGTTCATCCGTCAACAGTCGATAAGGTCGTACACCACCGTGTAGGTGTCAGTGATGAAGTTCGTGCAAGGGTGCAGGCCATCATCAACGAACTGGGCTACACGCCCAATCCGAGTGGCCGTGTATTGCAGCGGCAGGGCAAAGTGTACCGCATTTCCGCCATTCTGGTGGAGGTAGATGCACTGCCGTACCTGAAAAAAGGCATCGAACGCGGCGTGAAAGAGCAGACCGGCTTTGACATCGAGATCACCTACGCTGTCACCGGCTTCCAGGAAGCCAAGCGGCAGAGCGAGTACATCATCAAGGCAGTTGAGGAAAAGGCGGACGGCATCATTCTCAGTCCGATCAACGCGGAATGTGTACGTCGAGCGATTGACCGAGCGGCTGACGCAGGTATTCCCGTTATCACTACGGATTCGGATATTGACGGTTCGCGCCGTACCTGCTGTGTCAGCATCGACAGCGCAAGAGCCAGCCGTATTGCCGGTCGGCTTATGGGACAGTTTCTGAACGGAAACGGCAAAATTGCCATCATTTCAAGCGCAATCGAGACTGAAAACAACAACTACTATGTGCAGATGCGTGAACAGGGATTTACCGATTTTCTCAAAGTGGAGTATCCGCAAATCGTGATCGTATCGCGCGTGGAGAGCTTCGAGGACCCGCAGATCACCTATGAAAAAACGGTACAGCTGCTGGCTGAACAGCCTGATCTGCGCGGCATCTATATCACCTGCGGCGGCGTAGCCCAGGTCGGCAGAGCGCTGATCGAAAGCGGCCGATCCAAGGACATCCGGGTGCTGTGCTACGAGGATTATCCTGAGATCGTGGAACTCATGCGGCAGGGTGTCATAGACTGGACACTCGGCGGCGAAAAAGATGAACAGGGCGCACTTCCGGTCAAGCTGATTATGGATCAGCTGGTGTTCGGCAGAAAGCCCGCACGGGATCAGATTTTCACCGAGACCCGTATTCTGGTCAAGGAATGTTTATAAAAAATATTTGCTGAAAGACGCAAATATTTTTTATAACGCTTTACGAGTACGTCCTCGTAAAGTGAAAATTGAACAAAAACAACCAACGAATATTTGCTGAAAGATGTAGATATTTTTTCAGGAGTGCTACGAGGACGTGCTCGTAGCGTGTATATAGAAAATACTACGGAGAAATCCGTCAAAACAACAAATCTGCTCATAAAGTACCTGCTATTGTGCAGATATTTTTATAGAGGTTTACGAGTACGTTCTCGTAAAAGATAAAAGACATATAAATGAGAAGAACTAACATGAATTAAGGAGGAAAATATCATGGAAGAACTCAGAATCGGTCTGGTAGGCACCGGCGCAATCGGCCGTACCCACATTGAACGCATCAACAACACCCTGCAGGGCGGCAAGGTAGTTGCCTGCGCGGACGCAAACATCGACTTCTGCAAGTCGGTTGCCGAGAAGTACGGCATCAAGGCTTACGAAAAGGGCGAGGACATGATTGCGTCCGATGACATCGACGCAGTAGTCGTTACCACGCTCGACCCGTTCCACGAGCAGTACGTCATGGCAGCGATCAAAGCCGGCAAGTACGTTTTCTGCGAGAAGCCGCTGGCTCCCGAGGCGGATGCCTGCAAGCGCATCGTGGAGGCTGAGATGGCGACCGGCAAGCAGCTGGTACAGGTTGGTTTCATGCGCCGCTACGATCCGGGTTACGGTCAGCTGAAAAAGGCTATCGACTCTGGCAAGTATGGTCAGCCGCTCATGCTGCACTGCGTTCACCGCAACTATGACGCACCGGGCTTCACCACCTCGATGCCGGTCGAGAACTCCATGATTCACGAAATCGACGTGCTCCGCTGGCTGCTCGGCGAGAACTACAAGACCGCCGAGGTCGTATTCCCCAAGACCACCCGCAATGCAGAAGGCGAGCTGCGCGACCCGCAGATCATGTACCTGACCACCGAATCCGGCGTACGCATCGACGTAGAATCCTTCGTCAACTGCCGCTATGGCTACGATGTTCGCTGCGAAGTCGTCTGCGAGGAAGGCTGTCTGAATCTGCCCGAACCGGCAAACGCAATGATCCGTACCAACGATGCTCGCGTTACCCCGATCTGCCATGACTGGTCTGAGCGCTTCCCTGAAGCATACAACATCGAATTCCAGTCCTGGATCAACGCCTGCAAGGAAGGCCGCGTAGACGGCCCGTCCGCATGGGACGGCTACGTTGGTCAGGTGACCGCAAAGGCGGCATCCAAGGCGCGCGACACGCAGACCGTTGTAGAGATTCACTACGACGAGATGCCGGACTTCTACAAAAAGTAACCCCCAATTTTCTCTTTCTCTTCTCTGGCGTGCCGCGGTGCACTGGATACCGCGGTACCGGATAAGAAATCGTTTAGAAAGGACGAATAACTATGAGATTTTGCTTAAATACAGACTGCCTCGGCTACATGCCGTTTGAGGAAATGCTGGACACCGTTGCCGCTCTCGGCTACGAGTCCATCGAGATTGCCTGTGGCAACTGGTCCAAGGCACCGCACATTGATCTGGATGCCATGCTGGCAAGCGAGGAGACCCGCAAGAACTACATGGACGCGATTGCAAAGCGCGGTCTGGTGCTCGAGGTGCTCAACTGCTCGGGCAACCAGCTGGCACCGAATGAGGAGGGCAAGCAGCACCAGGAGGTGGTTGAAAAGACCTTCAAGCTGGCCGGTCTGCTCGGCATCAAGAAGATCGTTATGATGTCCGGCTGCCCGGGCGGCTCGGCAGAGGATCACACGCCGAACTGGATCGTTACCAGCTGGCCGCCGATCACGACTCGCATTCTGAACTGGCAGTGGGAAGAGGTACTGATTCCGTACTGGAAAAAGACGGTCGAGCTGGCAAAGGCAAACGGCATTGAGAAGATTGCACTCGAGAACCACGGCTGCCAGATGGTCTACAATCCGGAGACACTCATTCGTCTGCGCGATGCAGTCGGTCCGATGGTCGGCATGAACCTTGATCCAAGCCATCTGATGTGGATGGGCGGCGATCCGGTAACGGCTGTTCACAAGCTCGGCGCGGACCGCATTTATCACGTTCACGCCAAGGATGTGCGTCTGGAGCGCAATTATGTCGGCCCGGACGGCGTGCTCGACACCAAGACCATCGACCAGTTTGCAAAGCGCACCTGGAACTACGTTGCGCTCGGTCACGGACATGATGTCAGCTGGTGGAAGGAATTTCTGTCCTGCCTGAGCATGGAGGGCTACGACGGCCCGATCAGCCAGGAAATGGAGGACCTGACCATGCCGGCGCTGACCGGACTCAAGAAGTCTACCACTGTACTCAAGGAAGCAATGCCCTGTGATCTGTAATAAATAACGCTTCGGCGCTGCTTATAAAAGAAAAAGAGAGACCCGAGAAAAAACGAGAGAAAAGAAAGGATTATGATCATGAAAAAGAAACTCTTAGCGATGACTCTGGCAAGTGCAATGTGTGTTGGCATGCTGGCAGGCTGCGGCGGCGGTTCCTCTGCTTCGACGGACGGCGGTGATTCCGGCGCAGGCTCCGGCAGCGGTGACGCTTACAACATCTCGGTTATCGTAAAGCTAACTGACGGTCACTTCAACAAGGTTATGGCCGGTGCAAAGGCGTATGCCGATGAGCACGACAATGTAAATGTAGACATTCAGTCTCCGACCTCAGCAACGTCCTATGATGAGCAAGTCAACATGATCGAGACCTCGCTCGGCAATCCGAGTATCGACGCACTGGTGCTGGCTCCGCTGCAGTCGGATTCTGCCTCTACACTGGTAGCCAATACGGACAAGGTAGTCATCGCATTGGATACCGACTTTACCTCGGATAAGAAGCTTGCATTTGTCGGCACCGGTAATAAGGATGCAGCCAAGAGCGGTGCGGTCGCAGCGGTTGAAGCAGCCAAGGCAAAGGGCATCGACAAGCCGACCGTACTGGTCGTTACCGGCGTACAGGGCGACGAGACCCACGAGGCACGTCTGGCAGGCTACAAGGAAGGCGTTGAAGAAGCAGGTGGCGAGGTCGTTGAGGTGCAGTACTGCGATGGTCTGGCTGAGAAGGCTGCAACTGCAATGGAATCCGTTATGCAGATGTATCCGGACGGCATTGACATCGTGCTTTCCTCCAATGACGACATGGCGATGAGCGTTGTCAAGATCATCAAGGACTCCGGCAATGCCAAGTATGCCGATACCATCGTGTGCGGCTTTGACGGCAATACCTCCGCTATCTCCGCCATCAAGGACGGTACGCTCGGCATGGATATCGCCCAGCTTGGTTATGACATGGGTTACAAGGCGGTTGAGGCTGCGGTAAAGGCGCTGGAAGGCGAACAGGTTGATTCCTTTATTGATTCCGGTTCCAAGGTCGTTGACTCCACCAACTGCGATGAGTACATCGACGACATGAAGGCTAAGGGCCTGTGGGAGTAATTCACAGACCGGCTGCACGCTGTTAAATCTCTTTTTCTTTGGAAAAACGGTCGGGTCTGACGCTCCAACGTTCCCAATCGTACCGCCTCGGGACGGCGGTATTGCCCAAGGAAGATAATGCTGAAATGTACAGCGCACAGGACGAAGGTCCTGTGCGCTGTTTCGGTTCTTTGCTTGCAAAGCGGATATCAACAAAAGTATCCACAGCCTGTGGATACTTTTGCGGCTGCACATTATATTATAAAAAGGAATCAGCCGGCCGGCTGATTCCTTTTTGCTCAATATCCCGTTTTAAGCAGCTTTCGTGCAGCCGCAAACGCCCTTTCCTCGCCCTCGTCGCGCAGAATACGCAGCAGGGATTCCAGTGCGGCGGCGGTATCCGGATGGATGATATAGTGATCGACCGAGTGTGCATAGTAATCATACGGATCGCTGTCGCGGTAGGCAGCACCGCGATAGGTCTTGCTGGCGGCTACGCGGTCGCAGAACATCTCTATTACATATTGAATGGGCATTTTCATGCCGCACATACCGGAGCCGTCGGCAGCGTAGTCGATCCAGTACTCCAGATGATGCTTATTCCGGCCCTTATGATGCAGCCATGCCGCGCTGTAGCCCTTTTCGCGGCGTTCGATCTCGTTCGGGCTGCGGTTGCCCTGATAATATTTTGCACCGGCGGAAAACTCCACCGGACTGAACTTGCTCAAATCGTGCGTCAGTCCCTGCCAGTATAATCCAACGCGCCAGCAGTGCCGGAGCACCAGAAAACGATGGTGCTGCACCGTGCGCAGATGTGAAAGCCATTTCATGGCATGCGCCCTCCTTTTTCGGACTGATAGTATTCTACCATGCTGTGCGGAAAAAGAAAAGCAAAAACAATGTGCGATGTGCCCTCGGGAACTCGCGCTTTACGTTTTTCGCGTATTGTGATAAACTATAGCAGTTCAGACAGATACTGCAGCAGGTGCACGCATACAGCACGCAAATACCATTATCAAGTTCATTTGCCATGCGGCAGCATGCCCGCGTAAAATTTCCGCGCTCTTTACGCGCGGCGTACTCTGCTTTTGCTGCACTATTTATATGAATGGAAAAAGAAAATTCCGTGTATATGGGAAAATATATAGAATCGGATGAATTTGTTTACATACTATCAGGGGAAAAAGAGGAAACTATGAAGGCATACAAGCGGTTGATCGCCGGAACGGCGGCTGCGGTCATGCTGGCGCTGACATGCGGCGGCTGCGGTGCGGAAAAGGAGCCGGTGACGATCACAATCTGGAACTACTATAACGGTGAGCAGCTTGAAGCATTCAACCGGATGGTGCAGAATTTCAACGATACGGTCGGCAAAGAGCAGGGGATCACGGTGGAAAGCGCCAGTCAGGGCAGTGTAAATGATCTGGAGACTAACGTGCTGAACGCCGCGGAAGGCAAGGTCGGTGCGGAAGAGCTGCCGAATATCTTCTCAGGCTATGCGGATACCGCGTATGCGCTCGATCAGCAGGGCATGGTCGTGGATCTGAACGACTACCTGACCGAAAGCGAAAAAAGCGAGTACATCGAAGGCTATCTCACCGAGGGCGACTTTGACGGTGATGGCAGCATCAAGATTTTCCCGACCGCAAAGGCCACCGAGGTGCTCTATCTGAACGATACCGACTGGCAGGCGTTTTCGCAGGCGACCGGCACGACCTATGACGATCTTGCGACGGTTGAGGGATTGACCGCAGCAGCCGAGAAATACTATAACTGGACGGACGCGCAGACCGAAGCGCCGGATGACGGCCGTGCTCTGTTTGGCAGAGATGCGATGGCAAACTATCTGCTCATCGGTGCAAAGGAGCTTGGCTGCACGATTTTTGATGTGCAGAACGGCAAAATGACGCTTGATTTTGATAAAAATGTTATCCGTAAGCTGTGGGACAACTACTATGTGCCGTTTATCAAGGGCTATTTTGAGGCAACCGGCCATTTCCGCAGCGATGACATCAAAACCGGTACGATCCTGTCCTATGTCGGCTCCAGCTCGAGCGCGACCTTCTTTCCGGACAGCGTAATGACCAGTGATGACGACAGCCATTCGATCGAGCTGAAAGTGCTGCCGAATCCGCATTTTGCGGGCTGTGAACCGGTTTCGGTGCAGCAGGGTGCGGGCATGGTTGTAACCAAGGGCGATGAGGCGGAGATCAAGGCGAGCGTAACCTTCCTCAAGTATTTCACCGCACCGGAGAACAACATTCAGTTCTCGATCGGCTCGGGGTATCTGCCGGTCACTCGGGAAGCGAATAAAGAAGAAATGCTGGCTGACAGTGAGGTTGCTATGACACCCGAGGTCAAGTCCGTTCTGCAGATGGCGGTCAAGACGGTAAACGAGAATAAGCTGTACACCACCCGTGCCTTCGAGGGCAGCAAGAACGCGCGCAAGGTGCTGGAATACGCGATGAGTGATCTTGCTGTGGCAGACCGCGACACGGTGGAGCAGCGCATTGCAGCCGGGCAGAGCGCGGAGCAGGCCGAGGCGGAATTCCTGACAGATGCATATTTTGACAGCTGGTATCGGGATACGCTAGCGCAGCTTCAGGCATACGAAGGATAAGAGAAACAGCTCGAGAGATCAGGTTTGAACAGGCGGTGCGGTATGAAGGCTCGAAGTAAGCCAACAGAAAAACGGGAAAGATCGGTCTTTTCCACTATATTTATATCGGTACTGGTCATTCTGGCGGTCGAGGTCACACTGCTGATCGGCTCCATCGCGGTAAGCCGCGTGCCGCAGCAGCTGGACCGGAATGCGGAGGATATTTTAGCCAAACAGGTTGAGAACCGCAGCAGATATCTGGAGGATTTTCTCGTGCAGGCGCAGAATCTCGGCGATATGCCGAATCGGATCAACGAGAAGACCGAAGCGCTGCTGACCTCCGGTCAAATCTCAAAGGATACGCTGGGACAGAGCAGCGCTTCGAGCGAGCCGCTGCTTGAAGCGATTGCGGATGATTTGGTGACGCAGCTGCGCAGCTCGTCGGTGACGGGCGTATTCGTGGTGCTCAATACATGCGATCTGGATGCCCGCAAGACCAATGGGCGTCTGCCGGGCATTTATCTGCGCGATCTGGACCCGGATGCGGCGGCTTCCGAGCGCAACGAGGATCTGATGCTGTCGTTTGCACCGGCAGGAATCGTGAAGTCCATGCGTATTACGACGGACTCCTGCTGGCAGCCCGCGCTGGACTATGAAGAGCTTGATGATTTTGTGTATCAGCCGTTCATGACCGCCTATCAGGACGGCGGCAAGCTGCTGATGGCGCAGTACGGCCGCTGGACGACCTCGCCGTATGTTTTGCCGGGAGACAAGCGGGAAGCAATCGCGTACGCGCAGCCGCTCATCCTGCCGGACGGCACGGTGTACGGCGTTGTCGGCGTGGAGCTGCTGTGCAGCTATCTGGAGGAGCAGCTGCCGCTGACCGAGCTGCAGAATGACGGTACCGGCGCATACCTGCTCGCCGTAATGACTGATGAAAAGCGGGTCGGCAGCATTCCGCTGCAGCCGGTGACGTTTTCCACGCAGGATCGTTCGCTGAAAAGCGCGCAGAGCATTGTCATGCAGGACAGCAGTGCTGCCGGCACCATTGTCGTCAATAAGACAAAATACTTCGCCTGTGCGGAACCGCTGACGCTGTACGACCGCAACGCACCATTTTCGAATGAGCACTGGCTGCTGCTCGGCATTGTGCCCAACAGCACGCTGTATAAAATCTCCAACGATATGCAGAACCTGCTGCTGGTGGCAATCGTGCTGACGCTGGGTGTTGGTCTGGTATGCAGCTATCTGGTCAGCCGCGGACTGGCGCATCCGATCCGGCAGCTGTCCGACGAGGTAGCCGCTATACAGGATAAGAGAACGGAAATCCCAAAGCTCTCGCGCACCGGCATCCGCGAGATAGACGGCTTTTCCACCGCAATCACCCAGCTCAGTCAGGATATTCTGGATACCTCCACGAAATTCCTGCGTATTATGGACATGGCAAGTATTGAACTCGGCGGCTATGAAATCCGTGAGGACAGCGATAAAGTATTCGTGACCGACAACTTTTTCTCCATGCTCGGCATGCAGGACGCCAACCCGAATGATGTGACGCGGGAGCGGTTTGAGATGCTGATGGAGGAGCTGGTGCTGCAGAAGGAGAGCTTCAGTCTGCAGGATGGCGGCCGTGTGTTCACCATTCCGCAAAAGGACGGCAGTGAGCGGTTTGTCATGCTGCGCATCACCGGCGAGGACGAGGTGCAGGTCGGTCTGGTCGAGGATGTGACTGCAGCGACACTTGAGCGCCGCCGCATCGAGCATGAGCGCGATTACGATGTGCTGACCGGTCTGTACAACCGCCGTGCCTTTGATGCACGGGCGAAAAAACTGTTCCGTATGCCGGAAAAGCTGGGGCATGCTGCACTGCTGATGATGGATATGGATAACCTCAAGCAGATCAACGACACGTTCGGCCATGACTGGGGCGACCGATATATCAATCTGGCGGGTCAGTGCTTTGCACAGACGCTGCCCCAGAATACCATTTGCGCTCGTATGTCGGGAGATGAATTCATTGTGCTGTTCTATGGCTACGACAGACGGGACGAAATCCGTCAGGTGCTGAACAGGCTTTCCGAAGCAATAAAGGAGCGCACGGCGCTTCTGCCGAACGGCGACACCATGCGCATCAGCATTTCCGGCGGTATCGCGTGGTATCCGGAGAACGGCAGGGATCTGGCTACGCTTAAAAAGTATGCGGATTTTGCCATGTATCAGGTGAAGCATGAGTCCAAGGGCGAAATGGGTGAATTTGATATCGGTGCCTATAATCAGGAGGTCTACGCAGCACAGCTGCGCAGGGAATTTCTGCAGATGCTGCGTGAGAACAGCGCAGACTACCATTTCCAGCCGATTTTCTCGGCGCATACCGGCAGGGTGGCGGCGTATGAGGCGCTGATGCGTGTGAAAATGCAGCTTCTGAATTCGCCGCTGACCGTGATGAAGCTGGCGCGCGAGATGGACAAGCTGTACGAGGTTGAGCGGCTGACCGCCTTCAAGGCGACATCCACGTTTGTGATGATGCAGAACAGGGGGCAGCTGCATAGGAACACCAAACTGTTTCTCAACTCGATTGCCAGCAGCAGCCTGACGGATGAGGATGTTGCGGAATTTAAGGCGCAGTTTGCCGAGCTGCTGAATAATCTGGTCATCGAGATTACTGAGGAAGAGGAGATCGACCGCGAGGCGCTGGAGCGCAAGCGCAGAGCAATGGGCGATCAGGGCGCGCTCGCGCTGGATGACTGGGGCAGCGGCTACAGCAACAGCAACAGTCTGCTCGAGCTGTCGCCGGACTATATCAAGGTGGATATCACCATTATCTGCGATATTGATACCGATGCGGATAAGCAGCAGCTGGTCAAGGATATTGTGGAATACGCACACGGGCGCGGCATGAAGATCGTTGCCGAGGGCATCGAGACCGAAGCCGAGCTGCGCAAGGTTATTGAACTGGGCGTTGATCTGCTGCAGGGATATTTTCTGGCGAAGCCGGCGGCGTCTCCGAGTGAGATCGCGCCGCAGGCGCTGAGCGTGATTCGGTGGATGAATCGGTGAGCGGGAGAAGCTGCGGTTTCCATCCGCAATTCCCGATGATGCAACCGGAACGAAAAAATCTTTGGAATATGAAAAGTTTCCTCTTGACAAAAGAGCCGATATAGGATAGAATAATCACGTTCGATGTAAAGGCAAAACACTTTACACTTCGCAGGGAGGATCACCATGAAGGCAACACCGCTTGAAATGAGCCTGCTGTTTGACTTCTACGGCGAGACCCTCACCGAGAAGCAGCGCGAGCTGTTTGATCTGTATTACAATGAAGATCTTTCGCTTTCCGAGATCGCCGAGCACGTCGGCATCACCCGTCAGGGTGTGCGCGACAGCATCAAGCGAGCGGAGCACGCCCTTCATGAGATGGAGGACAAGCTCGGTCTGGTGGCCCGATACGGCGACACCGAGCGGTGCGCAGAGGAACTTCAGCACGAGGTTGAGCAGCTGCATGAATTGAACGCCGCACAACTGCACAGTGCCGAGGCGGACGAGATCGTTTCCCGCATGACGGCACTGCTCGAACAGCTCAGGCAGGAGGCTTAACATGGCATTTGAAGGGCTTACCGAAAAAATTTCATCTGCTTTTAAGCACCTGCGCAGCAAGGGAAGGCTGACCGAGTCCGATATCAAGGACGCAATGAAGGAAATCCGCATGGCACTGCTCGAGGCGGACGTCAACTTCAAGGTCGCAAAGGACTTCATCAAGACTGTTACCGAAAAGGCAACGGACGCGGAGATCCTCGAAAGCCTGTCTCCGACCCAGCAGGTCATCAAGATCGTAAACGAGGAGCTGGTTTCGCTCTTGGGCGGCCAGACCACTCGTTTGACCATATCGCCGAACCCGCCCACCATCGTGATGATGGCCGGTCTGCAGGGCGCCGGCAAAACCACCAACTGCGCAAAGCTGGCCGCTCTGCTTCGCAAGCAGCAGCAGCGCCGACCGCTGCTCGTAGCCTGTGACGTTTACCGTCCGGCGGCTATCGAACAGTTAAAGGTAGTTGGCAAGCAGCTTAACATCCCCGTTTTTGACGAAGGTCAGGGCGATCCGGTCGAGATCGCAAAGCACGGCATCGACTTTGCCCGCAAGAACGGCTATGATCTGGTTTTCCTCGATACCGCAGGCCGCCTGCACATCGACGAAAAGCTGATGGACGAGCTGAAAAACATCAAAGCAACGGTCAAGCCCACCGAGATCATCCTTGTGGTGGACGCAATGACCGGTCAGGACGCCGTAACGGTCGCACAGAGCTTTGACGAGGCTCTCGGCATCGACGGTGTGCTCATGAGCAAGATGGACGGCGACGCACGCGGCGGTGCAGCGCTTTCGGTCAAGGCCGTTACCGGCAAGCCGATCAAGTTCATCGGCACGGGCGAGAAGCTCGGCGATATCGAGCCGTTCCACCCGGACCGTATGGCAAGCCGCATCCTCGGCATGGGCGATGTGCTGACGCTGATCGAAAAGGCGCAGGAGTCCTTCGATCAGAAGCAGGCAGCCGAAACCGCCAAGAAGATGATGGCCGGCAAGCTGACGCTGACCGATTTTTACGATCAGCTGCAGAAAATGAAAAACATGGGCTCGATGGAGGAAATGCTCGGCATGCTGCCGGGTGTGGACGCAAAAGCCCTCGCCGGTGCAAAGATCGACGAAAAGCAGATGGCGCATACAGAAGCCATCATCCAGTCTATGACCCCGAAGGAGAGAGATAATCCCTCCATCATCAACTACTCCCGCAAGAAGCGCATTGCAAACGGCTGCGGACTGTCGGTCGAGCAGGTCAACAAGCTGCTCAAGCAGTTTGAGGCCATGCAGAAGATGACCAAGCAGCTTACCAGCATGGCACGCAGCAAGGGCAAAAAGCGCCGCGGCTTCCCGGGACTGGGCAACTTCAAGCTGCCGTTTTAATCGCTATTCGTTTGTAAAGTAAATTTACAATAGATAAATTTCTATAACAGGAGGTGAAATTTCAATGGTAAAGATCAGACTGCGTCGCATGGGCGCTAAGAAGACTCCGTTCTACCGCATCGTTGTCGCTGATTCCCGTTACCCGCGTGACGGTCGTTTCATCGAGGAGATCGGCACTTACAATCCGCTGGCAGAGCCGGCTGTTGTCAACGTAAACGCTGACCGCGCTCAGGAGTGGATCAAGAACGGCGCTCAGCCGACCGATACCGTTCGCGGTATCCTGAAGAAGGCCGGTGTGCTGAATTGAGTGAGGTCGTCGAAATGAAAGAGTTACTGACTTATATAGTCGAAAATCTGGTTTCCGATCCGGCTGCGATTGCCATTACTGAGGAGATCGACGGCGATAACATCACCTACTCGCTGCGTGTAGCACCGGGAGATATGGGTCGCGTTATCGGTCGCCACGGCCGCATCGCAAAGGAAATCCGCACACTCATGAAAGCGGCAGGCAATCGCGAGAACAAGCGCGTCACAGTTGATATTCTCGACTGAGCCTGCGCGGATCGCGCCGAAGTGTTAATCACTTCAACTTGAATGAAGAGCCGGTGCCGTCAGGCGCTGGCTTTTTCCGAAAATCGCCGCAGCGCGGCGATTTTTTGTTTTTATCTGCACCGATCCAGCGGGGTGTACGAACTGCGTAAGCGTGTTCGTCCCTAACGGGCGGGGTGTTTTTCGCTGAACCTCAGCGGGGAGTGGCGCCGCCTGCGGGCGGCGAGGACGCTGCGGCTGCGCGCCGCGGGCGCACAAGAGGGTAGACAACCTGCGGTTTTCCACCCTCTTGTGAATCTCCCCTTTTCCCTTAGAGGGCACGGCGAAATTTGCAGAGTCGAGACTTGCAAAGGAGCGGCAGAGGATTTTTCCTTCCGTGTCTTTCTCAACCGTTTTGCAGTGCCAGATACCGGACTGCTACACAGGCGGGTTAATCAGCGCTGGGTGCGGCATAACAGTGCCGCACAAACTCTTAACGTGTTGTGTTGGAAGGCACCTACGCAGTTCAGTGGTGGTGAATGCCTAAATTCGCAGGTGCCGTGCGTAGTAACGGGCTAAAGAATTGCGCGCCCCGTCCGCAGACGGTGAAATCCCCGACAGATAAACGAATCACCATCAATCAAACATCGCAGGAATAAAAACGCTCACAGGCAGGAGGAAAGAACGAATATGCCGAAGAAATTTTTAGAGGCCGGCAAGATCGTCGGCACGCACGGCGTGCGCGGCGACCTGAAGGTGCAGAGCTGGTGCGACAGCCCTGAGGTGCTGTGTGACTTTGACACGCTCTATCTGGACGAAAAAACGCCTGTGACCGTCGAAAAGGCGCAGGTTCACAAGAATGTTGTGCTCATGCACATCAAGGGTATTGACACGGTCGAGGCCGCCGAGGCGATGCGAAACAAGGTGCTCCACCTTGACCGCGAGGACGTAGAGCTGCCCGAGGATCTCGTGTTCATTCAGGATATTCTGGGCTTCAAGGTGTTCGATCTGCGCGTTGATCGTGTTATCGGCCGCATCCGCGATGTGCTGACCTCCAATCCCGCGCACGATATGTACGAGATCGCGGGCGAGGACGGCCGCCTGATCTACATTCCGGCCATCAAGCCGTTCCTCAAGGAGATCGATATGGAAGCCGGCGTGATCTACGTTGAGAGCATCGAGGGCCTGATCGAATGAAAATCGACATTATGACGCTGTTTCCGGAGATGATCAACGCGGTTATGCGCGAAAGCATCATCGGACGCGCACAGGACAAGGGTGTTGTCGAGGTCAAGGCAACCAACATCCGCGATTATGCGCTCGACAAGCACCACAAGGCGGATGACGCGCCCTATGGCGGCGGACGCGGACAGGTCATGCTGGCTGAGCCGCTGTATCTGTGCCATCAGGCGCTGAGTGCCGGCGAGCATGTGCACACGGTGTTCCTCTCTGCACAGGGACAGCCGTTTAACCAGCAGAAAGCGCGTGAGCTGCTCACAAAGGAGCACTTTATTCTGGTCTGCGGCCATTATGAGGGCATTGACCAGCGGTTTATCGACGAGTGCGTGGACGAGGAGATTTCCATCGGTGACTTTGTGCTGACCGGCGGGGAGATTCCCGCGATGGCAGTTGCGGACGCAGTATGCCGCATGGTGCCGGGCGTTCTGCCGGACGAGGAAGCGTTCACGGCGGAAAGCCACTGGGACGGCCTGCTCGAGCATCCGCAGTACACCCGTCCGGAAAACTGGCGCGGCAGAGAAGTGCCGGAGGTGCTGCTCTCCGGGCACCATGCCAATATTGAAGCATGGAGACGCGAAATGAGCCTGCGCCGCACGAAAAAGGATCGGCCCGACCTGTTTGCACAGTTTCAGCCGCAGGATAAGCGGGATAAGAAGATTCTCGATAAAATTAACAGCGATGAGCGGTAAAAAGAACCCTTCGGGGTTCTTTTTTGTTGCGCAAACGCGAAAAGAGAGCCTGCTTACACAGACTCTCTTTCCAGACAGCTCCAAAAGGAAAATTATGCGTTTGTATCATTGGGCTGCTCGAGTGCGGCCTGTTTGTCCGCAAGAGCAGCTTCGCGCTTTTTCTCCAGACGCGAGCCGATAAAGTAGCCGACAGCGGCTACAGCGACCGCCCAGACGGTTGCGCTCGGGGATTTCGCCAGAATATCGCCCAGACCGGTACCCTGCATCTTCTCACCGAGAATACCGACCAGTCCACACAGGATATAGCCGACAGCGGCGCCCAGACAGGTCAGCTGGAACACGTGGCGCTTCATGCCGAAAATCTTCACATCGGCAGGATCAATATCTTCTTCTTCCTCTTCGGGTTCTGCGTCAAGGATGGCAGGCGCATTTTCGTCCTGTGCAGCGGGCAGGGTATCTTCGGCTGCGGCAGGCAGGGTTTCCTGCTCCTGCACATCGGAAACCGCCTGTTCTTCGTCCAGCGGCTGCTGATTTTCGCTCATAGCGAGTACTTCCTCTCTTTTCCGGAGAAACGGCGATGGGTCACATCATATTGTTATTGCGCGTGCTCTCGGACGGAATGATGATCGCGGCGATGATATACGCCAGGATACCCGAACCGCCGAGGAAGCATACAAGCGCCCATGCCAGACGGATCAAAGTCGGGTCGAGATCAAAATATTCCGCGATGCCGGCACAGACACCGCACAGCATGCGGTTGGATTCACTGCGATACAATTTCTTGCCATTCATCGTAAAGTCTCCTTTTCTTTTATCATACGTTGTTTTGCGGATTTCGTCAAGTTACATCTTGACCCTGTGTATCTTGAGGAACAAGGCCGACCTCATATTTGCTCAGCAGGTCGATGCGGCCGCTGCCGCCGACGGTCGCGTTCAGGTCGAGCGAGAAGTCGAGCCGATAGGACTGCGTTTCGGTATCGTAGCGGTTGTCATACAGCGCCGTGCCACTGCCGTCCTCGTTGAGCTGCACCAGAGAAGTGCCGTTCAGCGTGACCGGACCGCCGTTTGTGTGCGCCTGTATATGGCACCGGCCCAGATTGGATTCCAGCAGGGATGCCGAAATGTTTCCGGTGTTGGTGTGAAGACTGATGTTCTGTGCATACAGCCCATTGGTCGTCAGCGTGCCGTCCTGCGTGGAGAGCTTGATGCTGTCTGCGCTGAGGTTATCCTCGATGAACAGGTTTGCGGACTGCGTGCAGGCAATGTCTATCTCACGGAACGATGTGCTGTCCCGCGGGATAATGAGGGTGACAGTGCCGCTGTTCGCCCAGATGTTTGCTGTCCATTTGCCGTTTTGGGTAAAAGAGCTGGTCGCAACGCTGTAATCGCCGTCCAGCGTAAAGTCCGTGCCCGCGCCGGATACATACAGTATCTCAAAATCGCCGCCCTTGAGCGTCAGGTCGATGCTGGTGATATGGTCGAGCGACTGCTTGGGCAGGCTGTAACCTTCGATGGCATTCCGGCGGGTTTCGAGGTAATCCTGCACCCAGTCAGTGTCAAAATCGCTGTCATCATCGTCATCGGCGGTGACAAGGTGGTCGCTGATGTTCACAAACTTATCGGAAAAATTTTGTGCGGCATCGCTGAACGGATGCAGCGCACCATTATAGTACACGCTGTAAAACTGTCCGCCGAGCACATGACCGACCGTTGTCAGTCCGAGTCCGAGCACCAGCACGGCAGCGCAGGCAATAATGAGCTTTTTCATACATTTCCACCTCCTGTACGGCGGCATCTGTTGCGAATCCAGTTAAACGGCGCACGCAGCACGGCGACAAAGGCGCGGAACACCGGCGGCACAAACAGAATGCTCAGCTTGATGGATAGCAGTCCGAGCAGGATACCGGAGGCAAAGGCAGCCAGTCCGTTGCCGAGTGTGACGAGCGCGTTCGCCGGTGTCGCCCACAGTGTGCAGGACAGCAGGGCAATCACGGCTCCGCCGCAAATCAGCGCAAGCGGAATGCCGTACAGAATGAGCAGTACAGCGAAAATCACCGCGAGCACGGTCACAACGATCGCCAGAAGCACGCCAAGCACGGTTGCACCTGCGCCGAATACGAGCGGCAATCCGATCGGGATAGCGAGCAGCACCAGCACAATCAGCAGCAGCGGACTGATACCGCGCCAGCGGCGCTTCTCTTTTATCGGCTGTGCATGCGGTACAGCGGTCAGTTCACGGTAGTCCGCCAGGATCTGCGCCGCAACTTTTGCCGGCTCGCCGAGTTCCTCGATGGCCTTCGCCTCGTTTTCCGGGCCTGCGTCATCAAAATATTCTTCGTAATAGCGCAGAGCGTTCGCGCGTTCCTCCTCCGGCAAAACCGAAAGCGCACGCCGCAGCGCTGCCATGTAATCTGCTCTGTTCATTCGTTCACCCCTCCAAAAAAGATCGTGTCGATCCCGCTGCGGTAGTTCTGCCAGTCGATGCGGTGCTGCCGCAGAGCGGCTCTGCCGTGCTCGGTGATCTGGTAGTAGCGTCGGTTGCGGCCCGCATAGGCTTGATCGTAGGTGGTCAGGCAGCCGTCCTTCATCAGCCGCCGAAGTACCGGATACAGCGTAGATTCGGAAATATCCAGTACCTTTTGTACGTCCTGCGTGATACGGTAGCCGTAGGTGCTCTCTCGCTCAACTACGGCAAGCACGATGCCGTCCAGCAGGGAGGACGAGATGGGATAGGACATACGGAATCCTCCTCTCCTGTGTTTCTAATAATATTATATGGAATATAATATAGTCCGTCAACAGGTATATCAAAAATAACTATGAAGGAATTGTAAATTTTGTGGGATCAGTGCAGGAAAAACACTGTTTTCACATTGTATTCGCGGAAAAGATAGCGTATAATGATATCTGTATAAGTATGGGCAGAGGAAACGAACGAAAGGGCGAATCTGATAAATGAAACTGGCTGTATTATTCGGCGGTATTTCGAGTGAGCACGATATCTCGTGCCTGTCTGCCGCTTCTATTTTGCGAAACCTGAATAAAGATAAAAAAGATAAATATGAAATCTATCCGGTCGGCATCACCCGCGACGGCGAGTGGTTCTACTGCCCGGACTGCGATCCGGACCGCGTAGAGAGCGGTGCGTGGGAGCGCATGACCGGCAAGGTCAAGGTCGTTCTGGCACCCGACCGCGGCATGCATGGCATGGTGCTGCTCCGTGAGGGAGAAATCGAGATTGTCCGTCTGGACTGCGTATTTCCGGTGCTGCACGGCGTCGGCGGCGAGGACGGCACGATGCAGGGTCTGCTCGAGCTGGCCGGCATTCCGTACGTCGGCTGCGGCGTAGCTGCAAGCGCGAACACGATGGATAAGGCGCTAACCAAAAAGGTGGTTGAGGGCACCGGCGTCCGTCAGGCGCGGTACTATCTGGCGCTGAGATATGACTTTGAGCGCAATGCCGAGGCGGTTGTCGCCGCGGCAGCGGAAACGCTGGGCGCGTTCCCGGTATTTGTCAAGCCGTGCTCGCAGGGCTCGTCCGTGGGCGTTGCCAAGGCGAACAATCTGCTCGAGCTGGCCGAGGGCCTGACCGAAGCATTTAAGCTGGATACCAAGGTGCTCGTCGAGGAGTTCATCGACGGTCACGAGGTCGAGTGCGCTGTACTCGGCAACCTCGAACCGCAGGCCTCCACGGTCGGCGAGATCGCTCCGACGCAGGAGTTCTACACCTTTGACGCCAAGTACAAGGACGAAAGCTCGCGTCTGTACATTCCGGCACATATCACCGAGGAGCAGATTGCGACCGTCCGTCAGGACGCTGTCCGCGTTTATACCGCACTCGGCTGCCGCGGCCTGTCCCGCGTGGACTTTTTCGTAACGCACGACAGCGGCGAGGTCGTTTTCAACGAGCTGAACGCGATTCCGGGCTTTACCTCGATCAGCATGTACCCCAAGCTGTTTGATTACGAGGGCATCGGCTATGCCGAGCTGCTCGACCGCCTGATCTCTCTGGCACTGGAGGAGCACAATGGATAAGCGTGCGATTGGCGTATTTGACTCCGGCTTGGGCGGTCTGACCGCCGTGCGCCGTCTGCACGCCCTGATGCCGCAGGAAAATATCATCTATTTCGGCGATACAGGTCGTGTGCCGTACGGTACGCGCGGCCGCGATATCATCACCAAGTATGCCCGGCAGGATGTGGCGTTTCTGCGCCAGTATGACCTGAAATCCATCATCATTGCCTGCAACACCGTGTCCGCTATCGCGCTTGACCTGCTTTCCGAGGAGAACGACATCCCAATCATCGGCACGGTCGAGCCTGCCTGCCGCCGCGCCATGACCATGACGCAGACCGGCAGAGTCGGCGTGATCGGCACGGCGGCCACCATCCGTTCGGGTGCATACGAGAAGTATCTGCACAAAAAGGACGGCACGCTCGACCTGTTCACGCAGGCGTGTCCGCTGTTCGTGCCGCTGGTCGAGAACGGCCGCGTGCACCGCGGCGATGTGGTCATCGAGACTGTGGTGAAGGAATATCTCACGCCGCTGAAGGACGCAGGTGTGGATACGCTGATTCTCGGCTGCACGCACTATCCGCTGCTCGAGGAGGTCATCGGCGACTTTATGGGTCCGGATGTGACGCTCATAGACTCGGGCGCCGAGGCGGCAAACCTCGCTTCCACGCAGTTTGACCCGAACGAGGGTACGGGCACGACGCAGTATTTCGTTTCGGACGATCCGCAGGGCTTTGACCAGCTCGCCGAGCTGTTCCTGCAGGAAAAGGTCGATGTCGGTGCGGAGCTTGTGGATATTTCCCGTTATTAAAGCTGTTTTACGGCTAAGGAGCATAGAAATATGAAGAAGGACGTTTGGCTGACGATTTCCTCTCAGCAGCAGTTTGCGGGCTGTGACGAGGAGAACATCGACCTGCAAACCGCTGCCACGCTGTACGAGCGCGGCGGAAAATATTACATCGCATACGAGGAAAGTGAGCTGACCGGACTCGAAGGCACCAAGACCACCGTCAAGCTGGACGGCAAAACGGTTGCTCTCATCCGCACGGGTACGTTTCCCTCACACATGCTGTTCGCTGAGGACGAGCGCCATGTCGGTCTGTATCAGACGCCGGTCGGCAGCGAAATGGCTATCGCCACCCACACCTCGCGGGTGCACAACACCATCGGCGAGGACGGCGGACACCTCATCATCGACTACACGGTCGAGGTGGACAACTCTCTCATGGGAGAACACCACTTTGAGATGACGGTATCGACCAAACCGAACATTCAGGTCGTTTAACAAAGTAAAAATAAGAGATTTTAGATATAGGAGTGTACACATGAACGCATATGAGATCGCACGCGCCGAAGCAACCCGCGTTGTAGAAGCGGCGTACCGCAAGGCTGTAGCCGCAGGCGAGCTGCCTGAGGGCACTATTCCTCCGGTTGCGGTAGAGACCCCGAAGGATTCCTCCAACGGCGACTGGGCATCCACCTTTGCCATGCAGTGCGCAAAGCCGCTGCATATGGCGCCGCGCAAGATCGCGGAGAGCATCGTAGCCAACCTCGACCTCGAGGGCAGCTGCTTTGACACCGTGACCATCGCAGGCCCCGGCTTTATGAATTTCACGCTGAATCAGGGCTGGTACGAGCAGGCTGTCCGCGGCGTATTCGCCATGGGTGAGAATTACGGCCGTACCGAGAGCAAAAAGCCGGAAAAGGTCATGGTAGAGTTCGTTTCCGCCAACCCGACCGGCCCGATGCACATGGGCAATGCACGCGGCGGTGTTCTGGGTGACTGTCTGTCCTCGGTTCTGGACTGGTCCGGCAACGACGTTACCCGTGAGTTCTACATCAACGATGCAGGCAATCAGGTAGACAAGTTCGCGCACTCGGTTGAGGGCCGCTATATCCAGGAGATCCGCGGCGAGGACGCCATCGAGTTTGACGCTTCCTGGTATCAGGGCGATGACATTAAGGCACTGGCGCATGATCTGGTCGAGCAGTACGGCGACAGCCTGCTCGAAAAGACCCCGGAGGAGCGCTTTGCCATTATCGAGGGCTACGGTCTGCCGACCAACATTGCCCGCATGGAGCGCGACCTCAAGCGTTACAAGATCAACTACGACGTATGGTTCCGTGAGTCCACTCTGCACGAGAGCGGCTACGTTAAGGAGACCATCGACATGCTGACCGCCAAGGGCGCAACCTACGAGACCGAGGACGGCGCACTGTGGCTCCGTTCGACCGACTTCGGCTGCGACAAGGACGACGTTCTGCGCCGTGCAAACGGTTTCTATACCTACTTTGCGGCCGATATCGCTTACCATCGCAACAAGTTCGAGAAGCGCGGCTTTGACCGTGTTATCAACATCTGGGGCGCTGACCATCACGGCCATGTAAAGCGTCTGCAGTGCGCTCTGGATGCACTCGGTCTGGACGGCTCGCACCGTCTGGAGATCGTGCTCATGCAGCTTGTCCGCATGATGCAGGGCGGCGAGGTTGTCCGCATGTCCAAGCGTACCGGCAAGAGCCTGACGCTGACCGACCTGCTCGACGAGATTCCGGTCGATGCAGCGCGTTTCTTCTTCAACAGCCGCGCCGCTGAGACCCAGATGGAGTTCGACCTTGACCTTGCTATCAAGCAGGATTCCGATAACCCGCTGTACTATGTGCAGTACGCGCACGCGCGTATCTGCTCCGTGCTCAAGAACGCACAGGAGAGCGGCATCGCGCTGCCGGATACCGGCAAGACCGATCTGTCCGTGCTGACCGGCGCAGATGAGCGTCAGCTCATCAAGCAGGTTGCTCTGCTGCCCGAGGAGATCGTGCAGTCCGCTGTCAGCCGCGATCCGTCGCGTCTCAACAAGTACGCCGTTGCACTGGCGCAGCAGTTCCATCACTTCTACAACGCCTGCCGCATCAAGGATGCCGAGCCGGCTGTCCGCGATGCGCGTCTGACTCTGTGTCTGGCGGCAAAGCAGACCATTGAGAACGTGCTGAAGCTCATCGGCGTAGACGCACCGGAATCCATGTAATTCGCATACCCTCAATCGAACCGCGTTATTCACGCGAGGAGACCCACATGAAAAAATTAGCGAAAAGAATAGCGGCACTGGCGATGACGGCGGCGATGATGACCGCCTCCGCCGGTGCGATCACGCAGGACGGACAGAGCGAAACGTGGTTTGACGGCGTTTGGGCGCTCATTGATGCTTTCGGCCTCAAGGCGGAGCATGATCCGTACGTTCTGCAGAACTATATCAATAAATATCTGGAAAAGCATCCGGATGAGATGTATGACGTGCTCAACGACATTCTCTCGCTGCTCGATACGCATTCCATGTACCTGTCCAGCGAGGAATACTCGAAGGGCTTTTCGACCTTAGAGGGCTTTGTCGGCATCGGTGTCGGCCTGCAGGAGACAGAAAACGGCGTACAGATCGCTGAGGTCATGCGCTATTCAGCGGCGGAGGAAGCCGGTCTGCAGATTGGCGATCTTATCGTGAAAATCAACGGTGAGGACGCAACCAAGCTGAAAAATGCCGATGTAGCATCTAAGCTGCGCGGCGAGGAAGGCACGTCGGTCAAGCTGACCGTGCGCCGCTACGGACGGGACATTACCGTTACCTGTGCGCGCCGTCAGGTCAACCGCGTGTACGTTTCCAACAAGACGATGGCGGACGGTGTGGAGTACATCAAGGTCAGCGCCATCGGCTCGCAGAACGACTGGTCGGCATTTTCGGAGATTTGGGACAGTCTGCCGTCCAAGAACACCCGTGCGGTCATTCTCGACCTGCGCGGCAACGGCGGCGGCCTGATCGACGCGGCGCTCAAAATGGCCAATGTTATGACACCGGTCAAGGATGCAGAGCTTGCCGGCGTGCGCTACCGCGATGATATGGGCGGTCTGGAGCAGACCTATTCGACCGGCAACGCGCTGCCGCTTAACAAGATTGTCGTTCTGGTGGACGGCGGCACGGCTTCCGCGGCGGAGCTGCTGGCAGGCAGCCTGCAGGATACCGGCTCGGCGACGCTCATCGGCAGCAAGACCTACGGCAAGGGACAGGGGCAGTTCCACATTGATCTGGTAAACGGCGACAAGCTGGTCATCACCACGCTGGAACTCGAGCTGCCTAAGCAGGGCTGCTGGGAAGGTGTCGGCCTGACGCCGGATATCCAGCTGGAAAACCGCAAGGTTACGGTCAATACCAAGGATCTCAAACCGCTCGATACGAGCACAACCCTGCGTTTTGGCGACAGCTCGGACGCGGTTTACGCCATGACCGAGCGCCTGTCGCTGCTGGGACTGCTCACCGAAGCAACCGGCAGGTATGACGGCGACGTAGCGGACGCGGTAGCGTCCTTCCGGGCGGCTTACGATCTGCCTGCGGCGCTGTATGCGTCTCCGGAGATGCTGAGCGCACTGGACGAAGCGGTTACCGCGCTGAACGGCCAGACCTATCTGGTGGACGATCAGCTGCAGAGCGCACTTGAAATGTGCAGGCTGGCGGCGGCAAAACCGCAGCAGTATACCGTTAAGAGTGACGGCAGCTGGACGAAAAAGTAAACTTTATCAACTGAAATATGAACATTTTTCATCTTCTTAGGAGGAAGAACAACCTTGGATATTCCTTTATGTCAATCCGAGCATAAACCGCAGCTTTTGCTGAACGATCCGGCGGCAATTTCGCTGTATCATACCGCGCCCGAGAAGTTTGCAGGCGCGCTTGCACCGAATGCCGAACTGTGTGATGCATGGGCTGAAGAGCTGGCGCCGCTGCCGGTCGGCCTGGCGCTCGAGTGTCCGCCCGAACCCGATGCGGAGCACTGCGAACGCCCGATCACCATGCACTATATTGAGCAGTGCAAGGAGGTCTTCCGTCCTGTGCTGCACGATGATGCGGCGTTCTATTATCTGCATGGTGCGCCGACGTTTCCGGCGCTGCGTGCCGCTGTGCTGGCTCTGGGCGATCTGTGCGGCCGAACGGTAATTGCGGAGCTGCATGTGGAGGACGATGAAGGCCATCTGCCGGACGGCACGGATGTGCGGGCGGCTATCGGTGTGCTGCAGCGCATTGGCGTTACGACTGTGCTGATCAGCGCACACGATCCCGAATCGCTGACGCAGGCGCTCGAAATCGCGGCGCCGTATGCGCGGCTGTCGCTCGGCGTGTGCATGCACGCGGACTGGCTGTCTCAAACCACACTGTACAACACCGAGGTCATTATGCCCGACATTACGGAAGCATTTGTCGCAGCGCTGCGCGGCAATCAGGTGGCGTGCAAAACGCTGCCGCGCGATCACGATGATTTTATCTGTGCGCCGGACGGCAAGCACGCGCATTTTATTGCTCCGACCATCGACATTTCGGATGAGATCGAGTGCGGTCCGCATCTGGATGAGGATCTCATCGAAGCCGAGGATGATTCGGGTGCGTTCAAGCTGCTGCTCGAAACCGAAGAGGATGTTGTCACACTGGAGGAATCCCGCTATATGATCTCGCGTCCGCTGTGCCTGTGCGCGGAATCTGCCGACCTGCTGGAGCAGGGTCTGCGGGTATTTCCGGGACTTGCACTGTATGACGGCACATGGGAGCAGGAAGACGCGGTCATTTCGTACTTCGAGACGAAATACGGCATGATCCGCTTATAGGGGACTTCAAAGTCCCCTATATACGAAAGACGGTTTCGGAGAAACCGCCTTTCGATACCCGAATGACGCCCGGCGCTATCCTTGCGCGACTTCTCGGTCGCGCTGCGCCCCAGGGGCACTGGGGCGGGGAAACAAAACCCACGCACATGTCGCGGGTTTTGTTGCGGCGCAATGCGCCGCGGATTGAATGCTGCCGCAGAGCGGCAGTCGCCTGCGGGCGGGACCAAAGACTCGGTTTTTCTGGACGAAAACCGGTCTTGTAGTTGCAATTATGCAAGCAAATTGTTATTGAATACCGTGCGGAGCGCGGTTATCTGGATAGGAAAGGCAGGGTGGAACCTATGGACTGGAGAGAAGTTACGATCTACACGACGACCGAGGGCATCGGTCCGGTCGAGGCACTGCTCGAGGACAACGGCGTAGAAGGCTATGTGCTTGAGGATGCGGCGGATTTTGAAGAATTTCTCAAGGACACCGAAATATACTGGGACTATGTAGACGAGGATCTGGTGCGCGAGAAGCGTGCACAGGAGACCTGTCTCAAAATCTATCTGCCGGACAGCGACGAGGGTGCAAAGCAGTACGCGGATATCCGTGCTGAGCTGGAAAACCTCAAGGCGCGCGATGAGGAGCACGCCTGGGGCCGACTGTGTACCGAAACCGCGCTGACCCGTCAGGAGGACTGGGAGTGGGGCTGGAAGCAGTATTTCAAGCCGTTCCCCGTAGGTAAGGGCTTTATGATCAAACCCTCGTGGGAGACGGTTGAGGACCCGCAGGGCCGCCGTATTCTGGAGATCGATCCGGCCTCCTCGTTCGGCACCGGCAGCCACGACACGACCCAGCTGTGCATGATGGCGCTCGAGGATGCGGTAAAGCCGGGCGACAAGCTGCTCGATATGGGCACTGGCTCGGGTATTCTGGCCATTGCGGCGGCTATGCTCGGCGCGGATGTGCAGACCATCGTCGATATCGACGAGAACTGTCTGAAAACTGCACATGAAAATGCGGAAAAAAACCATGTTGAGATTGGCAGAGGTCTGTGCGGCGACGCGCTGCGCGACCCGAAGCTCGCCGAGGACATCGGCGGCGGCTACGACGTGATCGTGGCGAATATCGTGGCTGATGTCATCATCGGCATGTCGCCCATGTTTGCGGATAAGCTGGTCAAGGGCGGCACGCTGATCTGCTCCGGCATCCTCAACGAGCGTGCCGAGGAGGTGCGCGCGGCGCTGGAAAAGAGCGGATTTACGATTCTTTCGCACGAGAAGAGCGATGACTGGAGCGCTTTTGCTGCGAAAAAGTGATTTGTTTCAGGATTCACGGAATGTTCACTTGCCAAACGGCTGTTTTTTTGCTAAAATAGGAAAGGTTATTTGATTATTATGCCTCGATTTTTTGTCGATCAGCAGCCGCAGGACGGCGTGCTGACCCTTACCGGAGAAAACGCGCATCACGCGGGACGTGTTCTGCGTCTGCGTGTCGGCGAAGGTGTTACCTTGTGTGACGGTGCCGGAATGGATTTTGACTGCACGGTGGAAGCCGTGGAGAAGGAAGCCGTGACCTGCCGGGTCGTAAGCTGCCACGCGGCGGATACCGAACCGAAGCAGTCTATCACGCTGTTTATGGCGCTGCCCAAGGGCGACAAAATGGAATTTATCGTGCAGAAGGCGGTAGAGCTCGGCGTCAGCCGTATCGTGCCGTATCTGTCCAAGAATTGCGTTTCCCGACCGGATAAGACCGAAAAGAAGGTGGAACGCTGGCGTAAGATTGCTGCCGAGGCAGCAAAGCAGTGCGGCAGAGGACGTCTGCCGGAGGTGGCAGCCGTTGTACCGGTCGCTCAGGCAATCGCGCAGGCGGCGGAAAGCGAAACGGCACTGTTTTTCTACGAAAACGAGAGGCGGACCGGTCTGCACGATGCGCTGGCAGGCGGTGTCAGGGACACGGTTTCGCTGATGGTCGGGCCGGAGGGCGGCTTCGATCCGGCTGAAGCAAAGGCAGCCGTGGACGCGGGACTGCAGAGCGTTTCGCTCGGTACACGCATCCTGCGGTGTGAGACTGCGCCGATTGCGGCGCTTGCGGCCGTGCTCTATGCCGGCGGCAACATGTGAGAAGAAATAAAGGGAGTGTTAAACATTGGCAAAAAACAATGTGGGTAAAAAGCCAATTTCTCAGGAAGAGTATACCACCAACAAGGTGCTCGCAGTATTCAGTGTGTGCCTGCTCGGCGTGCTGGTACTGATGATCCTCGAGCGCCTGCTGGGCTACAGCAACACCTGGAAGACCGGCGTGCTGGTAACGCGGGTGCTGCTCGGTGTGGGCATTGTCGGCGCGGCAGCCGGCATCATCATGCTGGGACAGGAGCATGCAGGCAAGCGCAGCAGCGTGCGCCGCATCGTGTGCGGACGCAATATGCTGATTGCAAGCATCGTTGCCATCGTATTTCTGACCGCGATCAACTACTACGGCACCATGCCGATCAAGGCGATGTATGTTGTTCTGCCGGTTCTGGCAGTGTATTATCTGGTGTATCATTCTTATGCGCCGGAATTTTTCCTGATTGCAGTAGATACCGGTGTGGGTGTTGCGGCAATGCTGGTGATTCACCGCGCGCTGGTTTCGGCTAACCATACATGGATGTCCACCGTGGCGGCAGCAGGTACCGCGGTGCTGGCGCTGATCCAGATCGCCGTTACGGCTTCTCTGCGCCGCAAGAAGGGCAAGTTTACCTTCCGCGGCCGCAAGATCGACACCCAGTTCAGCAAGAACGCGTACCTGATGCTCACCATTACGCCGATCGTGATGGTAGCGCTGACGGCAGTCGTTGTACTTGCGGCAAGCCATGTCATGATCGCACTGGGTGCGGCAGCGGCATATCTGTTCATCACTGCGGTATACTATACCGTGAAGCTGATGTGATAATTGCATTTTTCCTGTCGAAGCGCGGCGCGTTTTGACGGTTAGACAGCGGGCGGCGCAGCCGCCCGCTTTGTCATACCCGAAGGAGGGGACATATGAGACGGTTTTTCGGCTTTCTGCTGACCATGGCTCTGCTTGGCGGCGGTGTATTCTGGCTGCCGTATCTGCAGGCGGAGCCGGTGGATAACGTCTATCAGGCGGCAGATCTGCTCCGGCAGGACGCTGAGGACGGCGGAAACGGCGTTGCCTTCCGCGAGGACAACGTGGATGCGGACGAGGTGTACCGGGCGCTGGAGGCGCAGTATCCATACGCATTCGCGCTGCACGCGGTAACACGGCCGAACAAGACCATCGAGCTGAACGCCGAGGTTTCCCGGCAGGCGCGGCAGGAGCAGGCGTGGGAGTATGCCAAGGTGCTGACAGCTGGTTCGATCTCACAGACCATGACGGCCGAGGAGAAACTGCGTGCGCTGCACGATACCCTCATCCGCCAGTGCGAGTACGATGTGGATACGGCAGAGGAGGACGCTCCGGACGGCTCGGCGCCCGCTTTTGCGGCAGACGGCGCGCTGCTCGATCATAAGGCCGTGTGCGCCGGTTACGGCCGCGCGTATGAGATGCTGTGCAAGGCGGCAGGCATTCAGGTCATCTATGTCGCATCCGAGGAAATGAACCATGGCTGGAATGCCGTGCGGCTGGACGGCACAACATATTACATCGACTGCACGTTTGACGATCCGATTCCGGACAGAGGCGAATATGTATCCGATCAGTATTTTATGCTCACCGGAGATGAGCTGGCGCAGACGCATACCTGGAATGAGGCGTTCTACGAGCAGCTGCTGGACAGTCTGGAGCAGGGCGGAAAATAGTGGGAAAATCGGTTCCGAAACTTTTTCAAAATTTTTTGAAAAAAGGTGTTGACATTTTCTCGATTATGGACTATACTAAACAAGTCGTCAGCGAGCGGGCGATAACAACGGAAAAGGATATGGCGGTATAGCTTAGTTGGCTAGAGCGTCCGGTTCATACCCGGAAGGTCATTGGTTCAAGTCCAATTACCGCTACCATTTTCCCTTGGCCCGTTGGTCAAGCGGTCAAGACACCGCCCTTTCACGGCGGTAACGGGGGTTCGATTCCCCCACGGGTCACCACTTGGAAGTTTAGCTCAGCTGGGAGAGCATCTGCCTTACAAGCAGAGGGTCACAGGTTCGAGCCCTGTAACTTCCACCAACAGAAAAGCTCCTAAACCGTGCGGTTTGGGAGCTTTTTCTTATTAAAATTTAACTTTTTATGCACTCTACACGGTTAATGGGTAGAGTGTACTTTTTTGTAAAATGCGCTGCATCAGGCTATTTTCGGCTGTTTGATGTGTCACCTGATGTGTCACCTGTTTCCGACGGATTTCTTCTTTTCCTTACGCTGCTGTGCGTGCTGGAAGTTGATAACCTTGAGCGACGCCTCAGCAAAGGCATCGACGGACAGGTGAGTGTAGATCTGCGACGTCATGGCAATCGACTGGTGGCCCAGAAGATCCTTTGCGACGTTGAGAGGGACGCCGGCGGACTGTAAATCGGTCGCATAGGTATGCCGCAGGCAGTATGGCGTGAGATCATCAGCCACGACGGACGTTTCCGGGTCGATCGCGCCACCCTTCATCTGCGCGCCCATATCCAGGTCAAGCGCCTGCTTGAACGAGCGCCACATCTGCTTCATAGACGTTTCAGTGTGCGGCTTGCCGGTGGTTGGCTGCGTGAACAGATAGCCGCTGTCCTGCTTCACCCATTTCAGGCGCTTGTACAGCCGAGCAGGGATAGGAACACGGCGGTCGCCATAGTCCGTCTTGGCGCTGTGCAGCACGATAACGTGCCCTTTGAAGTCGATGTCCTCCCAGCGCGCCTTGCGCGTTTCGTCCGGCCTTGCGCCGGTGTACAGCATAAACAATACCCACAGTCCGCCGCGGTGTGAACGGGCGACGCTGTGAATATGCAGCCGCTCCTCGTCCGTCAGAGCGCGATGCGTGCCATTCGTGGTCTTTGGCATGACAATGCCCTCAGACGGATCAAAGATCAGCACACGCGAAATACGCGCCTGCTTGAAAGCCTGCCGGATAAGATCGCGCAGCTTGCGTGCCTGCGACTGTGATTTGCCGGCACAGCTGTTCATGATGAGCTGCAGGTCGATGGTCTGAATATCCTTCAGCCGTCGGTTGCCGATGGCGGGGGAGATGTAGTTCTTGACGTAGGCCTCGAGTTGGTGATAGGTCTTATCGGTGACATTGCCCTTTTTGTAGGCGGTCAGGTAATTCTCGAACCAGCGGTCAACAGTCGTGTTTTCGTTGGTGACGTCTATACCTTCCTCAAGCCGGCGCTTCTTTTCCTCGACCTTGCGCCAGAGATCGCGCTCAGTCTTGGCCCGGACGGAGTACCGCTTACCTTGATAGGTAAAGGTTTCGCGGAAATATCCGTCTGATGTGTTTGCTTTTTTCATTGCAAAACCTCCTATTTAGTTGTAAAATAAGAGGGTAGAATGCACTCGCTAAAGTATTTCTACCCTCGATAACGCTCATCGGTTGCCGCCGGTGGGCGTTATTTTTGTTTTAAGACGGTCTAAATTCGACCAGTTTAGATTTAACGCTGCCTCAGACTGTTCATGCGGTATTCCGCTAATTCGTAGTCGATACCAAGTGCTTGCGCTACGGTAGCGATAGAGTACTCGGACAGATCCTGCAAGTCATCATCTGAGTAAAGCAGATCGACAGCAAATTGATTTGCTTCTTTTTCATAGCGACTTGTGACCATATGTGTACGGGTGTCCATAAAAATACGATTATATCCTTTGTGTTGGAGAGCGTGGCCCAACTCGTGAGCGCACACCCAGCGACGCTCTTCTTCTGAGAGATGATCGTCAAGGTATATGATCCGACAGCGGTGAATGTTTTGGTAAAATCCTCGCAAGTATCCAAGAGGAACATCGAGCACGTCGATGCCCATAGCGCTCGCTATACGAAAAGGATCCCGAGTACCATATTTGCGAACTATCTTTTCGGCGAGAGCTTTCTGGGTCATGTGCTAGTCCTTTCTATACTTATACGGAGTGAATCGTGCTTTGTTTTTGGCTTTTGCGGCTTCTAATCCTAAACGCATTGCGGCCGCTATACTTTCGCGTGCCTCGGGCGTCATTGGGTCGCCGTCAAACATTAGATCTCCGCCGGCTTCAAGGTCGGCCATAATATTTTCTAAATCTTTCGCTATATCGCGCTCGTCCTTTTTTGTAAGGACGGGCGTTTTTTTATGCGTATATGGTTCCTTTAGCGCAATAACCCAGTCGCCATCTTCTGTTGCGCGTACTTCCGAAACGACGTTTTGGAGGAAACGGATAAAATGCTCCGTTGGCGCTGCTTCTGGATTTTCTGGATCTATACCCCATATTAGCTTTAGGGTTTCTGGCATGATGTCAACGTAATGCAAAAAGCCCTTTCTATTTTGGTTAATAAGCTCCCAGCAGTCAAATGGCGGACGCTCTAATAAAAAATCGGTAGGCACTTGTAGGACATCAGCTATCGCAGTGACTGTATCGGAAGATGGAATCTGACCTTTTTTCCATCCAGTCACATTAGATTTACTGCGTCCTATTTGAATTGCCACGGCGCTAGGACTGGTGCCGTGCATAGAGCATGCCTCACTTAATCGGTCAAAAAACATAAAACCGTCTCCCTGTATTTAGCAGAATTGCACAAAGTTCTGTAAACCGTACTTTTAGTGTTGACAAGTTCTGCTGACCGAGCTACAATAGTACTGTCAACAGAACCAATCCCACAGAAACACCAAAACGGGTACAGTGTACTGTTCTTATAGGTTCAGTTTACTATACCTGCGTGCCGGTGTCAAGAGTTTTGTTGCGAGGAGGTGAATTTATGTTTTACGATCGATTGAAACAAGTATGCACGAGTCAGGGCAAATCCCCAAGCTCTGTAGCGCAGGCAATCGGCATGAGTAAGGCAAACGTAACGGGATGGAAAAATGGGGCTAGCCCCAAAATTCTGACCGTTGCTCGCCTGGCCCGTGAACTCAATGTGCCTATTGCTGAACTCATCGACGAAGATGACCAGGAAAGCGAGGTGACAACATGAACGACCGAACCTATCAGGAAATCCGTCAGGAAGTCAAGAACGACCTGATGCGGATGTATCCGAACGCGCTGCTGCTGACATTGGAGCAGGCAGCAAAAATCTACGGCTTTACCGATAAGTACAAAGCCAAGCGCATAATCGGCGCACCGAGAGTACCGGGCGAGTATCGAGTGATGTATTACCTTGGCGACATCGCGACCGACATCGCCAAGCGGCGTATCGGCAATATCCGATAGAACATCTAATAGAAAGAAGGAAATCCAATGCAAAACAACAACTTCGCAGAAACTCTCGCCTCGGTCGCATCCGAGTTCGGCGTAGAGGACACCGCAAAGCACGGCCGCGGCATCAAGCCGAGCAAGCGCCCGTACTTCCGCTGGACAGATGAACAGCTCGAGCAGTTGGCAACGCTGCGCGACGAGGGCAAGTCTGCGAACGAGATCGCGGAGGCGCTGGGCGTGTTGAGCGATAAGGTCATCACCAAGCTGGCCGCCATGGCGGCACGGCAGCGGACCGGCAGCAAGACGCCGGAGCCGAGTACCGAACCGGTACCCGAGGCCGAGGCAGAACCGGAGCAGGAAGCTGAAACTAAGCCGTCCGTCGAGGCCGAGCCGGAACCAGAGCTTAACCCAGTGTCGCAAGACCTTAACCCAACTGATGTTGACCTCGACCGCATGATCTTTACGGCGTTCGACAACGTTGTCGGCAAGGTAGATGATTTCGTCACGATGTCCGGCTGCTGGCGCAAGGTGCTGACGACCATCGAGAAGCAGTTGAACGAGCTGGCATATCTTGTTTGGGAACACCCGAACACAGAGGAATCGGTCTGCCAGATCGCGGCTGTCATCGCGTATGATGAAATCCGCGCATGAAAAACGCCGCTGTCAGGACGGCAATCCCGATCAGCGGCAAAGAAATGTATTCAACCACATAATAGCATGAACAGGAGAGATTTTCAATGGTAAAGATTATCTGTACGGAAAACGGCGACAGCAACCGCACTGAGGTTGCGCTGTCCGGCGGCATGGATCTGGTAGTCAGCCAGATCGGCTACGCTATCAAGACCATCTACACGAACGTGCGCGAGCAGGACAAGAACGCCGCCGAGGAGTTCCGTGTTAAGCTGATCCGCGCAATCGCAAGCAAGGGCACGCCGACATGGGGCACGGAGCCGTGCGAGGACGCAACGCTCGATGCAGCACTCGTCCGCGAGGGTGCAAAGCTCACCGGCGACGACATTGCCGATCTGCTGCGCCGCGGTGCGCCGAAGGACGTCATCAAGTCGCTTTTGGAGGAAATGTGCTAATGATCGACGACAACACGATCAAGGCCGCGCACGCCGAGATCCGCCGCAAGAAGGTTCAGCAGTGGAAGCAGGAGTACCTGAAAAACCACGACTTTATGGTCTCACCGGAACCGACGGACGAAGATCTCCACTGGCCGGAGCCGATGGTTACCGTCACTTGGGAACACGGCTATATCACCATGACCTTAGATGCCTATGACAAGCTCAAGGCTAAGGATAAGAAGTTTTTCAACAAAATTGGAGGAATGTACTAATGAGCAACCTTGCAATCGACATCAACATCAATGCACCGGAACTGGTAGGCGCAATCGAGCACCTGTGCACCGTGCTGGGCAAGCCGGTTATGCCGGAGGCTAAGCCGGTCGGCGCGGCAGCAAAGCCGGAGCCTGTTCCGCAGCCGGTTCAGACCGCACCTGGTACTCCGGCACCGGCACAGGCCGCAGCACCGCAGGCACCTGTACAGGCCGCACCGGTAGCGGCGCCAACCGTCAAGACCTACACCATGGACGAGATCGCCAAGGCCGCCGGTGACTTCATGACGCCGGAAACCATTCCGCAGCTGCAGGCGCTGCTCGCCTCGTTCGGCGTTGCCGGTCTGCCCGAGCTGCCGGCAGACAAGCTGGCAGCCTTCGCTGCCGAGCTGCGTAAGATGGGGGCGAAGATCTAATGCCTCCTGCTGCACACGCTTTACTCGGTGCTTCGAGCGCCGAACGCTGGCTGGCCTGCCCGCCGTCTGTACGCCTGAGCGAGAAATTCCCGGACACCGCAGGCGTATTCGCACGGGAAGGCACGCTGGCGCACTCTCTCGCGGAACTGAAAGTCCGGTCGTACTTTACGGTGATGACAAAGTCCGCGTACACTCGTGCGTATAACAAGATCCGCAAGGATGAGCTGTTCTCCACTGAAATGGACAACGTGACCGATGCGTACCTCGACTACATCAAGGACTGCGCCATGCAGTTTCCGGCACCGCCGACCGTGGCCTGCGAGGTTAAGGTCAATTTCAGCGGCTACGTTCCGGACGGCTTTGGTACGGCTGACCTTGTGATGATCGGCGGCAACACGCTACGGGTGATCGACTTCAAGTACGGCAAGGGCGTGCCGGTCAAAGTTACGGACAACGCCCAGATGAAGCTGTACGCCCTCGGTGCGCTGGCGCAGTACGCCCTGCTGTACAAGCTCGAGCGGGTGATTCTCTCCATTGCACAGCTGCGGCTCGGAGAACCGACGGAGTGGGAAACCACGCCGGACGAGCTGTACAAGTGGGCATCCGAGTATGTCCGGCCGAGAGCGCAGCAGGCGTACAACGGCGAGGGCGAGTTCCACGCAGGCGACCACTGCCGGTTCTGCCGGGCAAAGGCAAAGTGCCGCGCCTACGCCGAGGCAAACATGGCCGTCACCGAGCAGCACACGCCGGACGAGGATCCTGCGCTGCTGACCGATGAGGAGATCGGCAGGCTGCTGACCCGTGCAGAGCCGTTCCTCAAGTGGTTCGGCGCGGTGCAGACCTACGCACTGGATGCCGCCCTGGACGGCAAGACCATTCCCGGCTGGAAAGCAGTCGAGGGGCGTTCCGTTCGGCAGTTCGACGACATCGACGCCGCCTTTGCCGATCTCCGTGCCGCAGGCATTGAGGACGCGCTGCTGTACGAGCGCAAGCCGCTGACTCTTTCGGGTGTAGAGCGGCTGCTCGGTAAAAAGCAGTTCGCTGAGCTGTGCGGCGGTCATGTGGTCAAGCCGGCGGGCAAGCCGACCCTCGTTCCCGAGAGCGACAGCCGTAAACCTTACAGCCGGGCCGCAGCGGATTTTGCGGCAATCGAACAGTAAACCCATCTATTTATCGAAAAGGAGTTTTTCATTATGTATCAGAACAATCCGACCAAGTGCCTCACCGGCGAAGTCCGTCTGTCCTTCGTTCACCTCGACCAGCCGTACTCGAACAACGGCGGCGAGCCGAAGTACAGCGCAACCCTGCTCGTTCCGAAGAAGGACGTCGCTACCGTAGAGGACCTCAAGAACTCGCTGAACACTGCCTACGAGAACGGCGTCAAGAATCTGTGGAAGGGCAGCCGTCCGCAGATGCGCTATCCGGTCATCTACGACGGCGACGGCACCCGCCCGTCCGGTGAGCCGTTCGGCCCGGAGTGCAAGGGTCACTGGGTCATCACTGCATCCAGCAAGCAGAAGCCGCAGTGCGTGCATATTTCCAACGTCCACGCCGACCTGCTGCCGACCGATGTCTACTCCGGTATGTACGCCCGCGTGACCGTCAACTTCTTCCCGTATGATGCTTCCGGCAACCGCGGTGTCGGCTGCGGTCTGGGCAACGTGTGCAAGACCCGCGACGGCGAGCCGCTCGGCGGCCGTGCAAACGCAGAGAGCGACTTCGCCGGTCTGGAGCAGGCCGCACCGCAGCAGCCGCAGAACTACGCCGCACCGCAGCAGGGCGTGAACCCGCTGACCGGTCTGCCGTGGTAATCAACTAACCCATTGGAGGGGTGTTCCATGCACAATTTATCTATTGACCTTGAAACCTTTTCCTCCGAGCCGATCGCAAAGACGGGACTGTACAAATATGTGCAGTCCCGTGATTTTCAGGTCTTATTATTTGCGTACTCGCTGGATAACGCGCCGGTGCAGGTGCTTGACCTGACACGCGAGGAGCTGCCGGAGTGGCTGAAAGCCGCACTGTACGACCCGGCCTACATCAAGCACGCCTTCAACGCGGCGTTTGAGTGGTACGCGCTGGGCAAGCACTTCGGGCGGGAGCTGCCGCTCGAGCAGTGGCGCTGTACCATGCTGCACAGCCTGTACTGCGGGTATCCGGCAAGTCTGGATGCCGCCGGCAAGGCACTCGGTCTGCCGCAGGACAAGCAGAAGTTGACGACCGGCAAGGCTCTTATCAAGTATTTCTGCACGCCGTGCGCTAAGACGATCACCAACGGCGGCAGGACACGCAACCTGCCCGGGCATGACCCGGCGAAGTGGGAGCTGTTCGTTGAGTACAACAGGCAGGACGTTGTGACCGAAATGGAGATCGAGCGCCGCCTGAGTCGTTTCCCGGTGCCCGAGCGGGTGCAGCGTGAGTGGGAGTACGATATGCGGATCAGCGCCCGCGGCGTTGCAGCCGACAGGGAGCTGGTAGACGGTGCGCTGTACTGCGGCACGGCGATCGAGGAAGCAGCCAAGCAGGAGGCCATCGAGCTGACCGGTCTGGAGAATCCCAAGAGCCGCGAACAGATGCTGACCTGGCTGCAGGGGCACGGCGTTGCCATTCCCGACCTGCGGAGCGCAACGGTAGAGGACGCACTTGAGCACAAGGACGAGTTCGAGCCGGACGTTGCCCGCGTGCTGGAGCTGCGGCAGCTGCTTTCCAAGGCGAGTATCAAGAAGTACAGCACGGTCGTTACCACCATGTGCGAGGATGGCCGCATCCGCGGTCTGCTGCAGTTCTACGGCGCAAACCGTACCGGACGATGGGCCGGGCGGCTTGTGCAGGTGCAGAACCTGCCGCGTACTTATCTGCACGGCGCCATGCTGGACACCGCCCGCGATCTGACCCGCAGGAAGCTGCCCGAGGGGCTGGAGCTGCTGTACGGCAGCGTGCCCGGTACGCTCTCGCAGCTGGTGCGGACGGCACTGGTGCCGAGGCCCGGCTGCAAGTTTGTGGACGCAGACTTTTCCGCTATCGAGGCGCGTGTGGTCGCGTGGCTGGCGGGCGAGGAGTGGGTCTTGCAGGTATTCCGCACGCACGGCAAAATCTACGAAGCAACCGCAAGTCAGATGTTCGGCGTGCCGCTCGACCGCATTGTGAAGGGCAACCCCGAGTACGCCCTGCGCCAGAAGGGCAAGGTCGCCACGCTGGCGCTTGGGTATCAGGGCGGCAGTTCGGCGCTGATTGCGATGGGTGCGCTCAAGAACGGCCTGACCGAGGAAGAACTGCCCGACATCGTGAGCCGTTTGCGGCAGGCAAATCGTGCAATCGTGCGCTGCTGGAAGGCGGTCGAACAGGCTGCCATTCAGGCGGTGGAAACCGGCAGGTCCTGCGCTACGCATGGCTTAGTGTTCGCTCGGGAGGCGGACATCGACAGTGGTCTGGACTTTTTGACTATCCGGCTGCCGTCCGGACGCAAGCTGTATTACGCGCAGCCGCATTTCGGCGTCAACCAGTGGGGTGGCAAACAGCTGCGGTACTACGGCATGAACCAGATGACAAAAAAGTGGAGTGTAATTGAAACCTACGGTGGCCATATGACCGAGAACATCGTGCAGGCCATCGCCCGCGACTGTCTGGCGGTGAACATCGAACGGCTGGAGAACGCAGGTTTTCCGATCGTGTTCCACATCCACGACGAGGTAGTTATCGAGGTGCCGGAGGACAGAGCCGATCTGGACGAGGTGACACGCATCATGGGTCAGCCGATCGAGTGGGCGCCCGGACTGCCGCTCGCTGCCGACGGCTGGGTCGGAGATTATTTTACTAAGGATTAAGGAGAAACAAGTATGAAAGTAATCCGTAAAAAGCCCGGCGCACAGCCGGAAATTATTGAGGTAGACAACACGCTGAAAGCCTTACAGCAGGAAGTCAGCGGATACATCGAAACTGTAACGATTGCACCGGATGCCGTCGTTATCTGCAACGAGGAAGGAGTGCTGCTCGGAATGCCGTACAACTGCCGGTTCTTCGGCGTGGATTTCGTTGGTCCGATCCTCGTGGTCGGCCGCAATAAGGACGAGTTCTGTGACGTTCCGGAGGCCGATTTTCTGATGGAGAATCTGCGGGAGGAGAACCATGGCGAAGTGTAAATTCTGCGGACAGGGTGTGCGGGTCGCGCCGGTGTTCCATCCGGCTTGCTGGGTGCAGGCAGCAGGCAAGGCGGCAGAGGTGTTCTGTGATGAGTATTGCAGATACCCGTGTGAACTGGATCAGGAAAAGCTGCTGGAGCGGTGCATGGAGTGCCCGCTGGTGCGCCTGACAGCGCTGGGAGGGGAAGTATGATTTTAGAGTTGACCAAACAGAACATCTTGAACCTGACGAATGAGAGCAAGCGCAAGGCTATCCTTGCCGCCTGGCGCAGTTGGGGCATCTGGCACAAGGCGCCCGAGATCGGGCTTAGCGTGTATCGGCTCGATCTGCCGGACGGCAGCTTTTTCACCGCCAGCTGGTACGAGGGCGACGATTTCTTTCCGGGCGGCAGCATGGGCATGGGCAATGTCAACCGTCCGCGCTTCAATCTCTGCGACAAGGGCGGCAAGCTGAAAGCCGGGAGCAAGGCCGAAAGCCTGCTGACGGACAAGCTCAAGGAGCTGCGGAAGGAGCTGCTGCGCGATGCGTGACCGCAAAATCTCGGAAATGACGGACGAGGAACTGCGCGAGCTGATGAAAAAGCGACGCGGAAAGTGCCACACCGGTGCGGCGAACGCCGCCCAGCGGGAGCTCTGGAAGCGGCACTGGCACGACATACCGCGCCGACCGGAAGAAAAGGAGGAATCGCCGCAATGAAAATTGATGAACTTATCGAAGCCCTCGGACAGCTGAAAGTGCAGACCGGCTCGCTGGCCTGCCTCGGCTGCGGGCATGAGAATAACTGCGGGGTGCATGGCTGCGCCCTGATCCGCGAGGCGGTGAACCAGCTGATCGAGCAGAACGGCTGGATCAACGCCGGGGGGCGCCTGCCGGAGCGCGGTGTGCCGGTGCTGACGTACAACAAGTGGGGACGTGCAAGAGTGGAAACGCTGCGTACCTGGGATGAGCAGCCGTATTTTGTCGGCGGGCTGAAAGCCGGAACCGATGTGCTGTTCTGGCGGCCGCTGCCGCAGTTGCCGGAGGTGCAGGAATGACAATCACTGATTTGCTGGTCAATCTGGACTGTATCCTGTGGCTGGTTCTGTTCTTCATTGTGCTGCATCGGGTCAACTTCTGGGACGGGAAATTCAGCGAGTTACATGAGGAACTGCTGAGAACAATCCGAGAGGAGGACAAGGAATGAACGATTTAAGTGGTCCGGTAGACAAGAAAACAGCGAAAGCCCTGCTGAAACTATGCAGGAAGACCATTCCGGTTATGACACTGCTGGACGCGTATACCATTCAGGCCATTCTGCACGGAGCGGAACGGCGTGCCAAAGAGAGGGAGGCTGACCATGGCCAAGACTAAGAACAATCGCCCCGGCAAGCCGCGCGGCATGAACTACGCCGATATGCTGGCACGCCGAAAAGCCATCAACGCCGTCAAGCTGGACGCAGCCGCGCTGCTGCTGACCGAACAGGCGATGCAGCGGGCACTCTGGCTGACGGTTTGCAGCCTGTCCGATGCCTACGGTTTCGGCAAGGAGCGCCTTGAACGGTTCTTCGAGGCGTATCAGCGCAACTCGGACGAGTTGCAGAAGATGCGCGAGAGCGTAGACGATGACTATGCATTCGAAAAGCTGCGTATCCGTGCGGAAACGGTGTCCAGGCGCGACATCAAATACTTACACGACGATCTTTGAACCAGATGGGACCCTCTGAGCACTGCTCGGCGGGCCCGATGTGGCGCAAAGGCCACTGAGGAGGGAGGTATTCCATGCAAATAATAAACGACCGCAGTATTACGGTTTCAACCGGTACCGGGCGCAAGTGTACGAACTGGCAGCCGGCGGTCATGACCCTTGGAGAACTGTACGACCGCCTGCACACGCCGATCCGCGGCGAGGAAACACTCGCGGCCTATATGCAGATGAGCAAGACCGAGCGGGACAACCGCAAGGACATCGGCGGCTTTGTCGGCGGACAGCTTGCCGGACGGCGCAAGAAAGCAAACGTGCAGGGGCGCGATCTCGTGACCCTCGACCTCGACAACCTGCCGCCGGGCGCGACAGCAGAGGTCCTGCGGCGCTGTGCAGGTCTGGGTGTCGGATACTGCGTGTATTCCACGCGCAAGCACTGCCCGGAAGCACCGCGCCTGCGTATCGTTGTGCCGACCGACCGCACCATGCAGCCGGACGAGTATGAGCCGATCAGCCGCAGACTGGCCGAGCTGATCCAGCCGGAAATGACATGGTTCGATGCGACCACGTTCCAGATCGAGCGCCTGATGTACTGGCCGAGCGCCTGCGCGGATGCCGAGTATGTCTTCCGGTACGAGGACAAGCCGTTCCTCTCGGCGGACGGTATGCTGGCACTGTACGAGGATTGGCGGAACGTCAGCAGCTGGGCGACCGTGCCTGGCGAAGCAAAGCTGCGCGACCGCAGTGCAAAGAAGCAGGGCGACCCGAGAGAGAAGTCCGGCGTTGTCGGTGCATTCTGCCGAACGTATGACGTGCCGGCGGCAATGGAGAAGTTCCTGCCAGGCGTGTACCGCGAAACCGATGTGCCCGACCGTTATACCTATGCAGAGGGCAGCACAGCGGGCGGCGCGGTGCTCTACGATGACGGCAGATTTCTGTATTCCCATCATGCGACCGACCCGTGCAGCGGCGTTCTGGTCAACGCATTCGACCTCGTGCGGCTGCATAAGTTCGGCGCCCAGGACGACGACGCGCAAGAGGGCACACCGGTCAACCGGCTGCCGTCCTTCGATGCCATGTGCCGTCTGGCGGTAGCTGACCCCGAGGTTTCCGGCAAATTACAGGCGGAACGTCTGGCGCAGGTGCAGGCGGACTTCGCGGGAATTGAACAGCAGCCTGCAGACAGCGAGCAGCAGCCGAATAATGACTGGCTGAACCGGCTTGCCGTCCACCCCAAGACCGGCAAGGTGCTGAACACGATAGACAACATCTGGCTTATCCTCGAGAATGACCCGCAGCTCAAAGGACGGTTCGCGCTCAACGAGTTCGCCGGGCGCGGTGAGATCCTTGGTGTCGTGCCGTGGGACCCGCGCGGCAAGCGCAGGGCTTGGGAGGACAACGACAATCAGGGCCTGTACTGGTACCTCGAGAAAGTGTACGAGATCACCGGCGCGGCCAGAGTAGACGGCGCACTCAGCCTGCACAGCAACCGCCATGCTTTTAATGAGATGGTGGACTACCTGCAAGGCGTACAGTGGGACGGCGTGCCGCGTCTGGACACGCTGCTCATCGACTACTTAGGCGCGGAGGACACTGCGTACACCCGCGCTGTGACCCGCAAGGCATTTACGGCGGCAGTTGCGCGAGCGCTGAAACCCGGCTGCAAGTTCGACTGCATGACCATCCTTGCCGGTCCGCAGGGCATCGGCAAGTCAACACTGCTGAGTGTGATGAGCCGCGGCTACTTCAACGACAGTCTGCGGACGTTCGAGGGCAAGGAGGCTTGCGAGGTCATCCAGGGCGTGTGGCTGGTCGAGGTGAGCGAGCTGGAGGCATTCAACAAGGCCGAGGTCGGCCGTGTCAAGCAGTTCCTCTCGCAGCGCAGCGACCGTTTCCGCGCCGCCTACGGCAGACACGTCAAGGAGCTGCCGCGCCGCTGCGTGTTCTTCGGCACGACCAACGAGAGCGAGTTCCTGAGCGACCGCACAGGCAACCGCCGGTTCTGGCCGGTGGACGTGGGCGTACACAGGGCGGCTAAGAGTATTTGGAACGAGCTAAACGAGGAAACCGTCAGCCAGATCTGGGCAGAGGCTGTTATGCGTTATCGTCTGGGTGAGCCGCTGTATCTGAGTGGAGAGGTCGGTCAGCAGGCAGCCGAGAAGCAGGAGGGCCACCGCCGCACGTCTGTCCGTGAGGGCATCATCCGCGACTTTCTCGAACAGCAGGTGCCCGAAGATTGGAGCACCTGGAAGCTCGACCAGCGTGGTATGTTCTGGCAGGGCGCGGTCAAGCATGACGGCAGACTGGTACCCCGTGAGAGGGTGTGTGCGCTGGAGATCTGGTGCGAGGCTCTGGGCGGGGATCCGCGGTTTATCCGGAACTCGGATGCGGCGGAAATCAACAGTATTGTGGCCGCTGTGCCGGGGTGGAAACGGATGACCCGAACAGCGAAATTCGGATATTGTAAGACGCAGAGAGGCTTTGAAAGAACGGTAACAATCTCAGAATAGTGAGGTAACAATCTGGGGTAACAATCTCAGGCGGGGGTAACAATGGTAACAATCTTTTTGAGAATGTTACCCTCATTTGTTACCGCAGTCGAAAAGCTGAAATGCAGAAAAACGACCGAATTTTATAATTTATTTGTTCTGTAAACACTAAAGGTAACAAAGTAACAATCTTTTTAATAGTAATTATAAAATAGAGGGAATAGAGAGTAATATTACCGCCTGTACCCTCTGTGCGCAATATGTGCTGCGCGTATACGCGTGTGCGCACGCGCGAGGAAGGAGAACTATGCGAGAAAAAGAAATCGAAAGCTACCTGCGCGACCGTATCCGTCGGATCGGCGGAAAAGCATACAAGTTCGTCAGCCCCGGCAACAACGGTGTGCCTGACAGACTGGTGTGCCTGCCCGGCGGTCACGCAGTATTCGTAGAGCTGAAAGCACCGGGCAAAGCACCGCGGCCGATCCAGATCCACCAGATCGGTATGCTGAAGCAGCTGGGCTTCCGGGTGGAGGTCATCGACAGCAAGGAACAGGTGGACGAGTTCGTGAAGGAGTTGAGCGAAAATGCAGTTTCGCCCGCATAACTACCAGAGTTACTGCATTGACAGGCTGCTGGAGCTGCCGGCCGTCGGACTTTTCCTCGATATGGGTCTTGGTAAGACAGTAACCACCCTGACCGCCGTGAAAGAGCTGAAATACCATCGGTTCCAGGTCTGCAAGGTGCTTGTCATCGCGCCGAAGAAGGTAGCCGAGGCAACGTGGAGCCGTGAGGCCGAGAAGTGGGATCACCTGAGGGATATGCGGGTGTCCACCGTACTGGGCAGCCGTATCAAGCGCGAGAAGGCACTGGCGCGGCCTGCCGATCTGTATGTTATCAACCGCGAGAACGTCGAGTGGCTGGTAGACTACTACCGCAACAACTGGCCGTTCGACATGGTGGTCATCGACGAGAGCAGCAGCTTCAAGGACCAGAGCACCAAACGGTGGAAAGCGCTGAAGCGTGTCCGTCCGAAGATCCACCGTATCGTGCTGCTGACCGGCACACCGGCACCCAACACGCTGATCGACCTGTGGGCGCAGCTGTACCTGCTGGACGAGGGCGCAAGGCTCGGACGGACGATCGGCGGATTCCGGGAGCGGTACTTCCAGCCGGACAAGCGAAACGCCGAACGGGTTTTCACCTACAAGCCCAAGATGGGAACGGAGCAGGCCGTGCAGGATCTCATCGGGGACATCTGCATCAGCATGAAGGCCGAGGACTACCTGACACTGCCGGAGTGCGTGAGCGTGGATGTGCCCGTCGTACTGGACAGCAAGGCCGCCAAGGCATACACCACCATGGAGCGGGAAATGCTGCTGGAAGTCGCGGAGGATACCATCACCGCAGATACCGCCGCGGTTCTGACGAACAAGCTGCTGCAGCTTGCCGGCGGTGCGGTGTACAACGCTGAGCATGAGGCACAGGTGATTCATAGCTGCAAGATCGAGGCATTTCTCGAGCTGGTGGAAAGCCTTGCCGGCAAGAGCGCACTGGTGTTCTACGGTTTCCAGCACGAGAAGGAGCGCATTCTCGCCGCACTGGCGATGAAGCACAAGAACCTGCGTGTCCGGGTGTTCAGCGGCCCGCAGGATGAGGATGACTGGAATGCCGGAAAGATTGATATTCTGCTGGCGCACCCGGCAAGCACGGCTTACGGGCTGAATCTGCAGCAAGGCGGCAATCATGTAATCTGGTTTTCGCCAACGTGGAGTCTGGAGCTGTATCAGCAGGCTAACAAGCGTCTGCACCGTCAAGGCCAGACCGAGCGCGTTATCATCCACAGGCTGCTGGTAGACGGCAGCGTGGATCACGACGTCGTTGCCGCCCTGGAGGGCAAGGCCGACACGCAGGAAGCGCTGATGGAGAGCATCAAGGCAAGGATTGAGCAGGTACGGAAGGAGAATTTATGACAACTAAGGACTGGCTGAACCGCGGGTGGGCACTCGACCGCGAGATTACGGCTTTGGAGAGTGCCAAGCGCCGGGCATATGACCGCTGTGTGTCAGGCGTGGCATCGGTGAGCGGTGCACCGGGCGGCGGTGCTTCAGACGGCGGCCTGAGCCGCTACGCCGACTTTGCCGCGCAGGTGGATGTCCAGATCGACAAGCTGATCGACATCAAGCAGGAGATTGCGGCGGTGATTGCCGAGGTGCCGGATACGACCCTGCGGACACTTCTCACAAAGCGGTACTTAAACTTTGAGAAGTGGGAGAAAATCGCGGTTGACTTGAATTATTCGTGGAGGCAGGTTATGCGCCTGCACGGTCAGGCGCTGCGTGCTGCGGAGCCGCTTATCGCAAATATGGCATAGGATGTCATGGTATGTCATATTGTTCCGTGCTATACTGGTATCATGAAGTTCAGCGGGAATGAAACTGAGGTCCCGCATTTCTCCTGCTTCATACCGCATTGGAAACACCTCCGGAAAGGCACTCTTGGAAACAAGGGTGCTTTTTCGTGCCCGGATTTCAGAAAGGACGGTGCAGAATGGCAAAAGGCAAATATCAGGAATGGCTTACGCCGGACGGCATCACCCGTCTGGAAGCGTGGGCGAGGGATGGTCTGACAGATGAGC
>OGDF01000738.1_pt1 | contig 50375 bp, 41 predicted proteins | sample 1570141 | NCBI WGS metagenome assembly OGDF01 (sample SAMEA4370581, study PRJEB24528) | human gut metagenome
CAGAAAAATTAAAAGGATCGACACCTGTAGAATACAGATGCCAATCCTTAAAGAAACAAGTTATTTAATTTTCATAGTGTCCAACTTTTTGGGGACAGCTCAAACAAGTGTCAGTCTTTTCTTTTCAATACAATTAGATCCAATCGTTTTCAAGCAGCAATTCTGCAATCTGCACAGCATTGGCAGCGGCACCTTTGCGGATCTGGTCAAAGCATACCCAGAGTGCCAAGCCATTTTCAATGTTGAGATCGTTGCGGATACGTCCAACGTAAATATCATCGGTATCTGCAGTATCAACAGGCATTGGATAGATGTTTTCGTGAGGCTTATCCTGAACAATGATACGTGGTGCAGCTTCAAGAAGCTCACGTGCTTCGTCAGCAGAAATTGGTTCTTCTGTTTCGATATAAATAGATTCTGCATGACTGCGGAAAACAGGGACGCGCACAGCAGTTGGAGTGATTTTGATGTCATAGTCATCAAGAATCTTGTGCGTTTCATGAACGAGTTTCATTTCTTCCTTGGTGTAGTCTTCTTCCTGCCATACATCGATGTGTGGAATCAGATTGAAAGCGATCTGATGCTGGAAGGCCGATGGATGAATTGGTTCGCCATCAAGCACCTGACGCGCTTGTTCGGTCAATTCAGACAGACCAGCTTTTCCGGCACCGGATACAGCTTGGTAGGTGCTGACAACGATACGGTCGATACGAGATTTCTTATATAATGGGTACAACGCACCTACCATCAGGATGGTGGAACAGTTAGGGTTTGCAATCAGCCCTTGGTGGTTCTTTGCAGCCTGACCATTGACTTCAGGAATGATCAGTGGCACATCGGGTTCAAGACGGAACGTAGAACTGTTATCAATAACAACAACGCCCTTACTTTGAGCAAGGCGGCCAAATTCACGACTGGCTGGACCGCCTGCAAACAATGCGAGATCCACGCCGTCAAAAGAATCGGCAGTGGTTTCTTCAACAACATAATCTTTTCCCTGGAAGTTGATCACCTTGCCTGCACTGTTCTTAGTGGCCAAAAGTTTCAAATCAGCATATGGGAAATTGTGTTCATCGATTACTTTGAGCAGTTCCTGCCCAACAGCACCAGTAGCACCAACAATAGCAACGTTGAGTTTTTTCATTGAATTATACGCTCCTTTAGTCTTCAAACATGATGGTATCCAGCCCTTCTACGAGCCCAACGCGACCATCTACGCGTTTTGCAGCAAATACAATACCTGGCATGAATGATTCACGATTGATAGAATCATGACGAATGGTCAAAGTCTGTCCCAGACCGCCAAAGATAACCTCCTGATGAGCATTGTAGCCTGGCAGACGCACACTATGAATGTGCATGCCCTCTACATTTGCACCACGAGCACCAGCGAGCGTTTCCACTTCTCCCAGAAGCCCTTGTTCATGTGCTTCACGCACCTTAGCAATGCGCTGTGCGGTTGCAACGGCTGTACCGGAAGGCGCATCCTTCTTTTGATCATGATGCAGTTCAATGATTTCTACTTCCGGCATAAATTTGGCCGCTTCTTCGGCAAAGCGCATCATCAGCACCGCACCAATCGCAAAGTTTGCCGCATAGAAAAAGCATTTTCCATGTTCTGCAGCCTGTTTGCCCCATTCTTCCAGTTCTTCATGTTTCAAGCCAGTGGTACCGCTCACCAGATGCACGCCGTGGGCCAAAGCAACGCTGGCATTTTGACGAAATGCGTCAGCATTCGTAAAATCAATGACCACATCAACATCATGCTCATTCAAAGCAGCATCCAAATCTGCTGTCACTGGAATATCATGACCTTCAACAGTTATTGTCACAGGTTCATCAACCAATCCCACACCAAAAATCACTTCTGTCTGTGGGTCGTTGGTCACAGCCTTGAGAATTTCGCGTCCCATCTTGCCAGTAGCACCGACAACACCAACACGAATGTTTTCCATAAATATCGTCCTCCTTGTGAGTGTTTTATTGTTCACCAAAGAAGTCTCCACAAAAAAGCCACAGGACACACAGACCTGTGGACATGCATACTCTGACAAACGCTAAGCATACAGCACAACGACGGTTTTCTCCGCCGACAGCCCTAAACCTATTGAGTTCAGATCCAGCCAAACGCAAAAAAAGTTACGCCCAGCTTCGGCAAGCACGCCTTCCGACGGGATCATCAATGCTTTTTCATCTCCACCGACCGTTCTTCGTACCCGCGCCTCTGCATTGCCTTAGACAAATCATTTGGTTACACTTTAAGCTATCACAGCCGTGGACAATTGTCAACCAATTGTGGAGACTTTATCGTCTATTCACTACGAAAAATATTTATCGATGTTCTTCAATAAAGTTTACCACTTCGGAAAGCATGCCATCGGTCACAACATGTCCTGCATCAGGAAACACGATCTGTTTGATATGATCGTTCTGACAGCGTTCGCAAAACGCAGTATTGAACACTGCAGGCAAGGTGTGGTCCAACGCACCATTGGTTAAGAGCACGGGCACTTGTACTTGATTATCCTGCCAATGTGCAGGATTAAACACATTCAGGGCCTCCAGTGTCATTTGAACCTTTTCTGTCGCCATTATTGACGCCAAATTACTTTGTTCACCATAAACGCCTTGCATCAAAGCCAGAGGATCTGCCCAATTGGCACTGCTGTTCATCGCTGCGATACCGTTCAAGTATTCATGCAGTTGGCCTGCAGCACCCAACGCGATCATCCCTCCCAGAGAATGACCAACAAGAAAATGGCTCTGCCCTGGCGTCAGTGCCTCTCTAGCCAGCTGTACGCATTCCTCAATGCTTTGCACCAGCACCTGCAAGAAATCCCCCACACTCGATGCTGTCTCGTAATTCAATGTTCCACGCACACCATGCCCGGCAATTTCTGGCACAATCACACGATAACCAAAACTTGCCAACAAATGACCTCTGAAACATTGCTTTACCGCGTGTGATCCCCAGCCATGATACAAAATAATCTCAGCATATGGCGTTGTTTCCGGCTCAAAAATTTCAAAGCAAGGAATACCCGCCAACACCTTTTCTCTGGTTCTCAGCATCGCCATCCCTCCTTATTGCAAGCCCGGATATCCCAGCTGACGCTCTGCTTCCATTAACACAATGCCAACGCTCGTAGCAAGATTGAAGCAACGCGCTTCCTCGTTTGGAATCATTGGAATACGAAACTGATGATCCCCAAACAATGCATGCACTTCATCCGGCACACCGGCATCTTCGCGCCCAAAAACAATATAATCGCCGTCGGCAAAATCAAACTCTGAATGGGCCTTTGTGGCATGACTCGTCATCAGCACCATGCGACCGCCCTTATTTTTCTCCAAAAACTCCTCAAAGCTGTCGTAGCAAACAATGTCCGTCTGATGCCAATACGTCAATCCAGCACGCCGCAGCTTTGCTTCGTCAATGCGAAAACCCATTGGCCCTACAAGATGCAGGCGTGAGCCTGTTACAAAACAACTACGTGCCACATTCCCGGTATTTTGCGGAATACGTGGCTGATACAAAACAATATTTAACAAAAGAACCTCTCCTTCTCTCCACTATTTAACGTGCAAATGCTCACTTCTTGCGCTAGAATAATAGCAAGAGGTGAACCACTATGAACGAACAATTAAAAGCAATCATCGACGATTCTTCACGCATTGTCTTTTTTGGCGGCGCAGGCGTCTCCACAGAAAGCGGCATTCCAGATTTTCGCAGCAAAGACGGTCTCTATCACCAGAAAGGATTTAAGTATGATCCAGAAACCATGCTCAGCCGCAGCTTCTTCGATACCCATACTGAAGAATTCTTCGAGTTTTATCGCGCAAAAATGATCGCCCCAAACGATGGGCCAAGCGCTGTCCATTACAAACTCGCCGACATGGAACGCGAGGGCAAACTCTCAGCCATCATTACGCAGAACATTGATGGCCTTCACCAAATGGCAGGCAGCAAAAAAGTCTACGAGCTTCACGGCTCCGTCATGCGCAACTACTGCATGACTTGCGGCCGCTTCTATGATCTCGATTTTGTGCGCAGCAGCACCGGCATTCCTCGCTGCCCGGAAGACGGCGGCATCGTCAAACCGGATGTTGTTCTTTATGAGGAATCCTTAAACGAAGATACCCTAGAAGGCGCTCTGCGAGAAATCCAGCAAGCCGACTGTCTCATCATCGCCGGCACATCCTTAGCTGTCTATCCGGCAGCTGGGCTGATCTATTATTTCAAAGGCAAACACCTTGTGGTCATCAACCGCGATGCCACACCACATGACAGTAACGCCGAACTTGTTATTCACGACCGCATCAGCACCGCTCTATTATAACAGAAATTGTTCCATACGCAAAAGCGCCTCGACGCATCGTCATCATCAAACAATGATCACGACGCGCCGAGGCGTTTATTATTTTAGCGATTTTTGCAGTTGATGCATTATCAAGCTCACATCAACCTTCGAGACAGCGCTGAAGAATGGCTGCCAGTTGAGCACGGGTAGCACTTTCCTGTGGGGCCAGGCGATTGTCACCAACACTAGTGACGAGCCCTTCTGCATTTGCCCAACTAAGCACATCGGCTGCCCATTCAGAAACTTGATCGGCATCAGCATAGCCACTGAGATCAGCACGATTGCTCACATCAATGCCTTTGTATTCAGTGTAATTGTAGAGAATTGCCGCCATCTGTTCACGAGTGAGCGGTGCGTTTGGCTGGAAGGTGCCATCCTCAAAGCCACTCACCACACCTACACTGGCTGCCCAATTGACAGCATCGGCGTACCAGTCACCAGCATTGACATCGCTGAAACCAGCAGATTCAACGCTTGGACCACCTTCCAAACGATGCAGAATGCTGACAAGCATGCCGCGGGTAGTAGCAATGTTTGGGGAGAAGGTGGTGTCACTGGTGCCAGTCATAAGGCCATTGGTGTAGACATAGACCACTGGATCGTAATACCAATCGCTGTCACTTACATCGCTGAATGGCAGGCTGCCAGTTTCCGGTGGTTCCGTGACAACAAACAGGCTGCTTACAACGTCAGCGATGAGCTGATGACCGTAGGCATTTGGATGAAAGTCCAGATTGAGGGTGCCTGTGCTGGTCATGCCGGCATTGCATGGGTTCTGTGCCGCATTTTCGAAGGCGGTATAGACGTCTGCCACAGTGTAAGCGCCCTGCGCTTCACCAAGGGCGATGATGCCATTCAACGCGGTGACACCCTTGTCAAAGGCGCTGGCTACCATGTTGGCCGCTGCACTATAGAGTGGGTTGTCGCCCACTGCTTCGGCAAGGTGCGCATATGGGTTGTACTGGTTGCCAACAACAATAACGACAGTTGGGTTGGCAGCGCGAATGGTTGTAATGATCTGGGTGAGATCGTTCGACAGAGTCTGGAGCGCTGCAGTAGCCTGTTCGGAGCCTGCAAAGCCAGAGATCTTCTGCACGGCGAAGGTGAGAATATCCTGGTTGCCGGTCAACAAGGCCTGCTGCAGCTGCTCAACGGTGATCTGGTCGGCTTCGTCACGATTGGCATTGTAAGCGTCGGTGAGATAGCTGTAGAGGGCTGCCATGAGGTCGTTACCACCAATGGTAAGGGTGATGACATCAGCGTCAGCGAGGCCATCCACAGCACCATTTTGCAGTTTCTCTAAAAGCGAGGCCGCTGTTTCACCGGAAGTTGATGCATCAATCAAGTTCAAGGACTTTTCGGCTGCCACCAAATCAACAAAAGACTTCTCGTCAGAAGAAAGGCCATATCCGCTGCTGATGCTGTCACCTAATGCAAGATAAGTCGGATCCTCTTCTGAGGCTGCCATAGCCCCAACCGGCAAGAACGTGCTGAGCATGCAAATACACAGCAGAATAGAAAGTAAGCGTTTTTTCATAACATTCACTCCTTTTTTGGGATTTCTTTTAAGATACCATAAAAGAAAGCTGTTTACTATCCCTCTTTTTTCATCAAAAAAGTATGATAGGGTGAAAATTACGTAAAGATACGAAAGATAATCCGCTTTATTTTTCTCTGGGTATTATTTTTTATAGAGGGTAAAATAAAAACCGCGTATCCCACAGCAGATACGCGGTATGTTTTTGCTTATTTGGCGTAATTCACGTTGCGAGTTTCGCGAATAACCACCACTTTGATCTGGCCAGGATATTCCATCTCAGCCTCAATGCGTTTGACGATATCATAAGCAAGTTTTGCACTTTGGGCATCGTCAATCTTATCAGGTTTAACAATAACACGGACTTCACGCCCAGCTTGTACAGCATATGTTTTTTCGACACCGTCGAAATCATTAGCAATACCTTCCAGCTGAGTCAGTCGTTTGAGGTAATTTTCGAGTGTTTCTCGACGTGCACCCGGACGTGCTGCAGAAATGGCATCCGCTGCTGCCACGAGAACGGATTCGACAGAGCTAGGCTCTACATCCCCATGGTGAGAGAGAATGGCATTAAGCACACCAGCCGGTTCACGATATTTACGGGCAATATCCGCCCCCAAACTGGTATGAGAACCTTCGGTATCATGGTCAATGGATTTACCGATATCATGAAGCAAACCAGCACGCTTTGCAAGCGTAACGTCAACCCCTAATTCAGCAGCCATCAACCCTGCAAGATGAGAAACTTCAATAGAATGCTTCAGCACATTTTGTCCGTAACTGGTACGGTATTTCAAGCGTCCAAGCAGTTTGACCAATTCAGGATGCAACTGATGGATGCCTGTTTCGAAAACAGCCTGTTCCCCGGCTTCGCGAATGCTTGTGTCCACTTCTTTTTGAGCCTTGTGCACCATTTCCTCGATTCTGGCTGGATGAATGCGCCCATCGACAATGAGCTTTTCCAGTGCCACACGAGCAACTTCACGGCGAATTGGCTCGAAACAAGAAAGAACAACCGCTTCCGGTGTATCGTCAATAATCAAGTCCACACCCGTAAGATTTTCCAAGGCGCGAATGTTTCGGCCTTCACGGCCAATGATGCGTCCTTTCATCTCATCATTAGGAAGCGGAACAACAGACACTGTTGACTCTGCAACATGATCTGCTGCGCAACGCTGAATGGCACCGGCGATAATATTACGTGCGGTTTTTTCTGCATTAGCTTTTGCCTCTGCTTCTTTATCCTTAATCATAACCGCAAGACTATGATCTACATCGCTTTCTACCTGATTGAACAACTGATTCTTGGCTTCTTCGGCACTCAGCCCTGCCACGCGTTCCAGTTCAAGCTGTTGCTTATCAATCAGATCATTCAGTTCACTACGCGCTTCTTCAAGTTTGTTTTCTTTTTCGAGAAGAGCGTTCTCTTTCTTTTCCAAGTTGGTAGATTTACGATCAAGGGCATCTTCTTTCTGCACCAAACGCTTTTCGGTGTTGTACGCCTCTGAACGTATTTCTTTCGCTTCCACTTCCGCCTGATTGCGAATTTGAATCGCTGCGTCCTTTGCTTCTACCATCGCTTCCTTTTTCATGGCTTCAATATCTCTATTCGCCGCTTCAAGAATGCGCTGTGCTTCAGCTTCCGCAGAACCAATCAAGGATTCCGAGGATTTTTTTCGTGCTATGTAACCTCCGATGCCGCCTATCGCCAAACCTACAATGATAGCGATAATGAGCTCGAGCATAAATTCCTCCTTTCCACAAGTTTCCTTTGTTCAATTGTAATTTATGAGACCAAAGCAATAAAAAAAGCAAACCAACTATTTTGGTCTGCTCTTTAAGTAATCGTCAAAATATGACAAAATGATCCATTTCTGTTATTTGTTACAAAACTATTTAACGTCCATGTCTATCAATAGTCAAAGCAATTACCTCGCCATAGTCTACGATTATTTTACGCTGAATAACGCATAGTGTCAAGGTTTTTCCTAGCTGAGACGGCTTGACAGCGCCGTTTCAGTAGCGTTCAAGAAATGACAGCATGCCAGCGCTGTAGCCTTTTCCATATAGATATCGCATGGTTTGTTGATATTTTTTTCCTTTTTCACGACACTTGTTATACTCTTTTTCGAGTTGTGCCATTTCAACATCTTCAGGATATTCGGAAGCCAGTGCATCTTCAATGATAAACGCATCGATGCCCTTGTCTTTAAGCGCCATGATCAATTTTAATCGTCCACACGGGTTAAAGCGAAGTTTATCTCGTATATAACTTTCTGCAAACTGTCTGTCATCCAAATAATGATAGGAATACAGATAGTCGATGATTTCATTTGCTTCCTCATCTGATACCTGTTTTCGCCGGAGATACTGACGCATCTCATATTCTGAACGCATTCGCACTGTCAGGTATCGCAATGCCAATTGCTTATGTTTTTCTTCCATTAGAGTTCATCCACATCGACATCTGCAAGAAAATCATCGTCTAACAAGGCGTTCATATTTTCCTGCAGCAGCGTTTCCTCTTTCTCATCAGGTTCATCATCAGCAACAACCCCACGCACGCGCTCATCAATTTCTTTTGCGACATCAGGATGTTCTTTCAGATACACACGAATATTGTCGCGTCCCTGACCAAGGCGTTCTCCTTTATAGGAATACCAAGAACCGCTTTTTTCAAGCACACCCATTTCAGACGCAATATCCACGAGAGAACTTTCGTTAGATATTCCTTCACCATACAAAATATCAAATTCGCAGGTTTTGAATGGTGGTGCCACCTTGTTCTTTACCACTTTAACCTTGGTGCGATTTCCGATGATGTCTGTGCCTTTTTTAATGGCTTCGCCGCGACGCACTTCCAAACGCACACTGGAATAGAATTTCAGAGCACGCCCACCAGTGGTCGTTTCTGGATTTCCGTACATAACACCGATTTTTTCACGAATCTGATTGATGAAGATGACAACCGTATTGGTACGACCAATATTGGCAGTCAGCTTGCGCAGAGCCTGACTCATCAGACGTGCCAGAAGACCGACATGTGTGTCACCCATTTCGCCTTCAATTTCAGCACGTGGTGTCAGGGCTGCCACAGAGTCAACGACAATCATGTCTACCGCACCGCTGCGCACCAATGCATCACAAACTTCCAAAGCTTGTTCGCCATTATCTGGCTGACTGATCAAGAGATTGTCTGTATCGACACCTATGTTTTTTGCGTACACTGGATCGAGCGCATGCTCAGCATCGATAAACGCTGCAATACCGCCGCGTTTCTGTGCTTCAGCCACACAATGCAGAGCTACCGTTGTCTTACCAGAAGATTCTGGCCCATAAATTTCAATGATACGCCCCTTTGGCAAACCACCTATACCAAGCGCACGGTCCAATGCGATGGAACCTGTTGGAATGGACTCTACTTCCAGTTTGCTTTGATCACCCAAGCGCATGATGGTGCCTGGACCAAATTGTTGCTCCATGGCTTTCAGTGCATGCTGTAAGGCTTCATTCTTATCCTCATTAACGCCCGGGATTGATTGTTGTTTTTTTGATTTTCCAGCCATGTATTAGCCTCCAAAAACAGTGTAATTTCTCATATCATCCTGATGTTTTTCGAATGCAAGCGTAATCAATCGCTCGATGACTTCAATCAATGATTTTCCAGATGCCTGCCACATCTTGGCATACATACTGATGGATGTAAAGCCTGGAAGCGTATTCACTTCGTTGAGCAGAATGCGCCCATTGTCTTTATCAATGAAGAAATCTGCACGGCACATGCCGCTAAGATTCAGGATCTTATAGGTTTTCTTTCCAATTGCAGCCAGGGTGTCAATTTGCTCCTGTGTCAAATCTGCAGGCGTCTTTGTCTCACTGTTATCAAGAATGTATTTTGATTCATAATCATAAAATACACCTTCTGTTACAATTTCACCAGGTGCAGCCATATCTGCATCGTTATTGCCGAGCAATGCTGTTTCGATTTCACGCGCATTGACACCCGTTTCAACGATCAGTTTACTGTCATACTTTCCAGCTACAGCCAGTGCTTCTGCAAGAGCATGACGATCCTGCACCTTGCTGATTCCCACACTGGAACCAAGGCAGGATGGTTTTACAAACATTGGATAGGTCAAAGCTGCTTCTACTTCATCCAAAACCGTCTCCGGCGTTTGTTCAAAATCAAAGCGGCGTACTGCAACATAATCCGTTTGCGGAATATCATGCGCTTTCAGAATATCACGCATAAAAACCTTATCCATGCCAACGACAGAACCCATCATGCCAGCACCAACGTATGGAATGCGGCACATATCAAAAAAAGCCTGCAAATGCCCATCTTCACCGTAGGAGCCATGAATAATCGGAAAAATAACATCCAAAGCGCCAAGTTCTTCAAAACTTTTCGCATTTCTCATCACGCCGCCAGGATATTGAGGGAAAATAAGTTCTTGATCCGCGTAAGCTTTTGCGTCAAAATGCGCAACATCTTTCGCAGCTACTGGACCATACCAACGACCATCTTTGGCAACACCAATTGGAAACACGTTCTCATAGCCTGCTTCCATCAAAGTGCCAATAATCGTATTGGCCGATACGCAAGAAACATCATATTCACCAGAAGGGCCGCCAAAAACAACGCCTATTTTCAAACTTTTATCCAACATTACGCAGCCCCCCACAATAATACAAAGGTAATAATGAAAATGACCAAGGCGACGACAAACTGAATGAACGATACAACCGCCATTCCAACCAGAGAGCCAGCGCTTGCACGCAATGCATTGTGCATAGAGCGATGTGATACATATTCCGCACCAACAGAGCCAAGCACAGCACCAATCATACTGCCGCGTGCTTTTCCAAAAAAGCCGCCAGCAGCAGCGCCAATGGTCGAACCAATTGAAGCATTATTGGATGCACCGAATTTCTTGGCACCAATCATCGTGCCATAGTAATCTAGGAAAGAGCTGCCAATGGTCAGTGCACCAACGATGACTACAAACCAAATTGGGTATGCAACCCAGTGATCGAAAATGCCATAGACCAACATGCTGATAAATACCAGCCACATGCCAGGCACCATTGGTACGAATGTGCCAATAACGCCAGCTGCCATGACCACGATCAGTAACCATGTATAAATGTCCATCTTATCCCTCCATCTTTTTCGCCGCCAAACAAACAGATGCAATGATATGCGTAATTGATAGGCCGCCTTGCATGTAACCAATATAAGGTTCTCGCATCGGCCCATCAATGCTCAACTCAATGGATGAACCTTGAATAAAAGTGCCGCCTGCCATGATGACAGGATCGTCATAGCCCGGCAGCTGATCATCATATGGGGTAACATAACTTTCAAGTGCAGAGGCCGCCTGAATGCCTTGGCAGAATTTGCGCAGTTTATCCGGATCGCCAAAGGCAATGCATTGGATGATATCTGTTCGCGGCGCATCCGCTGTCGGCGAAACAACATAACCTTTCGCACCAAGATAAGCTGCCGCAAATGAGGCGCCCTTGAGGGCTTGTTCGACAATCAATGGCGCCATAAAGAGACCCTGAAAGGCTGGACGATTGAAGTCCAGCGACGAACTGACATCATCACTGATGCCCGGCGCTGTCAAGCGTTCGGCACTGGCTTCCACCAATTCTTTCTTGCCGGCAATATAGCCGCCGCGTGGTGCCAAACCGCCGCCAGGATTTTTGATCAAGGAGCCCGCAATAATATCTGCGCCCACTTCAAGCGGTTCTTTTTCTTCGACGAATTCACCATAACAATTGTCCACAAAGACAATGATATCTGGAGAAATGCTCTTTACAATGTCACATGCACGGGCAATTTTTGCGATCGAAAGGCTGTCACGCCATTCATAGCCGCGCGAGCGCTGAATCATGACCATTTTTGTCTTCGGTGTAACAGCTGCGCGAATGGCCGCTTCATCGAAGTCATTGTCTTTTAATGGCACGCTCTTATGATGAATGCCAAATTCGCGTAATGTCCCTCTTGCCTGATCGTCTTTTCCGATGACTGTCTGCAGCGTGTCATAAGGCAGGCCGCTGATAGAGACCGCTTCATCACCAGGACGCAATAATCCAAAAAGCACTGTTGCAATCGCATGCGTTCCGCTGACCAAGTTGGATCGCACCAACGCTTTTTCTGCGCAAAATAGATCCGCCCACACACGTTCTAAAACATCACGCCCGGTATCGCCATAGCCATAGCCGGTCGATCCATTGAGATGAAAATCTGCCACTTGATTGTGCTGAAAGGCTTCCAGCACTTTAATCTGATTGGCCTGTGTCATATCACTAAAGTGTGCCCATTGTGGCTGTAGTTCATCCAGGCAACGCTTAACAAGCGTGATATCGGCATCATCCAAACCAGCAAATTTCTTTAATCGTTCAAAAAATAATGCCATTTTCTCCTACCACTTCGTTTCATTTACTAATTCATCCGGGAGATACTCCCAAAAATATTTTTTGGCTTCTGCCACTGGCAGCTGCACCCGCAGATGCGCGCCTTTTTCATCATAATCTTCCTGCAGCACCTTGCCATATTGATGGGCCTGCGCCAAACGCTGTCCCTGTTGTTCATCATACGGCAGGATCATTTCCAGTGTCACATCGGAGGAACGGGCCAAATTTTTAAGGATGTCCAACAATTTCTCAATGCCCTCCCCTGTTTCACAGGAAATGTAACATTTGTATTGATAGGCCAGCGCTGAAGAAAAAACAGGCGGTTCTGCACACAAATCAATTTTATTGCAGACCAAGATATGTGTTTTCTCCTGCAAACCCAGAGACATCAGAATATCTTCCACCACGCCAATACGCTCATCAATGCCTTCTTTGGCCACGTCAACAACATGCAGCAATACATCTGCATATTGCAATTCTTCAAGTGTCGCCTTAAAGGCATCAAGCAGCTGCAACGGCAAATCACGAATAAAACCTACCGTATCGCTGACCAAGATGGCATCGCCGCCTTCCAATTCAAGGCGCCGCGTTGTTGGGTCCAGTGTTGCAAACAGCTGATCGGCAGCGTAAATATCATCATCTGTGAGGCGATTCAGCAAGGTGCTTTTACCAGCATTCGTGTAGCCAACGAGAGCTGCTTGCAGCCCCTGTGTCTTCATTCGGGCAGAACGCTGCAGTTGACGATTGCTTTTCACATTTTCCAGTTCTTTGGTGATGTGATGAATGCGCCGGCGAATGTGGCGCCGATCGGTTTCCAGTTTCGTTTCCCCTGGACCGCGCGTGCCAACACCACCGCCAAGTCGCGACAGCGCGGTGCCCATGCCCGTGAGCCGCGGCAGCAAATAATTGAGCTGTGCCAGTTCAACCTGGTACTTGCCTTCACGGCTGCGCGCGCGCTGTGCAAAAATATCTAGGATCAAAACCGTTTTGTCAATAACTTTGACCCCCAGCCGATCGCTGAGCATTTGGTTATAGGAAGGGGTCAGCGGCTGGTCAAAAACAACCACATCGGCCGCCTCGTTCTGCACCAGCATGGCAATCTCTTCCAGCTTTCCACCGCCAATGCGATGCTGACTGCCGCGCATGGTCTGTACCACCACCTCAGCCACTTCCAAACCGGCGGTATCCGCCAACTCTTCCAATTCTTCGCGAATGAGCGCAATGTCTTCCTGATCGCGCTGATTGGGCTGAAGGATTAAAATGGCCCGTTCTTTATCGGAACGGGTTGCCGTCGTTTGTCGGCGTGTAAGTGCGCTTTCAAAAGCCTGAAGCTGGGTGAACAGCGGCAGTTTTTCAAAAATCTGCCATGGCAGGTCTTCCGCCGCAACAACCTGAGACGTCGTTAATGTGCCATCGACTGGCTCCAACATAGCGGCTGCGACACGAATCTGTTCACCTTTCTGTGCCAATGCCACCATGCAGTCATAGTGCAGATTTTTTAACGCACTAAAATCTGCTTCTGAGAAATGCGCAGTTCCGCTTGGATGCGTATGAATACAGCGCACGCCTGCATAGCCGAACTGCCAACGCCTTTTTCTCAGTTCAAAGACCGGCGCCTTATCCGCCTGTCCCACCGACACCATAAGCACTTGTCCACTGCGATCTATAAACACAGCAACTTCACGCTTGATTTCATGACTGATGGCAAGCATTGCCTGCGCCATGTCAAGCGTGAGAACATCGCTTCGCGCAACCGGCAATTCTGCCAGCGCATGCAGATCATTACACTGGCGCCGGCTCAAGCCATCGATTTGTCCAACCAATTTTTCCATGACCGGCGCCTCCTTTCACGACTCGGACAATTAGATGCCAGGACGGCTGCCTGGTTTTTGAATAGGCTGCCCTTCTTTGCACATTGGGCATTCATCTGGCTGATAGGTTGGGAAGGTCAGCTGAATCAAAGATTTAAATGGCACCTTTAATTTCAGCGTATTGCCAGGCGTACGGTCAATGATCGATGTTGCAGAAACAACTTCTGCACCCTGAGCCTGCAGCAATTCCACAACTTCCTGTGCAGAACCGCCAGTCGTCAACACGTCTTCGGTGACCAAGCAGCGGGTGCCAGGTTCTACATGAAAACCACGACGCAGCGTCATGACACCGTTTTCACGTTCGGCGAAAATGGCAGGAACATTCAGCGCGCGACCCACTTCATAAGCAACCAGGATGCCGCCGATTGCTGGCCCAACAACCATTTCAATGTTGTCATCCTTGAACATGGCAGCGATTTCAGAGCAGACTTTTTCTGCCACACGTGGGAACTTCAGCAGCTGAGAGCACTGAATATAATTGGCGCTGTGCAAACCAGAGCTGAGTTTGAAATGCCCGCTTTGGTATGCGCCTGTTTCTGTTAAAATTTGCATCAATTCTTCATTAGTCATAGCCATTTGTATCATTCCTCCATTTTATTATTGCACTGACATTTCAGCCAGAATTTTTTGAGTTGCTTCTACTGGGTCCTCCGCTTTGGTAATTGGGCGGCCGACCACAATATGATTAACCCCTTGTTCCATCGCCTGTGCTGGCGTCATCACACGTTTCTGATCGCCTTTCTGCGCCCACTCAGGCCGTACGCCAGGGCATACTGTCAAAAAGTCCTGCTTTTCAACAGCTGCACGAATCAGCGGCACTTCACGCGGCGAGCAAACAACGCCATCCAGACCAGCTTCAGCAGTCAGCGCTGCCAGACGTTTTACATTGTCATCCACAGCCCCGCTAAAACCAACGCGCGCCAAGCCTTCTGCATCAAAGCTCGTCAAAATGGTGACGCCAATCAGCTTTGGCACAGCCAGGCCGTTGGCGAGCGCGCCTTCTGCCGTTGCTTCCATGGCACGCTGCATCATTTCCAAGCCGCCGCCGGCATGGACATTGAACATATCAACGCCTAAGCCAGCTGCCCAGCGGCAAGCGGCTGCGACAGTATTAGGAATGTCATGAAACTTCAAGTCCAAAAAAACGTGCTTATCGCGTGCTTTCAACGCTTCAATCACGCTTCCTTTAGAATTCAGGAAAAGTTCCAATCCAACTTTATAATAATTGGCTGCATCGCCAATGGCATCCACCAAAGAGATGGCATCATTGCCATTGTTAAAATCCAGCGCAATGATCAATTGTTCTTTTGTAGCCATTATTTCCACGCCTTCCCGATGATTTCATTGATATCCGCGATGCCATGTGCTTCGCAATACTGTTCCATGCCTTCAAGCACTTTCAGCGGTGCCATTGGATCACGGAAATTCGCCGCACCCACAGCCACCATCTGTGCACCTGCCAGCATGTATTCAATGGCGTCGCGCCAATTCGTAATGCCGCCCATGCCAAGAATCGGAATGGATACAGCCTGTGCCACTTGATAAACCATGCGCACCCCTACCGGCCGAATCGCTGCGCCTGAAAGGCCGCCGGTTACATTGCCGAGCACCGGCTTTTGCGTGTTCACATCAATGCTCATGCCCATCAGCGTATTGATCAGCGACAGGCCATCTGCGCCAGCTTCTTCACAAGCTTTGGCAATGGACACGATATCGGTCACATTTGGCGACAGTTTCATCAGCACCGGTTTGTCTGTCTCAGACTTCACCGCGCGGCATACGTCAGCAGCCGCTGCACAGTCGGTGCCGAAAACCATGCCGCCAGCATGCACATTCGGGCAGGAAATGTTCACTTCATACATGACAATCTCGTCGACATCGTTAAGAGCCTTGGATGCTGCTGCGTAAGTGTCGAGTGTGCCGCCAAAGATGTTGGCAATGATTTTGCAGTCACCAAGACGTTCCCGCATTTTTGGCAGATACTCCTGCTTAAACACATCGGCGCCTGGGTTTTCCAGGCCAATGCAATTCAACATGCCAGCAGGCGTTTCTGTGATACGAACGCCAGCATTGCCTTTTTGCGGATAAGCAGACAAGCCTTTGGTTGTGATCGAGCCCAGGCGTTCAACTGGCACAAATCGGCCATACTCAATGCCAAAGCCATAGGTTCCGGAACACGTTGAAACAGGGTTTTTAAATGTAATCCCTGCAAAGGTGGTTTCCATTTTTACGCTCATGCCAGTTCCACCTCCTCAGACCAAAAGACAGGGCCGTCTTGACATACCTTTGGATAAACAGCGGCATCAGGGTTGCCAGATTTGCAGGTGCAGCCCAAGCACACACCTACGCCGCATGCCATCTTTCCTTCCAGAGAGAGCTGGCATGGAATGCCTGCCTCGTCAGCGAAACGTTTGACCGCTGCCAGCATCGGCGTTGGTCCACAAGCATAGATGCGGTCGCAATTTTTGATGGCGTCAAAATATGTGCTCACGAAGCCTTTTTCACCAGCACTGCCGTCTTCTGTTGCCAGGCACATTTCCACCTTTTTGTCGGCATAGCTGTCCAGCCCTTTCAATTGTGCAGCGCTGCGGCCGCCAACCAAAAAGGTCAGGCGATTATGTTTTGCAAGCAGGGCATCGGTCAGATATTCAAAAGGTGCCTTTCCGATTCCGCCGCCGACCATCACAACATGAGCATCTTCAATGGCCAAATCAAAACCACGGCCGAGCGGTCCAAGAAGGCTCACGGTTTCGCCTTCTTCCATGGCAGCCAGGGCTTCTGTGCCTTCACCAACAACTGCGAACATCAACGACAGCACGCCGTCTTTGCACTGATTGATGCTAATGGCACGACGCAAAAATGGAGTTGCACCTTTGCTGCATTCGACCATGACAAATTGGCCCGGCACAGCCTCCGCACAGAGTGCTGGTGCATCAAAATCAAAGCGCCACTCGTTGTCGCTGAGTTTTATTTTATGGATGATCTTTACCTCATGTAACTCCATGCTGACCTCCTATATGATTGCACCATCATTGAGAACCACGCGGCCTGCACGCAAAACCATACGCGGCCAGCCACGCAACACTTCACCAGTATAAGGGCAGTTTTTGCCTTTGCTGTAGAAAGTCGCAGGATCAACGGCTTTTTCTTTTTCAGGATCAAACACCATCACATCAGCCACTTTGCCAACGGAAAGACTGCCGCGGTCGATGCGCAGCAATTCTGCAGGATTGCAGCTCATAATGGTAACGATCTCGCTCAAAGTAAAGCGTCCGCTTTCAACCAGATGGGTCCAGATCAATGGGAATGCAACCTCAATGCTGGAGATGCCATTGGCGGCACGTTCAAATTCAACCTCTTTTTTATCAGAGGAATGTGGTGCATGGTCGGTGCCAATGCAGGTGATGGTGCCATCTTTTAAGCCAGCAATAAGTGCTTCGTTATCAGCAGCTGTACGCAGAGGAGGCGCCACTTTGGCATCGGTGTTATAGCCGCGCACGGCTTCCTCGGTCAGGAAGAGGTGATGCGGCGTTACTTCACAAGTGATCGGCAGTCCTTTTGCCTGTGCTTCACGCACCAGTTCAAGGCCAGAAGCAGTACTCAAATGCTGAATGTGCAGACGCACGCCTGTCATTTTTGCCAACATAATGTCGCGCATAATAATGATGTCTTCGACTTCATTGGCAATGCCGCCCAACCCCATTTCCGTCGCAAGCGCGCCGGCATTCATCACACCGCCGCCTTTGAGGTCCTTGTCTTCGCAGTGGCTCATAAAGAGCACATCATAAGGTTTGCTATAGGTCATGGCTTTGCGCAGAATGCCGCTGTTGGCAACGGATCTGCCATCCTCTGTAAACGCGATAACGCCTGCATCCTTTAAGAAACCAATTTCAGTAATTTCCTGTCCTTCCTGTCCCTTGGTGATGGCTGCTGTCTGCAGCACATCAGCATAGCCAAGACGAGCGGATTTATCGCGAATATATTTTACAATTGGCACATTATCAACAACCGGGAAAGTGTTTGGCATCGCCACCACAGAAGTAAAGCCCCCAGCAATGGCTGCTTTGCAGCCGCTTTCAAGGTCTTCCGATTCTTCTTGACCAGGGTCACGCAAATGCACGTGCGTATCGATAAGCCCTGGTGTTACATAGCAGCCAGAAAGGTCAAAGATTTCTTCGTTTTCTTTTTCTGGCAGGTCCGGTCCCACTTCACAAACCACGCCATTTTCAATGCGAATGTCTGTCACGCCATCGATCGCCTGAGAAGGATCGACCAAGTGTCCATTTTTCAGTAACATCTCTTATTCCTCCTCCATCAGCAATTTCAAAAGCGCCATGCGCACGCACAAACCGTTGGTCACCTGTTCCAAAATCTTTGATTGTGGACCATCGGCCACTTCCCCATCAATCTCAATGCCACGATTGATTGGACCAGGATGAAGAACGATGCAATCTGGTTTTGCCAGCGCCAGGCGTTCTTTATTGAGACAATAAAAATGCGTGTATTCTTCTTTGGAAGGGAACAGCCCTGCTTTCTGGCGTTCCAGCTGGATGCGCAGCATCATTACGACATCGGCATCTTTAATGGCTTTGTCAAAATCCATTTCAAGCTTCGCACCCATTTTGGTGATGCCGCCAGACACCAGCGTTGCTGGTCCGCAAACGGTCACATCACAGCCAAACTTGTTGAGCAGCAAAAGATTGCTGCGCACCACACGGGAATGTGAAAGGTCGCCGACAATGACCACTTTCAGGCCCTTCAGGTCTTTCTTGTAGTCACAAATCGTCATCAAGTCCAAGAGCGCCTGGGATGGATGCTCGTGCGTTCCATCACCAGCATTGATGACATGCGCATTGACATGTTTGGCCAGCAATTCATGCGCGCCGCTGTTTGGATGACGCATCACAATCACATCTGGATAATAAGCATTGATGGTCTGAGCGGTGTCAACCAGGCCTTCACCTTTCTGCACACTGCTCGAAGACGCAGTAATATTAAGGACGTTCGCGCCCTGATATTTTGCAGCCAGCTCAAAAGAAGAACGTGTTCGTGTGCTGTTTTCATAAAACAGATTGATAACGGTAACGCCCTTCAGCGCTTCGGTTTGTTTCATGCTGCGCACTTGTTCGCGCATGTCCCGCGCCAAAGAGAGGATTTGCTGTACCTCTTCAACGCTGAGCTGATTGATACTGATAAGATCTCTATGTTTTAAACCCACAATGATCCTCCTTTATTTCTCAGTACACAAGCGTGTGTTAATAGATCACACAAAATTTCATGTTCATTTTAGCATAAAACGTGCAGTATGGGAAACGTTATCGCGTGACTTTGCCTTGCACATTCTTTTTCTTCATTTTATACTATATTTATTGTCCATTATCAGAAAGGAGATGCCTCATGGAAAGCATCATTAAAGATATTTCACTGGCGCCTTCCGGTCAGCTTAAAATCGACTGGGTTCGCGCTCATATGCCAATTCTCAACGAAATTGAAAAAGAATACCGCAAGACACAGCCATTCGCCGGCAAAAAAATTGTCATCTGCCTTCATTTGGAAGCAAAGACTGCCTACATGGCACTGGTCATCAAAGCTGGCGGCGCAGAAGTAGCTGTGGCTGGGTCCAACCCGCTTTCCACCCAGGATGATATTGTCGCTGCATTGGTCGAAAACGGTATCACTGCCTTTGCTACCCACGGCGCAACGCAGGAAGAATATGCCCTTTACATCCAAAAGCTGGCTGAATTTGAACCAGATCTTTTCATCGACGATGGTGGTGATTTCACCGCCATGCTCCATCGTGATTATCCGGAACTTGTTGCCAAATTGCTTGGTGGCTGTGAAGAAACGACCACTGGCATCATTCGCCTCAAAGCCATGGAGCAAGACGGCGATCTGCGCACACCAATGATTGCGGTCAATAATGCCATGATGAAACACCTCTTTGACAACCGCTACGGCACCGGTCAATCTGTCATGGACGCTGTCATGCACAACACCAACCTGGTCATCGCCAGCAAGACGGTTGTCGTTGTCGGTTATGGCTGGTGCGGCAAAGGTGTCGCCATGCGTGCCAAAGGGATGGGCGCCAAAGTCATCATCACTGAAATTGATCCAATCAAGGCCACCGAAGCGCTAATGGATGGCTTCACCGTGATGCCGATCGTGGAAGCCGCCACCAAGGGCGATATTTTTATCACCGTCACTGGCAATAAAAATGTCATCGACCGCGACGCGCTGAGTGTCATGAAAGACCAGGCCATTCTCTGCAATGCCGGTCATTTCGACGTTGAAATCAACAAACATGCGCTGGAAGATCTCGCTGTCAGCATTCAGCCTGCCCGCAACAACATCCTCGCTTATAACATGGCCGATGGCCGCACCCTTTATCTCATCGGCGAAGGACGTCTCGTTAACCTTGCTGCTGGTGATGGCCATCCTGCTGAAATCATGGACCTCACCTTCGGTCTGCAAACCCTTTCTCTGCAATACCTTTGCGAACATCCAGACCTCGATGCCCATGTCTATGATGTGCCGGAATCCATCGACAAGCGTGTGGCACTGATTAAACTTGCATCGATGGGTGTTCAAATTGACACGCTCACCGCAGAGCAGGAAGATTACCTGAACAGCTGGGCGTTATGATGAAAAAATACACCAATTTTATTGCCCTTGACGTGGAAACAACAGGGCTCAATGACGATTCAGAAATCATTGAAGTGGGTCTTGCCATCGTCGAAAATGGGACTGTTGCCCGCACTTGGCAAAGTCTTGTTCGTCCGCAAAAGCGCATCCCTAAAGACATTGCCATTATGACAGGCATCACCAATGAAATGGTGGCAGATGCACCACGCTGGGCCGACATTGAAGACGAATTGCTCGCCCTTCTGGATGATCATTTATTGCTCGCCCATAATTATCCTTTCGACAAAGGACGTTTGGAATACCAGCTTGGTCATAGCCTGCACAATGCATGGCTGGATTCCCATGACATGGCCAAGCTTTTTCTGCCAACATTATCCAGCTACAAACTCATGGCCATCGCCACTCACCTGCATATTCCAGATACGAACCATCATCGTGCCTTAAACGATGCCATCGTCTGCGCCCAGGTATTTCTCAAACTGCTTGAGGACGCCAGCCGCCTGGATCCGTTTGTGCTGCATGAGATGGCTGTCACGTACAACGGTCAGCAGGAATCTCTCTTTGGCAGCACTTCATTCAGCTTAGGAGACTTGCTGTTTCGTTTGGCTGAAACAGCCACTGCTTCCATGGCCTCAGAACCGCTGGCTTTTACCGATGATGCATTCCCTGACTTTTACAGCAGCCCTCGCTTACGCTTTGATGATGCGGAATCTTTCTTCGCACAGCAAGGCATTCTCGCGCAAAATAAGCCAGATTTTCAATATCGTGCACCACAGGTAGAAATGCTTGGCTGCATCAAGCAGGCATTCGAAACCGACAAGCATGCGCTTATTGAAGCAGGCACCGGCACCGGAAAATCGTTCGCCTACCTGGTCCCTGCCCTGCTTTGGAGTTTTGAACACGATGCCCGCGTCGTCATTGCAACGGGGACCATCAATTTGCAGGAGCAGCTCTATCATGCCGACTTGCCATTTCTGAAAGAAGCGCTCGGCTATCCTTTTGCGACGGCGATTGCCAAGGGACGCAGCAACTACCTCTGCCTGCGCCGTTTCAGCGAATACTGTCGGCGTGCCGCCACCGCTTCAGAGCGTGAGCGCGTTTTTGCCACCTCCCTGGTGCTTTGGCACGCTCAAGACCACAGCGGCGACCGTGAACACCTCAACCTTAACAAGGCCGAAATCCAGTACTGGCAAAACATTGCCAGCGCACCGGATACCTGCCTCGGCAGACGCTGCCCATTCTATAATGAATGCTGTTACTTCAACAGCAAGCGTCAATGTGAGCAGGCACGCGTCGTCATCACCAACCATTCCCTGCTGTTCCAGGATCTCAAAATTGGCAGCCTGCTGCCAGAGTATGACCGCGTCATCATTGATGAGGCCCATCATCTTGAAGATGAAGCCACCCATCAATTTACTGACACCGTTGATTTTGAATTGATGCAGAAACTGCTTGGTAATTTCACACGCAACGGCGGATTTCTTGGCCGTGTTGCGATTGCCGTTGGCACAGCAGAGAATTTGGCCGAAAACAGCAGCACCATTACGGAACGCGCCAATCGTGCCATGACAGACGGTGTTGATGCCGCCAAGGCCATCACTGCAACCATCACTTTTGCCAACAATATCCCTGAGCTTTCCAATATTGGTGACCTGCGCATCACCGATAAAATCCGCAACAGCGGCTGGTGGCTCAACCTTGAAGAATCCCTGCGCAAAAGTCATCGCGCCCTTACCACAGCGGTCACCTCGATTCAGCGTCTGCTGAACAGCCTGGATGAAGATGAAACCATTGAATCGCTTTTGCGCGAAATGACCCACGCCCATGATCGCCTGGCAGAACAGCGCGATTGGCTGGAACGTTTTATCGCCGGGATTGACGACAGTTTCGTTTACTGGGCCAAGACGTACAAAAACTTCAGCTACGCCAATCTGCTGCTCAACGCCGCTTATATTGATATCATGCCGCTTGTGCATGAAAAATTGTTCGAGGCCAAAAAAACTGTGGTGCTCACGTCGGCAACATTGGCAGTCAATAAAGATCTCAACTATACCGCCAACAAATTCTTGCTGGAGCCCGATGAATATCTGTCATCCATCAATGAATCGCCTTTCGACTACGCACATCACTCCCTCATCGCCATTCCGAACGATCACAAAGATTATTCAAAAACCAATGATTTTGAATACACGCGCACCATCATTGCCGATCTTAAAACATTGATCCCTGCTGTTGATGGTGACATGCTGGTGCTCTTCACCTCCTACGCCATGCTCAATAAGGTGCAGCAGGCCTTGAAAGACGAGCCATCACTCGGCGACTATCGCATTCTCGCGCATGGACAGGACGGCAGCCGCTCCAGCCTTCTTGAAGCGCTGCAAGATGGTGAAAAAACCGTGCTCCTCGGTGCCAACAGCTTTTGGGAAGGTGTCGACGTCAAAGGCGCCAGCCTGCGTACGGTCGTGATTACCAAGCTGCCTTTCACGCCACCTACTATGCCCATTGAAAGCGCACGCAATGATCTCTTAAAAAGTCAGGGCAAAAACGCTTTTTCCGCCAACAGCCTGCCTCAGGCTGTGCTGCGGTTCCGCCAAGGCTGCGGCCGTCTGATCCGTTCGAACAGCGACAGAGGCTGCATCATCATTCTCGATAATCGCGTGCTCACGAAAAGCTATGGCCGCACGTTTCTGGATTCGCTGCCTGAGCAGCCAATCTGGACCGACTCGGTGGCAAAACTGGCCGATAAACTTGAAAAATGGCATCAACAATAAAAAAACTGCAACGATTGCTGCTTGGCAATCGTTGCAGTTTTTTTATAAATTAGTTGGCAGGTTTGAACTGCAAAAGGTTATTCTTATCGTCTTGTTTGTGACGAATGTCTTCTTCTGGCAGAATCATGCCCATCAGCATGCCGCTGACATCAAGATAACGGCCCTTTTTCAGGTTCTTCAGCGCTGACAGGTACACTGGCGCGATAACGTGCAGATCCTGACCTTCACAGTCAACCACGATGTCGTACAGGCTGGTCATGGCACCGGTCTCAACCTTTTCAAAGGATTTGATTTTGAAGATGCCCTGGCTGAATGTGAAAGGCATGATGCGGTAGTCTTGTACCAGCATCTGAAGCATTTTTTCAAATTCAGTGTCGCGTTTTTCTTTGTCTTCGGCAACCATGGCTGAATAAATCAAACCCGTTGGCAAGAAGTCGCCAATCTCAGGAAGGTCGGCATTTTTCTTCTTGGTGTTGTAATCTTTTTTCGTATTGATGATGTTCACATCAAAAGCGAACATGTTGATGTTCGCAGCGATGGTTTCACCTGCAGACACATTGCGCAGATCGTTCTTGTTGGCGGTTTCCAATAAAACAGGCACCAGTTTTTCGCCCAACTTCCAGGTGACAGGAAGCACGGTATCAAAACGATCATCTTCTGACGAAATGTAATTATCCAGGTCCTTTTCGAGGGCAATGACGCTGTCGCTGTCACGTCCAGAATCATAGTGTACATCTACACGCCAGATCCCATCTTCCATATTTTCATCTTTGGTTTCTAAATAATGGAAGAAGTGCAGATGGCGGTTTTCGTCGAAATAATGGGTAATCATCCCATTGCCCGTTTCCTTGGCATCTCCGCGCTGGAGAATGTACCACTGCATCATTTCTTCCAATTCATCATGACTGAAACATGTCATTTGTAAATTCATCAATTCTTTCAAAAAAGCCATGAATGTGCTTCCTCCTTATACTCATCTATACATCATAGTAGCATTAAAGGGTTATCTCTATCAACCATTTTTCTTAAAAATATTAACGTTTTTTCTGCACCAGCCCACACGATAAACAAGAAGTATGCAAGTCATAAAGAATCTTCTCTAAGCGCCTCAGCAAACAACATGAAAAGGCCTCATCATCTGCCAACGCAAATGATGAGGCCTTTTTACATGATTTATTTTTTCGTAATGGCTTTCATGCGATCAATACGACCTTGACGTTCTGATTCATCATAAGCTTCCGAAAGAATTTCAACGGTATGTTTTACTTTACGCTGACCGCCAAAACGTTTCTGCCCATCGGTGAGCTGCATGATGCAGGAACCACAACCGGTAACGATCACTTCAGCGCCAGTCTTTTCAATGTCTTTGCACTTTTCATGCTGAATATCCATGGAAAGATCATAATGGGTTAAGCTAAAGGACCCAGCAGAACCGCAGCAGCGGTTTGGCTTGCTCATTTCACGGAATTCAATGTCAGGCAGCGCATTGAGAATTTGACGAGGTTCCTGATAAACGCCCATACCACGACGCAAGTGGCATGGATCGTGGTAGGTAACCACTTGATGAATGGTATGCAGGCCAGAAACATCCGCCTTGACCACATTCATCAGGAAATCGCTCCAGTCAATAACCTTGGCAGCAACACGTTTTGCGTCTGCATAAGCATTGGTGTCTTCCAAAAGTTCTGGATAATGTTCCTTGAAGGAAAGTGCGCAGGAACCGCACACGAAAACAATGTAGTCAACATCCAAGTTCTTGAACAATTTCACATGATCCAGAGCCATTTCCTTAGCGGTCTTTTGATCACCATGTGCAAGAACAGGCATGCCGCAGCAGTGCTGTTTCTTTGGCACAATGACTTCTACATTGTTGCGCTTCATAACGTTCATGAAGGAACGTGCAATGTTTGGATACATATAGTTGGAAGCGCAGCCAGTAAAGAAGGCCACTTTGTATTTAACAGGACCAATTGGCTTATTGTCTTCCGGCACTGTTGCACGGAATGGCTTGTTGGCCAGATCAGGAATGACACGGCGCATATCTAAGCCGAATGGGAAACGAGGGGTGTAACCGCCGGTTTCTTTTTCCTTCTTAAAGACTGCCCCCTGGAAATTCCCGCCGAGACGCATCCCGGTGTCCATGAGTTTTGGATGGTCAACCACGTTGAAGATGACTTTCTTCAGTGGATGCAGACCTTCTTTGCGAACCAATTCAGAGCGTGCTGCAAGAACGATCTTGTCAATTTCAACGCCGCAAGGGCAGATTTCAACGCAGGCTTTGCAGGTCAGGCAAAGATGGAGGTTATGTTCGAGCCCTGGCGTGCTTGGATCAACAAGCCCTTTCAGCAAGGCATCAACAAGTTTGATTTTGCCGCGGGCAACAGTGCCTTCACGATGGGTCTGAAGATAAATTGGGCAGACTTCTTGGCAGTTCCCGCAGGACATACATTTTGCGACTTCTTCACGCGCGAAGTCCATAGTTTCAAAAGGTGCACTCATTCCTTATTCCCCCTTAAAGAAGAAATGATCAGGATTGAACATGTAATTTGGATCGAATGCTTCTTTGACACGACGGATGACTTCCATGCCGGCTTCGCCAAATTGATCTTCCATGAAACGTGCTTTGGCAATGCCGATACCATGTTCGCCGCTCAAGGTGCCGCCCATTTCCAATGCTGCTGCGAAGATTTCATCAACAGCAAGACGAACGCGTTTCATTTCTTCTTCATCGCGTGCATCGGTCAAAATGGTTGGATGCAGGTTGCCGTCGCCAGCATGACCAAAGGTACCGATCTGAAGGTTGTATTTTTCAGCGATTTCTTCAAAACGAACGAGCATATCTGGAATACGGCTTCTTGGCACGGTAGCGTCTTCGAGAACGGTGGTTGGTTTTACGCGTGCGAGTGCAGGCAGTGCAGCACGACGTGCAGTCATCAGGTCGTCAGCTTCCTTAGCATCTTTTGCGAGCTTGATTTCGCGGCAGCCATTCTTCTTGCACTGTTCAACAACCTTCTGTGCTTCCAGTTCTACTTCGGCTTCAACGTTGCCGTCAACCTGCATCAGCAGCATAACTTTTGCATCGGTAGGCAGGCCAATGTGAATGTATTCTTCAACAACCTGCAGAGTCACTTGGTCAAGAAGTTCCATGGTTGCAGGAACAACCTTGTTTGCAATAATGCCACTGATGGCATAACCAGCATCCTTCAACGCATCAAAGGTTGCAGTCATGGTCTTGGAGAACTGTGGCTTAGCGATCAGCTTAACAAGGATTTCGGTGATGATACCGAGGGTACCTTCTGCACCACAGACAAGCTTGGTCAGATCATAGCCAGCAACATTCTTTACGCTCTTGCCGCCAAAGGTAACAACTTCACCGTTTGCAAGCACCATGCGTACACCCATGACATAGTCTTTGGTAACGCCATATTTCAGGCCGCGGAGACCGCCGGAAGATTCGCTGACAGAACCACCCATGGTGGCAGTTTTAACAGTACCTGGATCTGGTGGGTACATGAGGCCGTAAGGACTTACAGCATCGTTGAGGGTATTGATAACAACGCCAGGCTGTACGGTTGCGGTAAGATTTTCTGGATCCACTTCAACGATCTTGTTCATGCGGGTTGTAACAAGAACGATCCCTTTGCGCAGAGGAATGGTACCACCGGAAAGGTTGGTGCCGGAACCACGGGTATAGATATGGAGTCCTTCTTCTTTTGCAAGCTTAACAATGGCAACAACTTCTTCTTCGCTTTCAGGCATAACAACCACTTCTGGCAGAACCTGAGGCTGATCTGGGGTGCCATCATAAGAATAAGTCAGCAAGTCCCCTGCATCGGTAAGAACGTATTCGTCCCCAACGATGGTCTTGAGTGTTTCCACTACTTTTTTGTCTAACATTTTCTTCCTCCTAAATACGTTTATTTAGATAATCACTTCTGGAAAGCTGAACACGATCGAAAAGGCGTCCCAACTCGGCATCCGTCAGTGGGCGATATTGGCCAAGGTCCACATGTGATAATGTAATTTGATCGATCGCAACGCGTCTCAATTTCAGGCAAGGAAAACCTACCGCATCCAACATGCGTCGAACCTGACGTTTTTTTCCTTCGTGAATGATCAATTCCACAACAGAATTCTTCCCTTGCTTCTTTAAAAAGCGTGCTTTTGCAGGTGCTGTCTTTCCTGTGTCGAGCTCAACTCCATCAGAAAGTGTTTGTAAAGCTTTTGGAGTAATAACCCCTTCCACCGTTGCAATATATGTCTTTTTGATATTATATTTTGGATGTGTCAGCCGATAAGCCAGTTCACCATGATTGGTCAAGATTAAGAGTCCTTCTGTGTCCATGTCCAGTCTGCCAACTGGCAAAACGTGGCCGCGAAGTTCCGGACAGCAGTCAAAAATGGTTGGGCGGTTCTGAGGATCGGTGGTGGTCGTCAGATAGCCGGTTGGTTTATTGAACATGTAGAACATAAACTCATCCTGCACTGCGATATTCTTGCCATCAACAGCAACCACATCAGTCTCAGGGTCCACTTTCGTGCCAAGTTCACGGACCGTCACACCATTAACGGTCACACGGCCTTGTGAAATCATGGTTTCACTCTGGCGTCGAGATGCAACACCACAATCAGCCATATATTTTTGCAATCGAATTTGGGTCATCTTTTTCCTCCTTTTAGACATTATACGCCAAATTTTTAGTTACGAATAGTAATTTCATTTCATTTTGAAAAAATCTTATGATTATTTTTAAAAGGTATTTTTATTGACGCGCTGCCAGCTGTTCCTCAATCCATGGCAAAAGCAGCCCGCGATCGTTCATTTCTGGCTGTTTCAGCACCAGCATCAATGCCTCGTTGAGCATCTGACCAATGGCACGTCCTCGAAGCCCCAGCTGCTTCATTTCTTCTCCGCCCACGGCAAGATTTTTCACGCTGACACAGTCACCGCGCGCCACCACCTCATCAATCACATCAGAAATCTGTTTAAACAGCGCAACGATTTCTTCGCGCTTATTGCCCAGATCGTGAGCAATCAAGTCAGCAATCTTCACTTGCACCAGCCGCCGGGTTTGAACCTCACCCAGCTTCGCCAGGGACTGCCGCACATTGACAGGGTCTGGCAGCAGAATGTCATTGTGATGCGCAATAAGCTCCACCACATCTTTCCGCGTATTATTGTCATACTTTAGATCACGAAGCACCTTGTTGGCAATTTTCGCGCTCTCCGCGGCGTGATCGTCAAAGCGATCGTAGGGCACGGTGGCATCTTTGTCCCAGACAAAGGGTTTTCCAATATCATGCAAAAGCATGGTCAAGCGCAAAACAAGTTCTGGCTCGATGATGCCTACAGACAGCAGAGAATGTTCAAACACATCCAGAAAATGATGGCCGCCGCGCTGGGCAAAGCCTACGGTGTGGCACATGACTGGAATGATGTACGGATACATCCCCAAAGAATACAGATCTTCCAACCCTCTGGCCGGATGGTCCGCCAAAAGGATTTTGTTCAGTTCCACTTGAATGCGTTCTTTAGAAATAAAGCGCAGCAAATAATTGAGCTGGTTGACCGCCTCATAAGTGTCGGGGTCGTAGTCAAAGTCCAAGGCTGTTGCAAAACGCACCATGCGCAGCATGCGCAGGCCATCTTCGTTGAAACGCTGCAAAGGATCACCCACTGCACGCACCAAACGATTCTGCAAATCTTCCTTGCCATTAAAAAGGTCGATCAGGCCACGTTCCGGATGCCAGGCCATGGCATTGATCGTAAAGTCTCTTCGGCTCAAATCCTCTGCCAACTCACTGGTAAAAGCCACACTTTTAGGATGACGGTGATCGACGTATTCCCCATCAATGCGGAACGTTGTTACTTCGTACGCGCCATCGTCAACAAGAATGGTCAAGGTGCCATGCTGGATACCCGTGGGAATCACACGTTTGTCACCAAAGATGTCCAGCATTTCTTCGGCATGTGCCGACGTGCAGATGTCCCAGTCGCTTGGGCATTTTCCCATCAGCGAATCCCTCACACAGCCGCCAACAATATAGGCCTCATGACCATGCTCTTCCAAACGTTTGATAAGTGCCTTGGCACCCTGAGGAATTTGAATGTCCATGTTTTCACCTCGTTTCAGACAAATCCTTCGAAAATTCTTCTATATAAATAGCATCGGGTTCTCGATCGTACCGATGCATGGGTAAAAAATGATGCATCATCCGTCCATCGTCCGGATGCTGATAGCTTAAAGCCGCGGCATGCAGCAAGGGCCGTGCAGCGGCAATGGCCGGCCCGCCATAACAAACATCGCCAAGGAGCGGATGCCCCTGATGCGCCAGATGCACGCGAATTTGATGCCGGCGCCCGGTGTCAATGCGCACCCAGCAGGCCGTCGCCCGCAGCGGCTCCACATAAGTCAGCGGTTTTACATAAGTGCTGCATGCCTTGCCGCCTTCCCCGACATAAAACAAAGGGCCAACTGCATGCCGCAGCGCCTCCGAGGCTTCACAGATGTCACCACTCAGGTGCATCGGTGCCGCAATCCGCCCAAAGGCAAAGCATTGATAGTATTTCTGCGCGCGCTGTCGGCTTAATTGACCAGCTGCAAAGCTGTTTTTGGCCAGCAGCACCAGCCCGCTGGTGCCAATATCCAGACGGCTGACAGGATGAAAATTGCACGCGTCGCCGTTTTTTTCCAAATGGGCCAGCACCGCACCAGCCAAGGAGCCGCGTTCACCACGGCGCCGCGGGAACATGGTCACGCCCGGCGGCTTGTCGACGACGAGCAGCATGTCGTCTTCGTACACTATCGCCAGCGGACGCTCTTCGTGAATGATGTCGCTTTCTTCCTGAGAAGGCGCCATGGCCAGAGAAATATCGTCACCTGCCTGCACCACATAGCGCACGGTGCGCCGTTCTCCATTGACCATGATCCCCTGCGGATGGGCTTTGCAGCGTTTCATGAGCCGCTTGGACACCTTCATGCGCCGGGCGATGACCTCCCGCAGCAGACGTCCTGCATCCTCTGCCTGAGCTGTGTAATGAATCCGCTTCATTCCCGCACCTCAAAATGGGCCTGACTGCCGCCGGAACCGCCGCTGACCACAAGATGCGCCGGAATGCGTTCTTTCAGCTCGGCAACATGAGAAATGACGCCGACCAAACGCCCGCTGTCCTGCAGACTGATCAAGGTTTCAACGGTATCGTCCAACGATTCTTCGTCCAAGGTGCCAAAGCCTTCATCGATGAAGATGGTGGACAATTCCACACCGCCGCTTTCACTGGAAACCACATCGGCCAGTCCCAGCGCCAAAGACAGCGAAGCCTTGAAGCTTTCCCCGCCCGAAAGGGTGGAGACATCGCGTGCACGTCCTGTGTACTGATCCATCACGTCCAAATCCAAGCCAGCCTGCTTGCGCGCATCATGCACCGTGTCTTTGCGCCGGAAGGCATAACGGCCATGGGTCATGCGCGCCAAGCGCACATTGGCGTGGGCGAGCATCTGTTCAAAATAATACGCCTGAGCAAAGGTTTCCAGCTTCATGTTGAAGCGGTTTTTCCCGTCGAGAACGTCTCGCAGTTTTCCAATGAGCGCATAGCGGGCTTCCAGCGCCTGAAAATCCTCGTACAGCGTGCGAATGCCTGCAATCAGCTTGGCGTTGGATGCATAACGGGAATGATGGGCAGCCAGAGCATCTTTTGCGGCACTCAGCTGCTGTGCCATGTCCTGGCAATGTTTCTCACTGGCTGTGAGGTCATGCAGGCGGCAGTCCTCCTGCAGACGCTCGGTGAGATCCTCATACAGGGTCTTTTCTCGTGTCAGGTTTTGTGCATAGCTGTCCAGCTGCTGCTGCAAGACGCCCATGCCAGCAATGTCTGCCTTGGCCGCGGCATAATCGTCCTGCGACGCAAAAGCGGCTTGCCAAGCCTGTGCAAAGGCGGCAGCGTCAGCCGCAAGCTGTGCCGTCAGTTCGTCCAGCCGCTGCTGCGCCTGTTTGGCGGCTTCTTCCGCCTGCACCTGCGCCATCTGCGCACGCTGATAACGCGCGGCTGCCTGTTCGGCCTGCGCAGCGGCACACTGCTGCGTGCGCTCAATCCTGGCAACTTCTGCTTCCAGTGCCTTGGGGTTCACATACGCAGAAAAACCGAAGGCCTGTTCTTTCTCCTCAACGGCGCGCTGACGGCTCTCACACAAAGCCTGCCAATGGCTTTGGGCGGCAATGAGGGTGGTTTGCTCGTCTTTTTGCTTGTCCAGCGTCACCTTTAGCGCGTTGTGCCGCTGTTCCACGTCGTTCAGCTGTGCGAGCTTGTCGGTGAGGGTTTGCAGCTGCGTCTGCATCTCTTTGAGCTGCGTATTGTGAGCAATGCCAGAGGCCCGCAGCGATGCTGCAAAGTCCTTGATCGTTTCTGCCTGCTCCAGCGCCGGCACTTCTGCCTGAAGATCCGCCCAAAGCTCTGCCAGGCGCGCATCCTGCGCCTTCAGTGCTGCCTGCGCCGACGCTTTTTGCTGCTGCGCTTCGTCACGCTGGGCGAGGCAGGCTTCTTCTTCATCCTGCCCTGCTGTGGCACAGGCTGGGTTTGGGTGGTGCACAGCGCCGCAGACTGGGCAAGGCTCGCCCTCATTCAGCGCCTGGGCCAGCGTGGCGGCAAGCTGCCGTCGATTGTGTGCGCGCGCCGCCTGCAGCCGTTCTTCGGCCTGGGCAAACGCGGCCTCTGCCTGTTGAGCCTCACTTTTCAGCACAGCACGCTGCGCCTGCGCCTTGAGGTATTTGTCCGCCAGGTTATAATGACGGCGTTCCTGTTCCAGCTGATGGCTTCTTGTTTCGCAGTCCATCTGCAAACGATGGTGGGCTTCCTGCGTCTGCGTCTTTTCCTGCACCTTGCTTTCGAGGGCGGCCACCTCCTGAACCGTCTTGCTCAGCGACTGTTCAAGAGCCGCACACGCCGCCTTCGCCTGCGCGTGTTGTTCACGGGCTTCGGCCAGTGCAGCGCGCTCAGCCACATAATCTTTCATTTTTTCCAGTTGAGCGGTCAGAGCAGGCAGCTGTTGAAACTGCTGATCGGCGGCCAATTTTTCCTGCTCGGCTTTTTCCTGGGCCGTCTTGGCTTGGGCCAGAGCGGCTGCCGTTTCGTCCTGACGCTTGGCCGCAGTCGTCAGGACACGCACCTGCGCCTGCTTGGCGAGGTCGGTCTCCTGGGCGCGTTTTTCCTGATCGAGGATGCTGCGCGCGCAATCTGCCGCAGACACACGCGCCGCCACTGCATCCATGGCCGGTTTCTGCGCCTGAAGGCGCTGCAGAGCCTGCTGTGCCTGCTGCCATTTTTCAACGTCGGCGTTGTGCTGTTTTTCCTGATTCAACCGCTGCACAGCGGCCTGATAGCGCGCCGTGCCATCGTCAACAGCCTGCTCCAGGCCTTTGCTTTGCGCCGCGTCACTTGCCAGCAGCGCTTCCATGTCGTTCAGCGTCCGCTCAGACGGCTGATCGCCGGCGTCGAAAGGCTCAGAAAAACGCAGCATGGCAGCCTGAGAGCGGTACGATGTCTTGATGTCGTTGTAAGCGCCGGTCATGTCCGTCACGCGGCTCTTGACTTTTTGCAGCGCCAAATCGTAAATGCTCGTGTCAAAAATATGTCTGAGCAGCTCCATCTTGTCCTTCGTGGTTGATGCCAGAAATTCCTGAAACGCCCCCTGCGGCAGCATGACGATTTTCTGAAATTGCTCGTCGTCCAGGCCAACCAGCTCGGTGATTTTTCGGTCCACCTCGCTGATCTTGCTCAAAGGCAGAAAAGCATCGTGTCCCACGCATTCAAGCACCGCTTCCTGACCGATTTCACGGGTGCCGTCGCCGCGCTTTTTGGCCACGCGCTGCTTCGGCTGGCGATGAATCTTGTAGGTCTTTCCGCCAATGTCAAAGGTAAAGTCCACATAGGTCACGGTGTCGTCGCCTGGTTTCAAAAAGTCGCAGCGCAAACTGCTGGGGTCCATGCCGCGCTTGCTCAATGTGCCATAAAGCGCATAAAGAATGGCTTCAAAGAGGGTGGTTTTGCCGGAGCCTGTCGGCCCGGTGATGACAAACAGGCGCTGTGTGCCCAGGGCGTCAAAGCGCAGGGTGGTGGTCCCAGCGTAAGGCCCAAAAGCAGATATTGTCAGCTCAATCGGTCTCATAATGCCTCCTTCTGCACATCGTCAAAAATATCTTTCATCAGCGCGCACATCTCTGGTGATGCCGCCTCCTCGGTCACCTGCTCGTAAAAAGCTGCAAACATGTCCAAAGGCGAGCGTTTTTTCGCAGACGCAGCAGCCTGTGGCAGCATTTGCTCTGCTGCCGCCGTCTGTACCATTTTGCGCTCCATCAGCATGATGTTTGGATAGCACTGTTTGAGCCGCTGCATAGGCTCGAGCAGGGCGCCGCTGTCTTCCAGCACGACGCGGAGGTAATCGTTCTGATAGGCGGCCATCTCCTCCGGCACCTGCAGAAGCGTCTCCAACTCGCCGCTGATGGTGCGCAGCTGACGCGGTGCCGTCAGCGGCAGCGCGTCAATCTCCACCTGTCCCTGTGCATCGAGGGTCACGGCCAGCATGACTTTCTGCTGCTTTTCTTCCGAGAAAGAATACTGCATCAGGCTGCCTGCGTAGCGAATGTGCGCACTGCCTGCGCGCTGCGCCTGATGAAGATGGCCCAGAGCCACATAGTCGAACCCTGCCAGCGAATCGCTCTGCCAGAATTCTGTGCCGCCGATGGACAGTTCCCGCTCCGAATCACAGGTTTCAAGCGGTGCATCGCCAGTGACCACACCGTGGGCCACCAGCACATGGCGCGCCGCTGGATCCAGCTCAGTGTGGCTCAAGATCCAATCCATGGCCTCGGGATAAGCCAGCTCTGCCGTTTCCGGCACCAGCGCGTGGAGCACCGCCAAATCGGCATAGGCCATGAGGTACACATCCACAGGCCCCGCTGCATCCTCAAAGCGCACCTTGGGAATCGGCCAGGTAAAATTCCCCACAAGGTGCAGTCCTGCTTTGGCCTGTATGGCATTGGCAAAGCCGAGGCGCTCGCCGCCGTCATGGTTGCCGCCGATGGCCAAAATAGGCACCCCTTGTTCCAGCACCACACGGGAGACAAAATCATCGAACAGCGTCACCGCTTCCACCGGCGGGTTGCGGCGGTCATAAATGTCCCCCGCCAAAATCAGCGCGTCTGCCTGGTCGGACGCCATGCGCGCGACGATTTGATCCAGAATCACGCGCTGATCATCGATCATGGAATAACCATTGACTTTTTTCCCGATGTGCAAATCGGCCAAATGGAAGAATTTCATACAAACTCCTTTCAATCAAAAGCCGCCGAGCGCTCTTGAAATCACCGTTGCCGGCACGGCCACCGCGGCACCCAGCCAGCCCATGCGCTCCACACGCGTAAAGTAAGGCTGCGCAATATCGCGTATCAAACGTTCCAGCACCTGCGGCGACAGGGCATTGATGCGTGCCTCTACCAGTCCTGGCACATCAATCAGCGCCAGCAGGCTGCGGCCCTCTAACGTGAGATAAGACACACAGGCTGGTGACAGCATCGCCCAGACCTGCTTTGCCAGCGCGCTGCACACCTGTGCCTGCGCCGCATCGAGGGTGATCAGTTCTCGGCCCAGCTGCTGCAGGCGGCCGTCAGGAAGCGAGAGCAGGGCATCATAGGAACGCACATGCACCAACCGCTGCCCCGCCACGTTCAAAACAGGAGCCATCGCCTTGGTGACTGGTTCCCATGCCACATGCTGCCACATTTTTTGCCAGCTTGCTGCAGCAGGTTCTTCAAAGAGCGCCGGCCATGCGTCCAGGAGACCCTGCGTCAGCGCTGACACGATGTGTGCCTCCTGCGCCGCCGACAGCTGATCCTGCCACTGGAACACTGCCAGCACCACTGGCGCAAACTGTGCCTCCGAATAGGCTGCCAGCGTCTCACTCAGCCAGGCGCCTTCGTTGTCACTGAAGGTCACGCCTGCGTCAGCCAGCGAACGACCCGCCAGCTGCTGCTTCATCCAGGAAACGGCTGCGTCAGCAGCGGCGTCCTCCCGTTCCTGCCAATAGACAGGGAGTTTCTCGCCGAAGAAAACGCGCAGAACCGCCGTCACCAGCTGTCTGCCGCCAGCCATGTGATAGCCGAGCTGCAGCGGCAGGGATAAGCGTGGCTGCAGCGCCGCATCGATCATCGCTGCAAAGTCATCGGCATGTTGGCAGCAAACCGCCGGCAGACTGCGATAATACGGCAGACAGCGCTGCCAAAGGTTCCAATACGCCTTCTCTTCTGTCGGCAGCACCAAGGCATGCAGCATGGCGTTGCCATAGTCCGTCCACGCCTCCTGAGACACCGCATGCAGCGTCTGCGTGAGCGCGCGCGTAAGACTGCCGTTTGCTGCCTCGCGCATCGCCAGGCGCTGCACCCCTTTGCGATACACGCCACGCGATGCCGCCCACTCGCCTAAAAGACGCACGCCGTTGCAGCGCGCCCAAGACACATGCAGCAAGCGCCCCACACGGTCGCGGTCCAGCACACGGCCCAGCCATGCACCGGCCTGCTGTTCAGCCATCTTCTCCAGCAGCGGCTGCCAGCGGCCGTGGCTCACATCGCCCAAGTACCGTGCGCTGCGCGCCAGCAGCGTGTCAAAATGGTCATCAATATAATCTGAAAAGCGCCGCACCTGTACCGCCCAAATCTCGTCGTTGATCATATAGGAAGCGGCCACATCGCTCATCTTGTGCGCAAAGCGCGACTGATTTTTGCTGATCAAGCCCTGGAAGCAGCCTATTTTTTTATACGGACGAAAGAGCCCTTTTACAGCGGCCACATTGGTGCCGTAGCCAACCACGCCGTACATGCCGATGCGTGCAGCCATCAAGGCCGCCACTTGATCAGGGTCCGGCGTCACGCCGCTTGCTTCCATGGCTACCCCCGTCGCTGCGCCGACGACGGCGCCAATGCCGCCGCCCAGATAGGCCAGCGGCCGCATTTCGCGCCCGATCATATCCAGCGCCAGCTCGCGCATTTCCTGCTGGCTCAGAGCGTCGATCTGTTCCTTGGTAATCTTGCCTAAAAATGGGCGCAGCTCGGTAAAGGCCATATCCTTCAGCAGCACCGCCAATTCAGCATAAGGCAGCGACGTTTTGCCGCTGCAGAGAAGCCGAGACAGCGGCTGCAGATAAAGCCATTCCAGCAATTCCTGAACAGCATCTTTGAGGCTCGCCCCGTTCAGCGGCCACTGGGCCAGCCAACCCCGTCCCTGCACCTGCCACCACCGACTCAAGCCGTCCAGAAGGGCTTCCTGCTGCTGCGTCGACAGCACATAGTCTGCAAAAGGACGTGCCAGCCATCCATTGACCAGCGCTGACCATGTCTGCACCTGGTCTGGGGTGAGATGCACCTTGGCGTAGGCAAAAAGCCCCCGAACGATACGCTCCATCAGCTGCGGCGTCAGCACACGCGCAAGGGGCTGCTCGAGAAAAATGTTCAGCAGTTCAACAAGCAGGGCGCGCCCTTTCAGCATACGCTGGCGCAGCGCCGCAATGGCGTCTTCCGAATCGATGCCCACCTGACGCCAATGGTCGATCTCCCTGACCACCCAAGACAACAAAAACTGCGCCAGCGCGTGGCAATAATCTTCATAATGTGCTGGGGCCAGCACCTTGTCCAGAAAAGCTGAGAGCCAGTCTTTGCCCTCTGTCATTTCTGCAAACTTGGCCTGCAGCGCCGCCAGCACCGCTTCACGAAAAAAATCGCCCATTTCTGAGCAGTCGGTCACGCTTTCCAAAAGCATCTGTTCAATGCGCGCGCGGTCTTCTACAAGCAGCGGCTTGAACGCCTCAACAAGCGAAGAGAGATGTTCTGTCAAGAGCGTGTCCAAGAGACGCTCTGCGAGAACGTAGAGATGGTCCTGAAAAGCAGGGTCCTTCAGCACGTCCAGCCAGCGCGCCTCCTTGGCCGCCTGACGCGACAAAAGAAACTGCTCCAGGCAAGCCTCGAGGGTGGCACCGTCCACAGGCAGCACATCCTTGACGCGCAGTGCCGCATCGTGTGACGACCACGCAGCCGTGCAGGCCGCCTGCACACGCGCTTCCCATTGTTCCAGCCACTGGTTCAATCCTGCTTGATCCAACCGCGCCAGCACAGCCAAACGCCCAGCCAGCGCGCGCCCAAGACCGAGTTTTTCCAGCGACAAAGCACCAGCCTGCGCCAGCGCGTCCTGCAGCGCCTGGCGCATCGGCGCCGTCTCCAGCAGGGCCGCTATTTCTGCATGAACGGCTTCTGCGTTCAGCGAAACATCCGACACATCCAAAGCCGCAAGCTTTTCTCTTAGCAGGCGATACCCTGCGCCGTCTGTGTCAAGATCTGCCAGCGCGCAATCGGACATGGCGTAGGGCAGTTCCTCGGTCAGCAGGTCCCTGATAAATTGCTCAAACATGGCAGCCATTTCCGGCTGTTCGCCCAGCGACTGTGCCGTTTCTTCGTCAATGATCTGCTCCTGCAGCACCTTGACGATCATATCTGTAAACTGAGCACGTTCACGCACCACCATGCCATTTTTTGCAAACAGCTGGCGAATGGCGATGTCGTTCGTAAAATAGCCCGTCAACGCGCCCAAGATGGTTTCAATTGCAAGCATTTTCGATTTCCTTTCTTGAACATTCCTGTTCGCAATGCTATAATATTATAACACAGCTGTAGATATTTTACAGCCTGGTAACCATTTTCCTGGGGTCGTACTGGTTTCGACGGGGGATTGCGGTTGCCCTGTAAGCGTACCGAGTTACGCATGATCTCGTAAAATTGTGCACCTAAACTTAAACGCTAAAAACGAAAAATTAGCTTTTGCAGCGTAAGCTGTAAACTTCCTGCCTGCTGCGCCTGAGATGCGGGGTCAGGGAGCCAAACCATCAGGCTACCGGCTGATCACTGGGAAATAGTCCGCCGGGAAATTGATTTCTCTCGCAGCATCCAAGTTTGATCATGGACGTGACTGCTGTTAAATCAAAACATGATCTACGTACGTAGAAAGCTTGGTGGCTGGTCTTTCGGACAGGGGTTCGACTCCCCTCGACTCCATCAAAAAACCGCAAAATGGCTCAGAAAGCACTTTTGCGGTTTTTGTTTTATCAGCAGAGGGCATCCATGCGCAGCCCTCTTTCAGTTTTTCGCGCAAATTCCAGAATTCAGGTTGTTTTCTACAACTTTGCAGCTTTATAATAGATGATAATGCAAGTTGTTTCTGCGCACTGCGCAACATAGATGCAACACAGAAAAGAGGTTTTTATGAATAAATTCAGTACCATTGTCACCGGCATCGTCGGCATTTTCTGCCTGATCTGCGGCATCATCATGCTGCTTGATCCCGGTTATCTCAAAGACGGCATAGTCATCTTTGTTTTGGGGCTTATTTTCCTTGTTTACGCTGTAAAGCGCTGGAAAAAACTGGCAGCCATGCCGAAGCGCGAGAAAAAATCGCCCTATGATTTTGAAGCCAACAAGCCGCAAAAATTAACCGTCAAAGACAAAGAAAAATAATGGCGACGCCATCAAAAAAACCGTGTGTCTGACACAAGCTGATCAGACACACGGTTTTTATTTATCTTAAAAATTGTAGAATTCGTTGGGTTCTACCACGACATGACGGGTCACATCCTGGCTGAAGTCGCCATACTGCACCACATAATCGTAATGTTCCCAATCCACTTCATCTTCGCTCTTATCGGTGTTCCAGATGATCAAGAAATCACGTTCGTTGTTGTCCTGAGCGATGGCCTGCCACCAGTGTCCCTGCAGCACACGATCGGCGGTTTTCCCATCTTCGGAAGAAATGCGGAAGAAACTTCCAGCGAGACGTGGTTTTTCGATGCAATGTATTTTAACTGACATGTATAAGTAAGCCTCCTTCTTATGATTCACGCTCCTTATATTTTATATAAAAGCATCAGCAAGGGCAACCTTTCTCAAACATATTCTGCAGAAATTCTTCACTCGGCCAGTTGGGTCAGCGTTTCGCCGGCAATGCGATACACCGTCCACTCGTCCATGGCTTCGGCGCCCAGCGAACGGTAAAAATCGATGCTCGACTGGTTCCAATTCAGACACCACCATTCCAACCGCCCACAGCCACGTTCCACCGCAATGCGCGCCAGCTGCTTGATCAGCCCTTTGCCGATGCCCTGGCCGCGAAACGCCGGTTCCACATAGAGATCTTCCAAATAGATGCCGGCGCGGCCCAAAAACGTCGAGAAATTGTGGAAGAAGAGCGCAAAACCGACCTCTTTCCCATCAACGACCGCAAACAACACCTCGGCTTTTTCTTTGTCAAACAGCCATTCTTCCAGCGTTTCCTCGGTCGCCACCACCTCATGCTCCAATTTTTCGTAGGCCGCCAATCGGCGGATGAATTCCAGAATTTGTCCAACATCTTCTCGTTTTGCAAAACGAACCGTCCATTCAGACATCATCAATTCCCTCCCAAAATATTTTTTTCTTTTATTATACATAATTTTTTCAACATTCCACATTCAATTTTCTCAAAATATTGCTGATAGCAGAAAACTATGTTAATATTTTTATATAAACTTAACATAAGTAAACATTTCAATGTGAAATGGAAAAACTGGAGTGTATACCATGAATAATATGTTCGATACCGACGTTCAATTGCAAAAAAATAAAACACTGACAGCCGTCGCCAAGCTGGCTTTCGACGGAAAATTGGACGCCTTCAGCATGATGAATATCAGCAAAGAACTCTTTCCGGATGACAGCAAACCAACCATGCGCTGCTGCATTTACAAAGAGCGCGCCATTTCCGATGAATACGTCAAGCTGGCCTGCGGCGGCAGCCCGGAACAAACGTCCATCGTCAATGTTATTCCCATCGCCTGCGACGAATGCCCGCTGGACGGGATGACCGTCACCGACAACTGCCGCGGCTGCCTGGCCCACCGCTGCATGAACAACTGCCCAAAAGACGCCATCAGCATTGGACCAGACCATCGCGCCACGATCGACCACACCAAGTGCATTTCCTGCGGACGCTGCGCCGCCAGCTGCCCATACAGCGCCATCGTCAAACGCATCCGTCCCTGCATTGAAGCCTGCAAAGCCGGTGCTTTGTCCAGCGACCCTGTCAGCGGACGCGCCGTCATCAACGACGATAAATGCATTTCCTGCGGCCAGTGTGTGTACCAGTGCCCATTTGGAGCCATCGTCGACAAGAGCTATATCACCGATGTGATTCGCCTGATCCGCGAAAGCGACAACAACAAAAACTACCACGTCTATGCCATTGTCGCGCCATCCATTGCCAGCCAGTACGACACCGTGCCGGATGTCTGCACCGAGCAGGCTGTCACCGGCATCCGCAATCTCGGCTTCCATGCGGTCTTGGAAGCTGCCTGGGGTGCCGACATGGTCGCCTATCTCGAAGCTCAGGAACTCGTCGAAAAAGGGTTTCTGACCAGCTCCTGCTGCCCTGGTTTTGTCGACTACATTCATAAGAATTATCCAGAGATTGTGCCAAAGATCAGCCACAACCTCAGCCCAATGGCGCAGCTCGGCAAGGTGCTGAAACAAATGGACCCTGGCTGCAAAACGGTGTTCATTGGCCCATGCATCGCCAAAAAGAACGAACTGCGCCGCGTTCGGGAATTTGTTGATTCCGTCATCACCTTCGAAGAGCTGCAGGCACTGTTCAACGCCAAAGACATCGACATTTCCACCCTCGAAGGCACCATGCTCGACAACGCCAGCTATTTCGGGCGCATCTTCGCGCGCAGCGGCGGGCTCTCTGAAGCGGTCGCACAGGCGCTGAAAGAACATAACATCCCAGCCGATCAATTCACCGCCAACCCAATCATCTGCAATGGCCTTGCAGAATGCGACAAGGCATTGCGGCTTTATAATACCGACAAACTTGAAAACAACTTCATCGAAGGCATGTGCTGCTCCGGCGGCTGCATCGGCGGCCCTGGCTGCATCAACCACAGCCCGAAAGACGCCAACGAAGTCACCAAATACGGCAAAACCGCCATCGAACAAACCATCAAGTCGTCGATTTCTGTATTGGAAGGATTTTGATCAACCATCGATCATATTTTCACTGAAGGAGTGTTGAAGAAATGAAAGTACAGGTATGTATCGGCAGTTCCTGCCACAAGCGCGGCAGCTACGCCATTTTGACACGCTTAAAAGAACTGGTCGCCGAAAACGGCCTGGAAGACAAGGTCACTGTGGGCAGTGCCTTCTGCCTCAATCATTGCACCGAAGGGGTCAGCGTTGCCATTGACGACGACATTGTCACGGGCATTGGCCAAGGCAATGTGGACCAGTTGTTTGAACAGATCATCAAGCCGCAGGCATAACACAAATGTAAAAATCAGCATCGTTTAATAGGTTTAAGCGATGCTGATTTTTTATGCTGACAACGCGTTCATTTTATAGTATTCCTAACTATATATACACGAAATGATACGAAATAAACCGTTCTATCATGTATTTTTATGCATTTTTCGCTTAAAATACGCGAAATAATACGAAATACATCGAAATGCATTTGACATTATTTTCAGAAAGCAGTAAAAAATTATTAAAGGAATACATTGTCGCCCTATTAAAAAATAAAGGTCGCAATGAATTCTGATTATCCAATCAAAGAACAGGAGAGATTAACATGAAAAAAATTACTGCTCTTGCACTGACACTCTGCATGTGTCTGCTGATGTTTGCCGGCTGCGGCAGCAACGACAACGCTGCCACTTCCCAGGCATCATCGTCCAGCGCTGAAAGCAGCGCCGCCAGCGAGTCGGCCACAGGCACGAGAACCGTCACCGACATGGGCGGCCGTGAGGTCACCATCAAAGGGGAAGTGAAAAGCATCGTCAACCTCTGGCCATCTTACACCACGACCCTCTATGTCCTCGGTGCTGGTGATTTGGTATCAGCTGTGGGCACCAACAGCACGGTGAACAGCTGGACCGAGTTCTTCTACCCTCGTTCCGCGGAAATCCAAGCCCTCGGCGGCACCACGCCAAACGTGGAAGAAATTGCAGCCCTGGACCCTGATCTCGTGATTCTGCATCCAAGCTCTGTGCAGGCTGGCTACGACAAGCAGCTGGAAGAACTTGGCATTCCAGCACTCAATGTCAACTTCGACAGCTACGAAACCATGATCGAGTCGCTGAACGTTCTCGGTCAGGCCGTTGGCGGCGATGTCCAGAAAAAAGTGGACAAGCTCACCAAGACCATTTCCGACAAGCTTGAAAACAACCGTAAATTGACTGCAGACCTTTCTGACGAAGACAAGCCAGTCGTTTACTACATCTCTGGCATCAACGACAGCCTCACCGGCACCATGGCTGGCGAAGACACCTTCCAGGAAAGCTGGGTTGAAGCAAACGGTGGTATTTACGCCGGCGCTCAGCTTGAAGTGGGCGAAGATGCCGAAGAAGTTGTCGCAGAAGACGTGCTGGCATTGAACCCAGATGTCATCATGATCGGCAATGTTTACCAGCATAAGCTCGTGGAAGAACTGCAGAACACCCCTGGCTGGCAGGATCTTGACGCTGTCAAGAATGGCCGTGTGTACACGATTCCTCTCGGCTGCTGGGGCTGGGACCGTTTCGGTGCTGAAAGCGCCATGATGCTTGATTACGCCCTCTATTGCATCCAGCCAAAAATCGCTGAAGAAAACAACATCACCCGCGACATGCTGATTGAAGAAACCATCGATTTCTACAAGACCTACAACAGCACTGAACTGACCAAAGAACAGGCCGGTTATCTGCTCGACGGTCTGAGTCCTACCGGCGGTGATCTGCTGGAAGAACGTGAAGGGCAGCAGTAATGAGCGATCGTGCAAGCACCCCAACGCCGTTTTCCCAACATCGCGCAAGATACGCTGCAACGCTTGTGATCAGCATTGTGCTGCTTTTATTCACCATCGTGCTCTCGCTGGCTGTCGGACGCTACAGCATTCCCCTTGGTGAAACGGCACGCATTCTGCTGTCGCATGTGCTGCCAATCACGCAGTCACCGGAAGAAATCGAAAGCGCCGTCGTCCTCTCTCTGCGCCTGCCGCGCACCATTGCCGCCGCCCTCGTCGGGGCGGCAATGGCTTTATCTGGCGCCACCTATCAGAGCATCTTCAAGAACCCAATGTGTTCGCCGGACCTGCTCGGGGTGACATCCGGCGCCTGTGTAGGGGCGGCCATCGCCATCCTCATGAATCTCGGCAGCGGCGGCATCCAGATTTTTGCCTTCGTCTTCGGGATCGTCACAGTGGTACTGACGGTGTCCATTCCACGACTCATGCGCAACGAATCCACCACCATTCTCATCTTGTCAGGGATCGTTGTCGGCAGCCTGATGTCTTCAATCATGAACATCATCAAATTCATCGCCGACACCGACACAGAACTCGCCGAAATCACCTATTGGACCATGGGCTCCTTTGCCACGGTGTCACTGCCCGACATGGTGCCTGTGCTGCCAACCATTCTCATTCCCGTCATCATCATCATGCTCATGCGCTATCGGCTCAATGTGCTGTCTCTCGGCGACGATGAAGCCCGCTCACTCGGCGTGAATCTGCGCGCCACCCGCGGCATCTTCATCCTCTGCTCCACCCTGATCACGGCCAGCTGTGTCTGCCTCTGCGGCACCATCGGCTGGGTGGGACTAGTGATTCCGCACTGCGCGCGCCTCATCATCGGTGCCGACAACCGCCGCATGCTGCCTGTGGCCATGCTTCTGGGCGGCATCTTCATGCTCATCATCGACATTCTCTGCCGTACCCTGAGCGCTGCAGAGCTGCGCATCGGCATTCTCACCGGGATCATCGGCGCACCGTTCTTTATCTTCATTCTCGTTAAACAAAGTAGGAATTTGCGATGATATTAGACGTACAAAATCTCAGTTTTTCATACGACAAAAAACGCACCATCTTTCATGATGTGAGCTTCTCCCTCGACAAAGGCGAGGTGCTTTCCATTCTCGGCACCAACGGCGCCGGCAAATCGACGCTGCTCAACTGCATCGCCAATCTGCTCAAGCCCAAATCTGGCAGCATCTGCCTCAACGGCACGCCCATGCAGGACATGAGCATGCGCGACATTGCCAAGGTCATCGGCTATGTGCCCCAGGTGCATCTGCCGACCTACGCCTTCACGGTGCGTGATTTCACCGTCATGGGCCGCTCGCCTTACATCGGTGCCTTTGGCAGCCCGTCCAAAGACGACTACGCCATCGCCGACGACGCTCTCAACCGCCTTGGCATCTATCACCTGCGCGACAAGCTCTACACGGAAATTTCCGGCGGCGAGCGCCAGCAGGTCACCATTGCCCGCGCCCTGACCCAGCAGCCGCAGATCATCCTGTTGGATGAACCGACCGCCCACCTGGACTATGGCAACCAATTCCGCGTGGTGCAGATGGTCAGCCAGCTGGCCGACGAAGGCTATGCCCTGATCATGACCACCCACAACCCCGATCACGCCATCATTCTCAATGGCAAGGTCGCCATTCTTGATCGCCAGGGCGTGCTCGATGTGGGCCTGGCAAGCGATTCCCTCAACGGTGAAACCTTGTCGAAACTCTACGGGCTGTCGATCAAGACCGTCTACGATCCAGATGCCAAGCGCAACATTTGCGTCGTCGTGTAAAAAGGAGGAACGACCATGAGCATTTACACCGACTATCTGCCGGAATTAAAAACCACCACCCTGTTTCAGGGCATTGCCGACCAGGACATCGTCGCGCTTCTGGACGCCATGCAGCCAGCGATCATCCATGTCAAAGCCGGCGACACCATGCCGGAAATGGCACCTGCTCATTTCCGCATGTTTCTGCGCGCCACGCCTGCAAAGGAACTGGCACCGCGCGCCTTTCAGTATGACATGCCGAAATTTGGCGAACCGGGCATGCTGATGCATGAAATCCCAACCTTGTCGCGCATGGGCGACACCCTCGCTCCGCGTCGAAGCGGCCACGCACGGCCTTTCCACAAGCCGCATCCGCTGCCTTACGACGCCGACATTCTCGAGTTCACAGAAAACGCCATGACCACCTTCTACGACAGCGCCATTGCCCCTGCACAGGGACAGCTGCTGCGCAATTTTCTCGGCGTCCTCGCCCAGAAGGTCAACGATGTGCGCCATGAGCTCTTTCTCATTCGCGACTGCCGCGACATGTACTGCGAACGCGACAAAACCCTGCAGATTTTCACCGCCGGCGTCGCTCTGAAAGTGGTCACCGCCACGGCCCAGCGCTGGAACCTGGCCCATCCTGAACGGCAGGCCGAGGTCCACACCGGCGGCTCCATCGATCTGGTGCGCCGCATTCTCGCTGGTGAACGCTGCGACCTGCTCGTCACCGCCGACGACACCACCATTGCACAAATGCTGATGCCCGCCCATGCCGACGGCTACATCACCTTTGCCTCGAACAAAATGGTCATCAGCGCCAGCAAAGGCGCGAGCATTGCCGACGACAACTGGAAAGAAAAGCTCCTCGCTCCGGATGCCACCTTCTATCACAAGAGCCCTTACGGCGACCCAGGCGGCTACCGCGGCGTCATGGCCTTAATGCTGGCCAACGCGGTGGAACCCGGCCTTGGTGACCGGCTCATGGCGCATCCCGGCCACATCGGCATGGACCCTGCCCTGACGCCAGCCACGGCACCAGCCCACCAGTACACCATCGAGTACTACTCAGCGGCGGCATCGCGCGGCGCCCAGTTCGCCAACCTGCCGGATGAGATGAACCTCTCCAATCCAGCGCTGGCCGATGTTTACGCCACTGCAACCTTCGCAGTGGACGCCGACAACACCGTTGCCGGTGCGCCCATCACCCATGGGGTCACCATTCATTCGGGCGCTGTGTTCAAGGACGACGCCAAAGCCTTCCTGGCCGATTTCCTCACCAACGACTTTGCCGCCTGGCATTTTCTGCCGGCCCACGCCGTCCACGGCCGCAATCCATTGCAATAATCGACCTTTATGAGCTGCGGATTTTCCGCGGCTCTTTTTTATTTGCTGTCCTGTGGGCCCGGCGCTATGATATAATAAAATAAGATTATGCAACGAAAGGACCCACGCCCATGAGCATCCTCGAATTTAAAAAAGTCAACTGCAAAGACTGCTACAAATGTGTGCGCTACTGCCCGGTCAAATCCATCCGGGTCAAGGACCACGCCGCCTCCATATTGCCTGGTGAATGCATCCTCTGCGGCAACTGCACCATCGTCTGCCCGCAGCACGCCAAGGAAGACATCAACGATGTGCCAATGATCAAGGTGCTGCTCGCTCAGCATGAAACCGTCATCGCCATTGTTGCGCCAAGCTTTGCCGCTTACTTCAACACCTCGTTCGAAAACATGAAAAGCGGCCTGCGCAAGCTTGGCTTTGCCGATGTGTTCGAGGTCGCCGAAGGTGCCTACCTCGTCAAGCACGAATACGAGCGCATCGTCGCCGAAGATCCTTCGCAAACCTGGATCACCTCCTGCTGCGCCAGCGTCAACTACTACATCCGCCGCCATCGTCCCGAAGCAGCGAAATACCTGCTGCCGGTGCTCACCCCGATGAAAGCCATCGCCAAGCGCCTGCGTGAGCAATACCCAGAGGCCAAGTTTGTCTTTATCGGCCCTTGCCTGTCAAAAAAGGGCGAAGCCTTTGAAAACGGCAGCAACGTGTCGGCGGTGCTCCTCTTCGAAGAGCTCGAAGAGTGGCTTGCTGAAAACGACATCATCATCCGCGAAGATGAGCATTTCAAAAACACACCGCGCCTGAGCCGCCTCTTCCCAATGTCAAACGGCATCCTCGCAACCATGCACAAAGAGCCGGGCATCGACTATCTGCCGATCAGCGGCTTTGATGGCGTCAAGCAAACCATCGACGACGTCATTGACGGCAAACTGCCCCACTGCTTCATCGAAATGAACTTCTGCAAAGGCGGCTGTGTCGGCGGCCCATCCTTCCGGCGCAAATCCCTGGGCACCCTGCGCGGCGCCGTCAAGACCCGCCAATCTGCTGGCACCGATGACTACACACAGGACTACAACGTTGACACCAGCCTGGACATTGCCACCACCTTCCAGACCAAGCGCGTCTTCCGCCTCGAACCGACCAAGGAACAGATCGAAGCGGTGCTGCGCCAAATGGACAAATTCTCGCCGGAAGATGAACTCAACTGCGGCATGTGCGGCTACTCCACCTGCCGCGAAAAAGCCCGTGCTGTGCTCTTTGGCAAGGCCGAAATCGACATGTGCATGCCTTACATCCGCAAGCGCGCCGAAAACTACGCCGGCAACATCATCGACAGCATGCCAAGCGGCATCATCAGCGTCGACATGTCCCTCAACATCGCCCAGGCCAACCCTGCTGCCTGCGCCATCTTTGGGCTCGACGCCGCCAGCCTCATCGGCCAGCCCATCGGCACCATCCTCGACGAATCCAACTTTGTCGATCTGCTTGCCGGTGACGAAACGACAACGTCCGCCAGCATCTACCTGCCTGACTACGGCCTCTATCTCGACGAAACCCTGCAGGTCAACCGCGACGCCAACCTCATCATCTGCATTTTGAAAAACGTCACCGAAGAAAAAACACGCCACCGCCGCACCATGCAGAAACGCCAGCAAACCGCTGCCATCGCCGACCAGATCGTCGAAAAGCAGCTGCGCATGGTCCACGAAATCGCCTCCCTGCTTGGCGAAACAGCGGCCGAAACCAAAATTGCCATCAGCGACCTCAAAGAATCTGTGATCACGGAGGACGACCATGACTAAAGCAATGCCCCAAGACATCTTTCTCGACCGCGCCGTCATCACCCACAACCACGACGGCGAAGGCCTCTGCGGCGACTTCTACGGCGAATTTGGCAGCACCGAGCATCCTGTCGCCGTCCTTTCCGACGGCATGGGCAGCGGCGTCAAGGCCAACATCATGTCCACCATCACCTCCACCATTCTCGGGCGCCTGCTGGAACACGGCCTGCCCCTGGCGGAGTGCGTCGACACCATCGCCGCCTCGCTGCCCCTGTGCAAAGAACGCGGCATGGCCTACGCCACCTTCACCGCCGCTCAGATCCGCGGCGACCAGCTCTTTCTCGTGGAATACGGCAACCCGCCCTGCATCCTCTTTCGCGGCGGCAAAGCCCTGCCTACCCAATGTCAGGTGCGCTTTGTCGGCGACAAAGAAATCCACGAACGCACCCTGCGCATCCAAAGCGGTGACCTGCTGCTCATGATGAGCGACGGCGTCACCCATGCCGGCATCGGCGTCAGCACCATCGACGGCTGGTCCATCCAGGAAATCGGCGACTTTCTCTCTGGCACCGACCTGGCTGGCAACTGCGCCGCCGTCACCGCCGCCCTGCTCGATGAACGCTGCAACACCATGAGCGACGGCCAGTTTGGCGACGACCGCACCATCGCTGTGCTGCGTTTCTGCCCGCATTCTACCGCCAACATCGTCATGGGCCCGCCTGCCCGCGGCCACGATGAAAAAGCAGCCCTGCGCCTCTTTTTCTCCAAGCGCGGCAAACACATCGTCTGCGGCGGCACCACCAGCCAGATCGTCGCCAACTACCTTGGCAAGCCCCTCGAGCTCATCCAGGGCTCCGGCGATGCCGACGTGCCCGACATGGGCCGCATCGAAGGCGTCGACCTCACCACCGAAGGCATCATCACCCTGCAGCACACCCTGGCGCTGCACGAACGCATCGCTGCCGATCCGGACCACATTCTCAGCCTCGGACAGCGGCCAGACGAGCTGCTCTACCGCGCCCTGTTCATGGAGAGCACCAACATCAACATCTTCTTCGGCACCGCCTTCAACGACGCCCACAGCGGCACCAACATTGCCTTCGACAACAAAATCACCGCCATCAAAACCCTCTGCCGAAAGCTCGAAGAAGCCGGCAAAAAAACCAGCATCCAGTATTACTAAACCGCCAACGCCCGCACAGACACCGCCCCTGTCTGCTGCGGGCGTTTTTTTGCGCCCAGAGCAGCCTCTGCCCCACACTCCGCCGACCTCGGTCGCTGCTGCATCTGCGCGCCTTTCTCTAAAAATCACCCATACATGAAGTGTACCACGTTGTCCCTGAATAATCAACAATATCAGCTCTTTCTCTAATTTTCGCCACTATTGTTTCTCTATTGGAAACACTCTCCAAGTATGAACGAACGCTCCGTGCAGACCACGCCGCCTTCCGCCCTGCGCAGCTTTGCCAGTTTGCCCTGAAACGACGCCAGGTAATAGGGCCCCCTCTCCGTGGTGCAGCGGCAGCTGCACACACCCGCCCCAGCAAAGCGCAGCCAAGCGTCAACAATAGAGAGAGATCCCTAGCCTTCACCTTATCCTTTGCTTTTGCCTTAGCCTTTGCTTTATCCTTATCCTTAGCTAGATTTGCTAGATATTTTTCTAGCATTGCTAGCTTTTGCTAGGAAAATTGTAGCATTGCTAGCTTTCGCTAGAAAAATTGCAGCATCGCTGGACATCACCAGAGGATAAAGCCCCGCCTCCGTGGTGCAGCGGCAGCTGCACACATCCCCCCCGCAAAGCGCCGCCAGGCGTCAACAACACAGAGAGAGATCCCTAGCCTTCACCTTATCCTTTGCTTTTGCCTTATCCCTTTGCCTTATCCTTTACCTTTACCTTTGCCTTATCCTTAGCTAGATTCGCTAGACAAAATGTAGCGTCGCTAGCTTTTGCTAGACAAAATGTAGCGTCGCTAGCTTTCGCTAGACAAA
>OGDF01000740.1_pt1 | contig 50351 bp, 67 predicted proteins | sample 1570141 | NCBI WGS metagenome assembly OGDF01 (sample SAMEA4370581, study PRJEB24528) | human gut metagenome
CGCCGGTGGCGTATGCCTGCGCGGTGATGTTTTTCGGGTGGATGGCTCCGGGCAGCTCAACGGTCGTCCGCATCCGCGCTGCGCTCATAGCACCGGTAGCATAGCCACGAGCCGTGACGGCGCGGGGCTCGATGTTTCCGGGCAGCCGGACGGTGCAAAAGGCAGCCATTCCGCAGGGCGCGGCGGCGACGTAGCACGGTGGAAGGAAAGGATTGTAAGAAATCGCAATCTGATAAGCCAAGTGTGAAGGCTTCACTTTCCTTAACTTCTCAGATATTTTTCTTATATCAATTCCTTCTGAACCGTCGGCAATGATACGAACTCCAAACGTATACGGCGCAATATAATCCGTTACGGAAGTTTCGCACCCTGTCATTGCACGGATCATAGCTTCTAGCCTAGCCACGTTCATGGGCGCGCGGGCACCGCGGCGGGCGATTATGTCTGCCCGGCGGGCTGCCAGGCTGCGGTTTTCGTTCGTCTCAATACCATAGCGCTGCTCCCAGTAGCGCAGGGCCCAGGTGGCCGTCTCCGGGTTTGCTTGTTCCCGCAGCTCGGAGAATCGGATCTCCGCGTCGTCCACCTCTCTGCCCATGACTTCATAGAGCCATTTCGCTACATAGGAGCGCTCATAGATGGGAGATACGCGGGAAATCATGCGCTTGGAAACGCAGTTTTCAGGGAATTTTTCAAGGTCGAAGTTCTTCCGGGTGCTCATTCGCTGGTCGCCTCCGTATCCTTGATGCCGTGAATCTCACCGGTGCAGGGGTAGTCCGCCGGGTCCAGCGGAATGTCCTTCACGTCGCTGTTCACAAGGATCTTGGAAAAGTTCTTCACGCCCTCGGTGCGGGTCAGGGCCGCGTGGATCTCGTTATACTTCACCAAGCTGTCGGCCTTGGCGGTGATGTAATACTCAATCAGCGCGGTGCGGAAGATTTCTTCCACCTCTGCGGCGGTCTTGGTGCCGTCCAACTGCAAGTCCTCAACGGAGATATTCACCACCTCGCCCTCGGGGGCCTGCACCAGGAGAATTGCACCAACGGGCGCCTTTCGCTCGATCCGGTTGTCGTCCCTCATGATGTGGTCGTACACGTTTTGAATAATAGAGCCGTTGGCTGGCTCACCGGAAGAATCCAGAATAATAAGGCGCACCCAGTTGGGATGCGTCTTTTCATACTGGGCATCAACCAGAACCGTGCCAACGCCCGAAACTTCCTTGGCCCAGCGGATATAGTCCGCGTCGCAGCCCACAAAGGATTCGCCCGAAGTTTCGTCATACTCCGCAATGCGCAGGCGGAGAGATTCGTCGTCTTCCTCCTCTGCGCCGCCGGTGATCTTGTCGGCGTTGGTCACAAGGGTAACGCCTGCAATCGGGTCCATCATAATTGTAATGGCTCCCGCGCCCACGTTGCCGGTGGGGCCAGGCTCTACGGCCGTTACAGCAACGTCAACGGTGCCGTCCTCCCCGTCGGTTGCCTCGCCAATGTAGGCCACGGAATCCGTGGCGTATTCAATGGCGGGCACTCCGCCGAAAGAAGGCACACAAACCACAGTCCCATCCGGGATCTGTGTGCCAGGCGTACCGGTGAAGGTAACGATACCGGCCGCAGCGTTCGCCGGGCGTCTGGAAAGACCGTCAGCCCTGGCGTGGCCGTCAAGGTAGGCACCATAGGACCACGCCGGGAACATCAGCTTCAAGGTTTCCACAAGGTGGAAATTCAGAAGTTCGTCCTTTTCAAGCGCTGTCGGATAGGTAAAATCCCAAGGGAAACCGCCTTCGGTGTCGTCAATGTCGGGCGGGAGGCTTTCCATCATGCGCGCCTGGATCTGCTCCGCCGTTTCGGTTTTCAGCCAGTCAGGCGGAGAAAATACCGGAATTGTGGCCATGCTCTCACCTCCTTACTTTGAAAAGTTCAGGTTGACGGTCTGGATCTCATCATAGCCGCGGCCTTTAATGTTAAAAGCGCAATCGCAGCTGTCCGGCCCGTCCCATGTAAACGTGAAGTCGCGGCAATACTCCGTTTTGGGGTTTGCCATGATGGCCTCCGTGATGGTCCGTTCCAGGCTGGCTTCCACGCTGGCGTGGTCACTCTGCGCAAGCGCGGTTTCAAGCTCTGCGCCGTACTTGGTCGAATACGCCAGGAAGGCGTCCCGTTCCGTCATAACAGTTTTTATGCACCATTGCATATAGGCTTCGCGGCCGCTGGCTCCCGCCATGCGTCCGGCGCCGTCAAGGCGAAAATCGCCGGTTACATAGTCAAAATAAACCGAAGGTTTATATTGCTGCTTCCGGCTCTCCTCGTTCTTCTTTGTGACGAAGTCGGGGACTTCAAAAACGGGGTAAAGCTGCTTTTCAGCCATGGGAAAGTCCTTCCTTTCGTCTGGTTATTTTTTCAGGTCTTCCGCCGGGCAGATAATATCCACCACAACGGCCTCCGACTGCACCCAGGCCACCAGAACACGGTCCCCAGGTTTCAGGCGGCGCATTTTCTCGGGGATCAAAACGTGGTGCTGGTGGGCGCCCTCGTCGCCTCCGCTGCCTGCGCTGCTCTGCGGTGGGTCTGGCGGGCCCGGTTGTCCGGCCGCCGGTATGCCAATCGTGCCAGTGCACGGCAAGCCCCGGGAATCCAAAAGGGTTGCGACCTTCTTGTGGTTGTGTTCACCGCTGCCCGGGGAGCCGATTTCCTGGGTCTTTGCCAGAATGTCCCCGGTTTTGCCAAGGGTCAGCTGGCGGCAGACGTGGTAATCTTCTACCGGAATCGGAATGGAAAAGGTGTTGGTTTGGAGGCTGTAATCGTCCATAATCTCGCCAAAATCAAGGACAAGAGCGGAATTTCGGTCCTGGTCCTTTTTGCTCTGCCCGGCCAAAACCTGGGCCAGGTGGTTCACGCCCTTGTTGCCAGAGCTCGGATTCACATTTTCCTCCTTCCGTTACTTTGAAAAGGTGCCTTCATCCACCCAGCCGTAAACGTGCGTTTCGGCCCAGTTCTGATAGATCAGGTGGTACGGGTGTTTTGCGCCTTTCTTTATGATGGTTATTTTGGCCTTGCCGGGTGAAAGGTTTGTGCTTGCGGCCTTTGTATCGGCGGACGCCTTGTAATGGCTGCCACCGGCAAAGTTCACAATGTCGCCCACCTTGTACTCGTCAGAGCCTTTCTTGTTTCCGGCCGAATCTTCGCCCAAAACTTTAACGGTCATGGTCATGGTGCGGTTTGCCGCATCGTGCTGCACTCCCAGCACGGTGCAAAAGCCGTTCACGGTCCTGGCCGCTGCCCGGATTTTGTCGCCCTTGCGAATGAACGGAAGATCTGCGCCTTTCAGGGTGGTTTTCCGTGTAGGCTCTCCCTTTTCGTCAAGGATCTTCTGCCCGGCGGACTTGGCCTGTGCGGCCGTGTCGTCCGAACTGCGGGTATAGATCCGCTGCCGGACGCCGTACTCCGTTTTCCCGTCCAGGGTGGCTTCCACAGACCGCTTCTGGGTCTTCTTTTCAAGGCCTATCACCTTAACGCGGGTCACAAGGTCGGCCGTGCTGATCTTGTCGCCGCTCGTCGTCAGGTTGTCGTCCTCGTCGAAGTGGTAAACGGTTTCGTTGGCGTTGATAGGCAGAACGTTCACCTTGCCGCCGCTCATTCTTATAACGTAGTTGTCCGCGCCGTGCTTTTCGGCATCGTCCAGAAGCTCCGTTATAATGTCCCCCAGGTATTCCGCTTTGAAAAGCGTTTTTGCGTGGGGCTTGTCCGGGCCCTTGTATTCTCCGACCGGGATTCCCCAATCGGAAAAGATGGCGTTCAGGGCGGATTTCGTGCCGGTTCCAGCCTTGATATAGCGGTCATCCTGGCTCTTTTGGAGGCTGTAAAGGTTGTCGTAGCACACCACGGAAAAGTCCTTCATGGCGGCCCCATCCTGCGGGTTCCACTCGATCACTTTTCCGCTGGCAACTTCCTGTTCATCGCCTCCGGCCGATGCCGTTACCACAATGGCGGTGTTCGGCTTTATGGTCGAAGAAAGCGGGCTCCCGTTATAGTCCACGTTGGCAACAGTGAACGAAAAACGGGAGCTTAACTCGCTTTCGCCTTCCTCCCAGCCCAGATCTGTGACCGCCGGGGTCACGTTCAGCCGGGTGCCGTCTTGCAGGACCGCATAAACGTTGTATGACACTTTGGAAACGTCGATCATGCGGCCCTCCTCATCCTGGAATGGTCAAAACCTGGCCCGGTTTAATCAAATTCGGATTGCTCCCGATCACGGCCTTGTTGGAGTTGTAGATCTCCGAATACCGCGAACCGTTGCCAAGGTACTTCTTGGAAATTGACCACAGCGTGTCCCCAGGCTTCACGGTGTAGGTTTTGCCGGTCGCCTGGGTGGATGCTGCGGCCGCTGCGCTTGCCGGGCGCTCGTCCAGGCTTCCGCCATCCGTTTTCCCGTCTGACTCATCCGTGGTTTTAATCAGAATGTCCTTTGCTTGCACAAAGGAAATGCTGTATTCTGCCCGGTCGAAGTATTCATGGGTAACGGTGAAGTTCTGGATATAAACGTCGTGGTTTATGGCCGTGCCGGTCACAAGAAGCCGAAGTTTTTTCCGGTTCTTCTTCCAGCCGTCAAGAATACCGATCATCACGCGGGGCGGCTTCCAATCGAAAAGTGAAACAATACCCATGCCCAGCATTGAAACGCCGGGGAGAATACCGTTCCAGGAAAATTGCGCCAGCTTTTCGCCGTTCGGGATCTTCACCTCGCCAGCATTCAGAATGTTGTAGGAAATGAAATTTCCCTCCCGTTTGTCGGAAACCTTCTCGGGTGTAAGGGGGAGTGCAATCCTGGTTCCCGTGTCGAGCTGGGTAATATACACAATCTCGGGTAACATTTCGCCCTTCTTTCCTTATGCGGGCATATTTGCAAGCACACGGGCCAGGCGTTCGGCCAGCTCGTCGCTTATGTCGTCCACCATTTCGCGGATGCGGGATTTCACGGTTGCGATAATCTCGTCCGGGCTCATGCCTGCGGTGCCCTGGATAATAAACTGCGGGTTCAGCCCAATTTCTACCGGAATAGAAATGGGCTGCGCTGCGGCTCCTGCTGGGGCCTGCTGCGCCGGTGCCGGGTACACGACCGGGGAGAACGTGGGCACGTTTTCGGGCGTGTCGTTGTCCGAATCGTCCGAATAATCGGCGCCAAGAAGCGACCCCGTTTGATTCCAAAGATCAAGTGCTCTGGTTCGACGGCTGCCACCAAGCGGAATAATCGCTTCCGGGCCGTCTTCTGCCACAAGACCAACGTGTGGGCTCGTCATAATTCCGCCCATAGCGTGCGGCGTAACACGGCCGCCGCCTCCGCCGCTGCTCGTGCCTCGGCCGGTCGCGAACGATCCGGCAGAGAAGCCAGAGCCAAAGGCGTTCTTTGCATTGGTGAAAAATCCGCTGATCTTGTCACCCACACCAGACCAGAAGCCGGTCCACTTCGCCGGAAGTGTCACGATGAAGAACTCCGCAGCCTTGGAAGCACTGCTTTCTACCCAGGCCGGGACTTCTTTTGTCCAGAAGTCGCCGACGCCGGTCCAGAAGTCCGTCCACTTGGTCGGCAGCGTTTCGGTGAAGAAGACACCCGCTTTCTCGCCGGTGCTCTCCACCCATGCGGGGACGTCCTCGGTCCAGAACTCCCCCACACCGTCCCAGAAGGCGGTCCAGTGTTCGGGCAGCGTGTTGGTAAAGAAAACCTTCGTCTTGCCCATGGCGTAGCCGATTGCATAGGGAATTGTTTCGGAGAACGTGGTGCCCACGCCATCCCAGAAGCTCGTCCAGTACTCCGGCAGCGTCGAAGTAAAGAAGGTTCCGACCGTCTGTTTCAGGTTGTCCAGGGCTCCGCCTTCGTCCAGGGCGTCAGAAAGAGCCTGGCCGATTTTATCGCCAAAACCCAGGGCGCCCAGGCCGCCGATACCGGCGCCCACAAGGGCACCGACGCCGGTGCCTACAACAGGCACCACAGATCCTACGGCCGCGCCTGCTGCTGCGCCTGCGCCGACCATGCCGATCTTCGTTCCGCCCTTGGAATACTCGTTCTGCGCGTCCTTGCCGGTGGTCTGGGTGCCGCGGTATAGGTTTCTCACGCCTGCGCCGATGCCCAGAAGGCCCAGAAGGCCGCCCAGAATCCCCGCGCTGCCCGCTGCGGCCGTTCCTGCCGCCGTGGTTGCGTGGCTGCCCAGCGCTGTGCCAACGGTGCCCAGGGTGCCGCCAATGCCGCCAGTAACGGAAGTAAGGGTGCCGTCCGCGTTCATGGTCGCCTGGGTGGAGCCCTTTTGCAGGAGCTTGCCCAGCCAGCTGTTCGCGGAGGTCAGACCCTTTGCGGGCAAGGTCGCCGGGTCGATTTCAACGGCCGTTCCCTCAAAGGTTGCCTTCCCATCGCCGAGAAGCCTTGTTGCACTCGGCAGGGCTCCGGCCGCCGCCGGTGTGCCCGTGCTGGGGATCAGCGAAGTGCCGGTACTGCCGGAAAACGCGGTTTCTGCTGCCTGGCTGACTTTGGAGCCCGCCTCGCTGCCGAAGTTTCCAGACTTCAAAACCACCATCTGGGCCGTCACGTTCATAACGGCCGCGGAAGTCTTGAAGGAGCCGCCCATGGAAGGCAGCCCGGAAGCGCCTGTGCCTGTATCAGAGCTACCGCCCAGGCCAAGCGCAGTAGTCAGGCCGCGGAGCTTAGAATAGGCGCTTGCTGCGCCTGTCACCAGCTTAAAGCCCAGGATTGCGCCAATGGCAGCAACTTGGCCCTTGTGGCCCTCTGCCCAGGTTTTCAGGCTGTCGAGAATCACATCGAAGTCCAGGCCGTCCATAAAGCCAGAAACGAAGTTTGCGCCAATGGCTGTGCCGTCGTCAATGGCTCCGGCGGGGTCAATGCCCAGCAGTGCCAGGAATCCGGCAGTAATGCCGCTGCCAAGGCCTCGGCCCAGGCCTGCGGCCCTGTCGGCGAAGAACTGGCGGCCGCTGCCGTTCCACCACTCGTCGAACGGCTCCGCCACAATCTTGTCCCAGGCAATGCCCAGCTTGCCCCAAATGTCGGCGTTCGCCCACTCGTCGCTCGCGGTAAACTCCGCAATGGTCTGGCGCAGGTCCTCGACCTTTGCGTCCACATGGTCCATTGCGTCGCCGATTGCATCTTCCACCAGCGGCATTTTGCCGGTGATCCAGGTTGCAAATTCACGGAGGTACGGGGAAAGGCGCTCGCCCAGGGCGATTTTTGCGCCGTCAACCGCCGATTGCAGCAGCGTAAAGCTGCCGTTCATGTTGTCCAGCATCGTGTCTGCCATCTGCTGGGATGCACCGTCGGCGTTGTTCACGGCTGCGGTCAGTTTGTTGTAATCATCTTCGGAAGCGTTGATGATTGCCAGCATACCGGCCATGGCTTCCTTGCCGAAGATGGTACTTGCGGCCGCGGTCTGTTCGGTTTCGGAAAGGCCGCCCAGGCTGCTGCGCAAGTTGTCCAAAACCTCGTGCATGGTCTTCATTTCGCCGTTGCGCTTGGTCAGGCTGATGCCGTACTTGTCCATGGCGGCTTCCATTTTGTCGGTGGGCGCTGCCATGTTCGCAAGGGAGGTTTTCAGGCTGGTGCCTGCCATGGAGCCCTTGACGCTGGCGTTTGCCATGAGGCCCAGGGCCAGGGAAACGTCTTCCACGGAATACTTCAAGGCGCCTGCCACAGGGGCAACGTACTTGAACGATTCGCCCATCATGCCGACGTTCGTGTTAGCGTTCGCGCTGGCCTGCGCCAGCACGTCGGCGAAGTGCCCGGAATCGGACGCTTTCAGCCCAAAGGCCGTCAAAGCATCGGTCACAATGTCGGAAGTGGTCGCCAGGTCCTCGTTTGAAGCTGCGGCCAGGCTCATAATACCGTCAATGCCTTGCAGCATATCTTCGGTCTTCCACCCGGCCATAGCCATATAACCGAAGGCGTCCGCCGAATCCTTGGCCGTGAATTTCGTGGTTGCGCCTTCCTCCTTGGCTTTGGCGGTCAACTTGTCGAACTCCTCGGCCGTAGCGCCGGAAATGGCCTTCACGTTCGACATGGATTCCTCAAAGGCTCCGTATGTACTCACCGTGTCGGCCAGGCTCACAGAAACGCCGAAAATGGCACCGGCCTGCAAGACGGGGTTTTTCACAAGGTTTATAATGCCCTGCAAAGGCGCCGTCGCCTTGTCAATGATGCCAACCGTAAAATTCCAGGCTTTACCGACGAAACCGTGCACCTTCGTTTCCACGTTCTGGATCGTAGCGGTTGCCCGGTCTACGGCATCCAGGTCAATGTGGAATCCCGTGCTTGTCAGCCGGTCCAGCCGGTCTTTGGTGTGCTCGATGCTCTTGTCGAATCCAGAAAGGCGCTTCTGGGCGGACTGTACGCCGGGGCCGGTATTGTCGTTGACGGTCGCGTCAATGGCAATTCTAAAAGTTTCAGAGGCCATTTGTTCCCTCCTCTCCGGCCTTCTGCTCTTGTTCGAGCTGCACCATCATGGAGGCCAAACAAAACGCTCTTTCACCATGTGGGGCGTTCCAGACCTTGCCCGGCATTACGCCGGTGCGCTGGAAGATCTGGTGCAAAAGCGTTGCGCGCCCTCCGGCGAGGATTAGTTTTTTGCCACGTCCTCCTCGGAAAGCTCATAGCCGCTGATCTGATCGATAAGGGAAAGAACGGCCTCTTTCTCGCCTGCCATCAGAAGCGCGTTCACGGCCTCGTAGCCTGTCACAAGATCCAGCTTCTTCCACAGAGCCTTGTTGCACCAGACCTTTACCTGGTCCTCCGGGGTGGTAGCCCGGAAAATCAGCTCTGCGCGGTAGTTCACAGCGTTCACTTCCTCCGGCACACGGATGCCGCCCTGGACTTTGCTCTTAACGAACTTGGTAAACTTCTTGCGGCAGCTGTTGTAGTCCTCCTCACTCAACGGGTGAATGTGGAAGCTGAACAGGTCCTTTCCGTTGCGGGAGATCACCACGTTTTTGATGCACTCTTCCGAAGTCTTGAAGTCCGCAGCAGCCAGAAGGCCGTCCAGCAGGGCGGTTTCATTCTCGCGGGCGTCCGCAATCTGCTCTTCTTTGGTGGTCTCGGTGGTTTCAGCAGCAGGGTTCACAGTAGCTTTGATGCTCATATATTTGTCCTCCATAACGGTCTTGTTCGTTCATGCGAATGAAATAGAAGGGAGGCGCCCTCGCAAGGCATCTCCCCCTGTATCTGTTCTTCGTTTTTGTGGCCTCTCTTATGCGGCCAGGAGCTTCTGGAGCTCCGGCGGGTCGTTGACCACAATGTTCCATGCGCGCTTAATAATATCGCCCACAGAAGCGCCCTGGAGGTCAATGTTGCCATCGGGCACACAGCCGCGGTAGTTCATGCGCTGCTCGCTGCCGTTGCGACCGTAAACAACGCCCTGGAGGTTCCAGTTAGGCTGCTGGCCGCTGTGCATCATGGCGAACATATCCTCAATAAAGGCATCGTCCTCAATGGTGATTTGGGAGAAGGTCAGCGTCACCTTGTAACCGGTCATGGCGGCGTGCTGCTGCGCGTCGCCCAAAGGCTGGTAATCAGAATTGGAAACGTTCACCTGGACCTGGAAGCTCTCAACAGTGGCAAGCATAACGCCTTCGCCATTGAAAAGGACTGCGTCCTTACCGCTCAAAACCTTGCGGCTGTCGGCCGGGCCGGACTGATTATACATAGCTCATTCCCTCCTTTACTCGCTCACTTCGGTGGCGAAACGGAACTTATACGCCAGATAGACGTGTTCCAGGCTGTCCTTGTCCACAATGTCAAGGATAAACCATGCAGAATCGCCCTGCGGCGGGTTGCTTTCATCCTCGTACATATCGCCGGAAGTCAGCTTCTTTTCGCCCACCATGGCGGCAATGATCGCCTTGCCCATGGCAATAACGGTGGCGCGGCCGTCGCTGTCGTTGTCCAGCTTGCCCACAATGGGGTCCAGGCTGTCGTCGATGCGCTGCATAAGCTCGAAACGTTCCTTGGTGCGGCGGATCTTCTTCCAGCCTGCATCCATGTCACCGTCCGGGCTCACCAGGGTGTTGATACCCTGCTCGATCTGTACCTGGCCGGAAGCGTTCTTGGTCAGCACGATGCAGCCGCGCTTCAACGCCTTCTCGATCTGGCTATTGGTCAGGCCTTCGTCCAGGTCCACAAAGCCCTTCACCACGGTGTGGGTAAGGGCCACGTTGGAAGCAACGGAAGCGATCATGCCGCCAATGCGGGCGGCCAGCTTGTAGCCGTTGTAGTCGTCGCCGGTGGCATTCAGGGCGCCATTGACGCAATAGTGCATCTTCTCGTCATTGAAGGCCGCGGCGTGGGTCGTGCGGGTGTCGAACTCGACGCCCTTATTCTCGGCGACGCAGCCCATCAGGTAGCCGCCACCGGTAAAGGTGCGGGTGATGTAAGCCTGCACCAGGGCGTGAACGGCAGCGTCGTCGGTGTCCACACAGATAACGTTGCCGCGCACAGCGTCGAAGGCATCCAGGGCCGCGCTGTACTCGGAGACCGCAGCCGTGGGCTGGGTGCCCTTGGTCATAGCCGACTGGGTCACGGTAGCCATAACGCCGGAGCCTGCGGCGGTCGCCTTTGCGATAAAGTCCTTGGTGGCCGCGTTGATAGCCGCGGCAAGGCCCGCGGGCTCCTTGGTGTCGGCCTCAAACGTCACCTTCAGGAACTCGGTAGTGCCCTCGTAAATGATGCACTCGCGGCCGTCACCGGTCAGGCTGTCGCGGACGGACACGGAAAATGCCCGGTCGCCAACGTAGGCGCCGGTAATGGTCACAACGTCGGCCTTCGCATTGTCTTTCAGGGTGATGGTGGGCGCCGTGCCGCCGGTGCCGCAGCGCACGAAATAGCCGCTGGAAATACCGCCGGAAAACATTTCGGTGATAAGGTCCTCGGTGTTGCCGTTGCCAAATACCGCGTTCACGTTGGTGGACGGTTCAAAGGCAACGGCCTTGTTCAGGGGACCCCAGTTGGCGCGAATGATGCCCATACCAACGCCATTCAGGGCGCCAGCCAGTTCACCGCCGCCAACACTATAACGCCGGTGGTAAACGCCGGGGCGGGGCTTGGTTTCGCCCACAGAATAAGTGCCAGCCATATTATTTCACCTCCTTGGTCGCAAACTCGGTGATGATGGCCCTTGCCTCCTCAACGGTGGCAGTCTTCTTGCAAGCCATGCGCAGGGCAGCGGTGGCAACGTCCGGCGAAACGCCAAACTTTGCCGGGGCTGCTGCGATAAGCTCGGCCGCGGTATAGGTGGCCGCCGCCTCTGCGGGCGCGGCAGCCGTGGTTTTGGTTTCTGCCATAATAGCCTCCTTTTACGGGTTGTAGTTGTAATTCGTGTTGATGTGGTTCAGCTTGTGGGCGAACTTCGGCCGTTTCAGGATTCCCCAGCGGACGCCAAGGCGCATTTGCCCGGCCGTCAGCGGGTCCAGGCTCCCGTCCACTTCCAGAGCGCGTATAAACATGGGCGAGGTGTCCAGCATTTCGACTTCCCCGCGGGTTGCAAGCTCGTCCGCCAAGGCTTTGAGCCAACGTTGGCGGCCTGCATAGGTCGGTGCGATCATGTGGCCCACCAGGACGCCTTCCATCCACGCCACGGTGTGCGTTTCCTGTGCCAGGTGGTAGTTTGCAAGGCGAAAATAAGCCGCCGGGCGTTCGTCCGACGGCTCCGTATACTCGCCCATGCGGTCGCTTCCAATCACGGTCACAGCGTTGCTCCACCTGTTCGTGAAGGCGTTCATCGCCATGATGGGGTCCGGGTCGGTGGTTTCCTGGCGCGGCAACGCATACAGGTCAAACGTCACCGTTACGCCAATAACGCGGGCGCTCTTGTCAAGCTGCTTTGTGGCCTCGAAGGTTTCACTTGTAACCCACGCCAGGCTGTACGGGGGCTGTTCATGCGGCGCCATAATAACGTCGCACAGCGCAGCCCGGACGCTGGGCTCTACGGCCTCCGGCGCGGTCCCGCTGTCCAGACACCAAACATCAAGATACAGATTCCCGGCGGTTTGGCGCTCGGGGTTTGCCCTCATGTCGATGGTGTAAGAAATACGCGGGTACTGTTCAGCCCCAGCCCAGCCCGGGTCCGTGTCGGTCGGCACCGGGCCAAAGAAAACGGCCGGTGCCCCGTTGTGGAGCGCCAGACGTTCAGCGGCGGCGGATTCAGAGATCCGCTTATAGATAAGTTCTTCAAGCGTCATGCTGTACTCCCTCGGTCTGGATGGTCTTCATGTCGGTGCTCCAGGAAATTTCCCAAAGCCCTTCTGTGACCTCGTCTGCCGCGATCAGAAAGTAATTGCACACGTTCCGGATGCCCGGAAAATAAAGGCAGCGGATTTCCCCGCCGGTCACGGCGGTAACAATACCGTTCTTTGCCTCGTTCCAGTCTGCGTACTTTGCGCGGATCAGGTCGCCGGGGTGGATGGCGGTTGTATCAATCGCCGCGGATGTGGTTTCCTTCATAAGGCCCATGGGGCTGCCCTCCTCTTAGGTGTATTTTTCTTCAAAAATAGCCTTCACCTCGGGGAAGGCCTTCTGCTTGATCTCCTCCGCGTAGGGGCGCGGGGAAATTTTGTTGGTTCCGTCTTCCAGGAACGGCGTATACTTCACATCTGTGCGGATGCCAGGCGTGTAATGCTTGGCGCTCTGGACGATTTCGCTCTTTGCAAGCGGTCGGAAGCTCCGGCGGAGGTCGCCGGTGCGAAGGGCGGGCGGTTCACCTGGGGCGGATGCCGTGTAGGTCTTATTGCTCGCAGGCTTGCGGTATACTTTGCCGCTGCGCTTCGGGTTGTTCGACAGCACGCTTAGTTCGTACTTGCGAATAACGTGTGCGGCACGCTCGGCGCGGCTCGCAACCTGTTTTTCCACGTCCTGCACAAAGCCCTGGACGGCGCCAGAAATATCAATTTCCATTGTGCGTGTCCTCCCTTTGCTGAACGTAGTAGAGCGTATAAAGGCCCAGGTCCCCGAGCGGGTCCACGCCTTCAACGTAGTACGCCCGGTTCTCCAAAAGAAGGCGGTCGCCAGCCTTGGCCTTGGGCCTGCCACGCTGCGCGATCTGGTGTGTAACAGGGTGCGCGTTCTGGCTGAATCGTTCGATTACTTCCGGGGAAGCGTCCGAAAGCACGCCGCGGAGAAGCTGTCGGCTCTCCGTGTCGTATTTCGCAGTTGCCCGCCCGGTCGTGCTCTTTTCCGCTATGTGTGGTTCGATCACAAAGTCCTTGTAAAGGTTCCCGGGTCTAAGGTAAAACATGGCCGCCTCCTCTGCCGGTCCCGTGGTTCTCCATCATGCCAGCGTAGAAATAGTGGTCGCCGTTGATAGCCGCCGGGTTTGCCAGCGGAGCGGAAGCGCTCACATCTGCCTTTAAGTCAGAATAGAGCTTTTTCCAGTAGTCCAAGCGGTCGCTCAGGGAGAGGTTCAGTTCTCCAACCTTGGTGTTCACCTCGTAGGAAAACCGGCGCAGAATGCTTTCCACGCAGGCCAGCTTTGCACGTTTCCAGCGGGGGTAGGCTTCAATAACGGCTTTGTATTCCTGGTCGCTCAGCGCACAGGTTTCCACGCCGCCATCCACCATCGTGTCCCCCAGCTCGAAACGCATCTGGTCAAGGCCGTGTTCGGCGATTTTGCTCGCGTCGTAGGTGTATGTGAGCTGTGCCAATCAGCTCACCCCCTCGGAGCCGCCCTCCGGGGCCTCCTGCACGGCCTTTGCAGCCTCATCTTCCAGGAACACGCCGCGCTCCTTGGCGGCCGCCTTGACGCTCTTGCGGCTGTCGCAGGCGTTCACCAGAATAAGGACGCTCTGGTCCTCAACCTCGGCAATGGTCGTCACCGCTTCCTCTGCCCGCTGCTGCAAAATGCACACAGCCTGGACAACGGCGTCCGGGGTGGCGTCAAGCTCTACCACGCCGCCCTCCGCAGTAATGGGGAGGGTCAGCGTTTCGATTTTGCCCACTTCGAGATCCTGGAACTCGGCAATAATGCCCATGTCCTGCATTGCCCTTGCGCTGCCCGGCTGGATCATTTCAGCCTCCACAACGTCGCCCGGGCGGTATTTCACGCCGCCGAAGGTCGCCATTTTCAGACAGGTGTATCCCATGGCATCCTCCTTAGACGCAGTCCTTCAGGAAGATTGCCAGGTCGTCAGAAGTCTTCTTCATGTCGGAAGCGCACAGGCCTTCAATGAACTCCGCGTGAGTGCCGTTTTCGCCCTCGTACTGGTCAAAGGCGACAGAAGCGCCGTTGCCCAGCATATCCCAGGTGAAAATGTAGCCCGCGGAGGGCTCGTCGATCTGCGGGGTCGGGGTGGCATAGCACAGAAGCGCGGCCTTGGGGTCGCAAATGAACTCCATGTTCTCCTTCTGGCCCAGGCTTGCGGAGTTGTAGGTGGATTCCAGGATCTTCACCTGCTCAACGCCGAAAAGCTGCGCCAGAACGTTGGGCGTAACGATGGCCGGGTTTGCGGTGGTGCCGGTGTATTTCACGCTCTCCTTCACGAAGGGGTTGTTTTTCAGGGCGTTGTAGGCCTGGATGCCCAGAGCCAGGCGGTTCGGGGTGCGGCGGCCCTGGCGCTTGATCTCGGTGCGCAGGTCGTCGAAGAAGCCGATGGGGTCAAAAGAAGTGTCGTTGAACTTCACGAACTCCTTAGAGCCGCTGCCGTTGGTGGTGCCGGTCAGCTCGTTTGCCCAGACGCCAGCATGGAAAAAGTTCTTTGCGAAAAGAATGTCCTGGTGGAGAAGCATCTGTTCAGTGGCGGTGCGGACCTTGGCGCGGCGGGGGTCGTTCACGCCGGGGGCGCGGCTGCGCTGGTAGTTCAGGGCGGCGATCTGGTCAATGCCAAGAATGATCTGGTCAACGTGGCACTTGTAGGTGTTGTCGTCCTGGCCCATCACAGCAGGGTCAACCTTGCCGAAAGCGGGCTTAGGCTGCACGTTGTCGCGGGCCAGATCTTCCTTGCTGAACGTGTAGTAGTAGGAAGCGGACAGCTGCACCGGGCAGACCGGGAAAATGCTGTGCGCCACATAGTCTTCCGGCTTCTGGAAGTAAGCCATGGACATATTGGTCAGGTAGTTGTTGGGCTGCCAGCCTTTGGCGATCTCGGCCGCAATGCCCGCGGTGGTGTTTCTGGTGTTGCTCATTGTTTATCTCTCCTTCCTTTAGCCCGCCTTCGGCACAAAGCCGCTCTTGGTGATCTGGATGTGGATAATCTGGCCCGCGGCGGTCGCGCTCTCCATGGCATAACCCACGATGAACTTTTCCGCCTCGGCCTTCACGGCGCAGCCTTTGGCGTCGCTTGCCAGCGGGTCGCCAGCAGTAACGGCCGCGCCAACCTGGACCAGGGTGCGGTCCTTGATCTGCACGGTCACGCCCTCGCCTGCCGCCACTTTGTCCTCGGTGTCAGGCAGCAGGATGCCCACAGCGGCGACGCCCTCGGTAGCCAGGGAAACGCCGTTCTCGCCCAGGGTGACGAAGTGGTTCTTGCCGTTCTCAATGGCCGCAGCAGCAGGCGCAGCCAGGTACGGGCTGGAATTGGTTGCAGTACCGATGATGCTCATACTCTTTTCCTCCTCTCTTTAGCGGCCGTTCTCGTACTCATGGACAAGCTCGGGGTTCTGCTGGCAAGCCTGGTCGATGGCCTCGTAATAGTCCATAGTGGGGGCAGACTTGCGGATCTCCTCGGCCCGCTTCTCGATCTGGCTCCATGCGTCGTCTGCGCCGGTCGTGGCGTGGCTGTGGTCGCCGCCGCGCTTGCCAATCTCGGAAAATGCGCCAGACTTCTGCACGGCTTCCAGGTTTGCGTCCAGGACGCCGATCATGTCGTTGTAGGCGGTGCCGCCTGCGGCTTTCAGGGATTTCAGCACGGGGACAAGCTCCTCGGGCTTCTTGCCCAGAAGCTCGTACTTCTTGGCAACGGTCAGAAGCTCGCGGTTCTCCGCATCCTGGCGGAACTTGCGCAGCTCTGCGATCTCCTTTGCCACTTCGGGATGGATGCCCTTGTAAATATCCTCCTCGCCGCCCGCGGTGTTATCTGCGGGGGTGGCAGGGGCGGACTTCTCAACGCCTGCGGGCGTGGCGGGCGCTGCCTGGGCCGGAATACCGGCCTTCTTCTCGATTGCTTCCAGCTGCGCCACTTCCTCGGGGGACAGCTTGCTCTTGTCGATTTCCATGTCAAATGCTCCTTTCTGCACGGGTTCTTCCTCCTGCTGCGGTTCAGCGGGAGGCGTCGGGTCGGTGCCCTCTTTCGGGGGCTCCGGCGGTATATCTTCGGTCGTGGGCTTCGGCTCCGCCTTGGAGATCATCTCGTCCAGACGGGCGCGGGCTGCTTTGGCGTTCTCGATTCTGTCGGGTGTCAGAGGCGCGGGGGCTGCCTTTTCCAACTTCACGGGAATGCCGCCGGACCATTTCGGGATTGCCGCTTCGGTCGCCGCTGCGAACTCTGCGCAGCTCTGGGCCATGAGGGCCTTTTTGTCCTCGGCTGTAATGTCGGCATTTGCCACAATGCCGCACAGGCTGTCATTCAGGGCGTAACAGTAATCCCAGATTTCTTCCGTGGTCTGGCGCATCCGGCGGCGGGCCATAGCGTCGCCAAAGGTGGGGACGTCCGCGTTCTTGGAAACTTCCTCAACGGCCGCAGCTGCCTGCGCATCGGTGGCGCCGATACTCTTGGCAATGGCGTGAACAATCCGCTTCAAAATAGATTCCTCGGGCGGGGTGTCCTCCTTGGGCTGCACAGCAGGCGTTTTCCCTTCCGCAGGCTTGCTCTTGTACAGAGCAATACTCGCGCCAGGGTTCGCGCCGTTGTCCACGAAGTCCACTTTCTTGATTTTCAGGTTTTTAAGTTTGGTGGCCATTTGCGTTTCCTCCTTTCTTTGAAGATTTTTTATAAACAACAAAGCCCCGGCGGGTGCCGAGGCTTTGGTTTATCGGTATTTAGTTCTCGGGCTCCTCGTCGTCCACTTCCTCGCGGACGGCCTCGCCCTCAATGGAAAACATGGGATAGGTGCCGTCTTTGACCTTCTCCCAAACCTCGTCGTCCGTCACCTTAAAGCCGATCCACCAGCCTTCCGGGACAACGCCCTCCGGGATGCCCATAGCGGCCATTTTTTCCTTGGTGAAAATTACGCTCTCCACCAGGACGGCGCAGCCGCCGCGCTCGTGCATTTCGCCGCCCTCGCGGTAGAACTGTACAAAGTTATAGGCAGCCTGTTCCAGCTCGTCGGGCTCGATGATGTCCTCGTAGTAGTCCGTCACGGTATCGCCCGCGGCCGTGGCTGCCACGCTGGCCCAGCCAAAGGCCAGGCGCTTTTCGTCAACGGATTTCTGGATCTTGAAGGTGCCAGCAATGCGGCCGTTCGGCTCTTTGCCGGGTGGCTTCTTGCCGGTGAGTGCTTCGTTAAAAGTAACCATGGCTTTCTCCTTATTCGCTGAATTTGCAGGATTTTTGCAAAAATCAGCGTAAATTTCAGCGTATTCCGAATTTTAAGCGTAAACAATTCGGAATTTTGAATGAACTATTCGGAATTTATGCGGGGATAGCAAAGCCCGGCGGCCTCGCCATACCTCTTGCGATACCATTCGTGAAGGTCCACCGTGCTGCGGATCACCTGGGCAATGTAGTTGCCGCCTTCCACGATTTTGTATGTTTCGCGCCGGAAGCGCTCAATGGTCAGCTTTTCAAACCGCCAGGCTCCGGGCGCGTAGCCCTCCGAAGTAAACGTGAAGGCGTCCTCTCCGTCCTCCGTCACCTTGCCTGGGATCTCGTGGCCGTGCTCCATGTCGAAGTAGCGGAAGGCCCCGTGCCAAAGGTGGCAGTTCAGGGCAAGGCCGGTGGGCTTCTTGTCGCCCGGGCGCTTGATGGTGTAAACAAGCCGTCTATTCATAGCAGATCGCCAACCTCCACAAAATCCTCAATGGGCACTCCGTTCACTTCCGTTATTCCCGCATTGCGGAACGCTTGCAGCAGCCTGCCGCGCTCACGCTCGCCCGGGCAGCGAATCTTTTGTATGGACGTGGCCGGGATGCCCTGGCGGAACATGATTTCATTGCCGGACTGGTAATAACCCTCTTTTTGTCCTCTCACGAACTCCTCGGAGCCTTGGCGGCTGTGGAAGGTGCTCGGCTGGGTCGTTCCGAAGTTGTCCCCGGTATATGCGTACCAGTCTGTGCGGCCCAGCTCCGCTTCGTCAATAATAAGGCGATAGCCGCTGCCACAGAAAGATTTATCATATCGCACTTTCCCGTGAACATTCTTCACTCCAATTCTGGTGAAAACATTATCTGCGCCGCCGGTGCGCATATCCTGGCTTGGGCTTGCGCCGGTCAGCCTGATGCCGGAAAGGCAGCGCCGGTTTGTGCTGCGAAGGCCTCCGCTCTGAATGATAGAAACAACGCTGTCAGCGCTTCCAACGCCGCACCAAACGTAATCCGCACCCGCAGCCTTTAAGGCTTTGGCCTGCGCCGGGTCGTAATAGACGGCGTAACCGTCGCATACCTTGCGCAGCTCCACGCCGTCCACCCGCTTCTGGTCAATGCCCAGGTCTTTTAGGATCTCGTCCAGCTTCTTGTCCAGGGCGTCGCTGGTCAGATTTTCATACTCTGGGGCGCGGGAAGGGGCGTTCTGCCAGACAAGGCGGGACTTTATAAGGCGTTTTTCGGCCTCCACTGTCGGCGTTTCCGTCAGGTCGTTAAGGCCTGCCGTCTTCAACAGTTTTTTCATTTCCCGGGCATCAAAGCCGCCGTCTGCCGTCACCGGAACACGGGCCCGAAAAAAGCCCTGCCAGGAGTAATATTCGCCGCCCTCGTGGGTGTAGATCTGCAAGGTCTTTTCGCCATCGTGGACAGCCCTGCACTTCGTGTTTACTCCAAGGCTCAAACCGCTGGAACTGAAAAAGGCGCTCGTCTTGGAGGCTTCCTCAAATTCCAGCGCTTCGGTTGCACTGCTGGGCTTGATTGTTTTCAACGCCCGCGCCCAGGTCCCTTGCGTCAGCTTTCCGCTCACCTCGTAGACCTCGGCGCCGTCAATGTTCATCCGCCGGGCGCGAAGGACAAGGCCCTCCACGCTGCCGCGGTCGGAAGCAATGGGGATTCCTTCCTGTGTGGTGGGCACCTTGGACAGGTCGGAGAAGATTTCTCCGGCACCCTTAACGCCCTTCGGGATTGTTGCCTGCGGGGCTGTGTACTGGGCTTTTGCCTTTCTGGCGGCTGCATTTGCGGCGGCCTTTGCCTTTACCTCCTGGGAAAGCTCTGCGGCTTTCACGGGGTCCGTCACAGCCTGCACCAGCTGGGCCTTGCTCATTTTGCTGTAGTAGGCAACGCCCTGGCTCTTTGCAATCTGTTTCAGGTCTTGGACGGTCATGCCTTTAGCCGCCTGCGGGGTGATCTGCACGGCCGCAAGGGGCTGCTTCGCAACGGCCGCGGCCTCGTCCGCCCAAACAAAAGAAGCCTTCGTGCCGGTGCGTTCCGTCAGAAGGCTTTCGTAAAACGTGCGGTAAGTTTCGCGGAGGGTGCTTTTGCGCTCCACGATCTCGTCCAGCAGCTTTTCCGCCTCTTTTCCTTGGCCGTGTAGGGCCTCGGCATAGGGGCGGAAGATCTCGCGGTATTCTTTATCTGGGATGCTCTCAACCCGCTTTATATACGGCAAAGTGTCTTGGAGGTTCAGGTCTATATCTTCCTCCGCAAACCGGCGAAAAAGGGTGTTGTAGACCGGCTCCGTTTCGCCGTATGCGCTGTTCGGGTGGTATGTGTAGCTCATTACATGGCTTTTGGCGTCGCCCATGTAGCGGAAGGCCTGCTCTTTGTCAATGCCAACGATTCGGCCCTCCTGGTCTGTCAGGAAGTTTTCGCCGTGGGCATCGAAGTTGCCCAGAAGCCAGTCCGTGACGTGCTCGCGCTGGATCTGCGCCGTCACCTCCGGCGGAAGGTCGGAAGCCGCGCCAAGCTGCCAGGCTTCAAGGTCGATTCCTCCGGCGGAGGTCTTTACCTTCTCCTGGAAAGCTCCAAACTTTCCGTCAATAGTGCCAACGCCCACCGGGACGGCCGTGTCCGGGTCCACGATGGACTGCACCTTGTAGCCCGCCTCCTGCGCATAGGCCCGGAACGGCTCATACTGCCCGCCCTTGCTCTGGGCAGGCTTAAAATACCACTCCCAGCCGTTGGCGTCGGTGTAATCGTACATCTTGCCAGTGTTGCCCAGGTGGACGGGGCCGTTTGAGGTCATGCCATCCGGCACTTTCAAGCTACCCGCCACAAAGGCCTGGCCTTCGTCCTCTGCCCTTTCGCTCGGGTCTGGCAAATTACCCGGCCATGGCTGGATAACGTCCTGTGCAGGCTGCTGGGGCAGAAAGACGGGCGGTTCCTTCTCCTCGAAGTATTCGGCGCACCGGCAGCGCGGATGCACCGGCGGGTGTGGGCCCATCTTGAAGGCCATTTTTGTTGTGCCGATGTGGTAACTTCCCTCGGCGTCGGTTTCGGTGCCGTTCAGGGCGCTGCACACCGGGCAGACGTCTTCATCGTCGGCGGTCGCAAAAACATACACACCCTTCCCAAGGTAGCCTTGCGCCTGGGCTTGGGCCGCGCCCTCACGATACCCGGCGCAGTACGCTGCGGCGTTCTCGGTGATGGCAATGGTATAGGCTCTCTGCCGGAGCTGTTTATCGGCGTACTTATAGGCCTGCTCCCTGGCCTTCTTGGTGGCCGCATCCGCTTTCACGCCGTTGTCAAGGAGGCTTTTCTTAACGCTGGCGTAATATTTCAGGTTTGCGGCCGCCTGGGGCTCTGTCAGGCCGATAAGCGGCCGGATCGCCCGGGAAAGCTCGTCCACCGTGAACTGGCCCTTTGTGCTGGCCTCGATCATGGCGCGCATGGCATCCCGGGTTTCATCGTTTATTTTCGTTACCCACTCGGCGCCGTGGTCTTTGATCCAGGCCGTCATGGCGTCGCTCATGGGGTCAAAAACCCATCCGCCGGAAGCCGACGCCGCCAGGGCATCGGCTCCGGCTTTGGCTGCCTGCTGCCAGATGGGTTCAAGGTGGCTTTTCACAAAGAGGGAGTAATCTTGCTGCCACGCTTGGAGGGTCGCTTCGTCAAGGTAGCCGTTCATAATGGCTTCACGAAGTTCTTTGTAGGTGATGGCGTTGCTCTGGGCCTTCCAAAAGTTGTGAAGGAAGTACATCGGCTCACTGGAAGCCGAGTTCAGGTAGTCGTTCAGCTTTTTAAGGGCGTCTTTCCCTGCTTTCGACTTCTTGGGCTTGGATTTTGCCACGAAGTCGTGGGGCGTCGGCGCCCGCGCCTTGCGAATACTAAACATTTTAGTCCCTCCCCAGGTCCTTTCTCGCCTTTTCTACCGCCTCCGGGTTTTCTTCCGGCTCCTCGTCGTCAAGGCCGCCCATCTTGTCGCCGGTGTCTTTCTTCGGCTTCTGGGTGGTTCTCACCTTGCCCGGTTCCCGGTCCTCGCCCGGCATCGGCACATAGTCGTCAAGCCGCTTCGGCAGCCCGGCGGCTTCCCGGATGTAGTCTTCCACGCCCTCGTCGGGCACCAGGAGGCCGGAGGTCGTGACGTTCTTCAAGTAGTTGCCCAGCTTGTCCAGGTCCACGTCCTCCACGTCGCCGTGGGTAAGGTGCGGGTAGTCAGTAAGACCCGCGAAGTGCTCACCGTTCATTTTCATAAGATCGGGAATCGCCTTGTTGTTGAACTGCTCGCAGATCACGTCCAGGAAAGCTTCGATTGCCATAGAAAAAATATGCGTTTTGTTGTCGCTCAACGCAAAGGAGCCGGTCTGCTGGTGGCCCAGCAGAACAAAATCCGCCATAACTGTCATGGCGATTCGGGTGTCGTAGCGGTCAATAACCTTGTTCGTGTCAAACTGCCGGTCGCCGCCGCTGCTTAAAAGTTCCAGCTTCCAGCCGGACGGAAGCACCAGGCCTTCCAGGTGGTCCCGGCGGATGTTCTGGACGATGGCCTGGGCATTGTTCAGGATTGCGACCATTTCCGGGTCGTTCTGGTCCCAAATGTCCGTGCCTTCCGGCGCGGTAAGCACAGGAAAGCCCGCAAGGTCGCGTTCAATGCCAATGCCTTCAATTTCCTGGATTCTCCGTTTGAAATACCAGGAACGGTAGGCATTGCGCAGGATGCTGCGGCCTTCCGGGTTGCCCTTGCTGCTCTCCGTGCGGAAGAAAAGCAGCTTTTCCGCCGGAATCGTGATAAGCTCAAAATTCGGCGGTGGCATCTGGGTCATGGCGATAAGGTTGTCGTTCTCGTCATACTCCCATTGGTAAAGGCTCTCTTGGGAACGGATGGGAAGTTTCATCCAGCCGACCAAGCTGTCGTTGTACTTGCTGTTCAGGCGCGGGTCCCGGCTGCTGCCGCACCGGCGCTTGTAAACGATCTCGTGGGCAGACCAGCCGAAAGTCAGGAAGGACAAAATTTCGCTGATCGTGTCCGTCCAGGTGTCTTGCATATCGGCCATACATTCCAGCACGAAGTCCGCGGCTTCCTGGTCTTTCTCGGAAGCACCGCCGGGGGCCACGTTCCAGTCAACTTGCCGGATCAGCATCTTTATTGCGTACAGAATGGCGCCCACAAGGTCGTCATTTGCCGCCATTTCGCTATATGCTGCCATGCCGCGGCGGCCGCGCAGCTCCGGCAAAAATTCTTCGTAGAAGACGCCGCCATAGCGTTTCTGGCCTATGCGGCCGACTTCTCCTTTTCGGGTTGTCACGCGTTTTCCTCCTTCTGTTTATCTCCGCCAATAGCTGTCTTTGGAAAGCAACGCTTCTGCCTTTGGCGGGCTCTTTGCGGGCTTGTCCATCAAGTACAAAATAGCCTGCACAAGTGCGTCTATATCGTCCTTGTATTCGCCCTTGGGGAACATCAATAGATCCTGGATGGTGTCATGCACCCAGGGCGCCGTTTCCGGCTTCGGGAAATGAATATTCCCGGCTTCAAAGTAGGGCGTAACGGAAAGGGCACGTTCTTGCTTGCTGCCCTTCGGGTTGAACTCCACCATGCCAGGAATCTGCTTTTTCAACAGGTCAACGATTGCGGGGCCGTTGGCCTTGTTCTCTATAACCTTCGCCCTGGCCTTCGGCCATTTGCCCGTCAGGGTGCGCACGGCCGCCACGCTCTCGGTAAAGGTCATTTTTTCGTTTACCAGGTCCCAAATGTAAATGTCTGCGCCGCTCCGGCCCACAATGTAGCCCGCCACCTTGGCGCTGCCTTCGCTCTTGGTGAAGGCCATATCCCAGGACTGGATAAGCATACTTTGGTGGGGTGCCGCTTTGGGGTCGAAGAAATTTTGCAGCCATTCGCGCTTAAAAATCAGGCCGTCCGCCGGGGCGGGGGTCTGTTCATACTGGCCCGCGTACTGCAAGGAGCCCATGGACTTTTTAAGGCTTGCCAGGGTTTCTTTGTCGAAACGCTGCGGGTTCAGGATGTCGCCTTCTTCGCGGATCACCTCGCGGCCGCTCACCGGGAAGGTGATTATTGTGCGCTGCGGCGCCTCCGCCGGGAGGCAAAGGTGTGTATAGCCCAGGTCCTCGGCCAAAATATGGCCGGTCAGGTCCTTTTCGTGAAGGCGCTGCATCACAATAATAAAAACGCCCGTCTTCGGGTCGTTCAAACGGGATTGCAGGGTGTTTTTGAAGAAGGCTATGGTTGCTTCTCTCTCGGTTTCGCTGTTGGCTTGTAAGGGGTTCTGCGGGTCGTCCAGGATGATGCAGTCGCCGCCTTCGCCGGTCAGCGCGCCGCCGACAGAGGTTGAAAACATCAAGCCTTGGTGCGTGTTCTTAAACTCGTTTTGCCGGTTCACGTCGTCCTTTAGGCTGAATCGGTCCCCCCAGTTGGCCGTATACCATGGGGATTGTATGATGTCACGGGTCAAAACATTGTGCTTGCGGCTCAAACTGTCGGAATAGCTAACCTTTATGAATCGCCGTTCCGGGTGTTTTACCCACGTCCAGGCCGGATAGCACACTGTAATTTCCAGGGACTTCATGTGGCGGGGCGGCATATTTACGATCAGGCGCGTTATCTGGCCGCGGTTCACCGCTTCCAAATATTCACCGATACAGTCTATATGCCAGTTGTCAATAAACGTCGTGCCGGGCTCAATGACGGGCCAGGCCTGGCGGATGAACTCGGGGAGGTTCCGTTCCGCCTGTTCCCGGCGGACCTGTCGGAGAAGCGCCGCTGGGTCAACCCGGGCTAGATTTTTCCAGTAGTCCGGCAAGCTGGCTCAATTCCTCGTCAGAAAGGTCGGAAAGGTCTGCGCGCTTGGTGCTCTCCACTTCCAGGGCGCCGCCATGGGTAACAGTGCGGTTCTCCGTGGGCTCTCCCCGGCTCAACCGCTCCACTTTTACGCCAATATCAACCATACGAACAACGGCGTTTGCGTCCACGTCCTCGTCCGCCAGGGTCAACAGGCGGTGGGTGGCTTTGCGTAACATCTGTTCCGCAATGGCCGCGTGTTTCTCGTGCATCTTCACGATGTTGGCCGTGTTCTTGGCCGCCACGCAGTCCAAAATATAGTTGTCGTACTCCTCCGCCCTCGCTACCCAGTCAAACTTCGCGCTCATGGGCTCCAAGCTCTTGCGGGTAACTCCCAGCTGTTCAGCTAGGCCGCGAATACTGCGGCGGACGGTAAAATCCGGCCGGACAACGTCGCCGGGCTTCTTCGGCTTCTCCAAATACCGCATATCACGGTAGGCGCAAAAGCACTCATACTGCCGGGCTGTTTCACCGGGCAGCTTTTCCCAGGGGTCCCGCTGTCCTGTGTGTGCCATGGTCTTTCCTCCTTCCTTGCAAAAAGTAAGGCCCGGGATTGTTCCCGGGCCTCCTGCGCTGTTATTCGTCCCCGGTATCTTCTCCGAGAATTTCTTTTAATAGGGCCGTGTTGTCGTACTGGTCGGCTTCCTCTGCGGTTTCCGGCGTTCCGATGATCTCCGCGGCCTTCTTCGGATCGCCCTTGGCGAAAACCAGGACTTTTTCGTGGTTCACGCCAAGTTTTCCCGCTCCGGCTTTCAGATAGTCGTTTATGTCCTCTGTGTATTCCTGCGGGTCTTCCGTGCGGAAGGCTGCGCTTTGGGCAGGGTCGCCGTTGCAGAATACAAGGACGTTCTGGTGGTCTTTTCCCATCTTCCGGCTGTGTTCAAACTGCTTGCCCACGCGGATTGCCAGTCCTCCGGCCGTGTTTACCAGAATCGCTTCGTTGTAAAGCATCAGGCCCACGTCCTGGAAGGCGTCGATGGTGTCAGAAATGAAATTGCGGTAAAAGTCCTTCTTGTCCCGAAGGTCGCTCACCACAATAACGGCAAAGCTGTTAGGTTTCAGCATAGCGGTTGCCCGGCGGATCACATTGCGGTAAAGCTGCAAGAACTCGGGGTAATCCTTGTTTGAAAGGTCCTCGAGCTTGTCGCTGTACACTTCAAGATCCGCGTAGGGCGGACAAGTGAAAAAGAGGTCATATTCTCCCGGCGCCAGCTCGTCAATGTGGGAACTGTCGCCGTTTATCCAGGTGGGCGGTATCACCTCGGGCGCATCGTCCAGGACGCTAATGTGGGAGATTTCTTCCCAGTTGTTCACGTTGGCCTCAATCTGGCGGCTGCTTAAATCGCAGCCGGTGTATTTCCGGCCGGTAAAGGCCGCCACCACGCCGCGGACGCTGCCGCCTGCAAAGGGGTCAATAATCGCGCCGCCCTGCGGGCAAAACCAGCGGTATGCCAGCTCACAAAGGACCGGGTCAAAAATGGAAGTGGCGCTGTACGCCATGGCATCCGGGAAAAGCTCTGCGAACTCCTCCCAGCTTATTTTCTGCCCGATTTTCTCCTCATAGGCGTTCTTGGCCTTATAGGCACCCGGCGGCTGGCTGCTTATGTTATAAGTCAAGCCCGCCTTCGTGTTGTCGTCGTCAGCACCGCGGCCGACTTCGGAACGAATACCGAGGCGCTTCCAAGCCTTCTTCCTCTCGGCCCATACGCCGCCTCTTGAATCCAGGACGGTGAAGGGCGGAATAAGGAATCTTTCGCCCAGGGTCAGGCGCGCGGCCTGCTCCTCGGCTTCCCTGTCGGGCTGGCTGCCCGCGATCATGTCCTCGATCTGCTCCGTCGTAAAGCCGGACAGCTCCGGGTCCAGGTCGTCGGTGTTCTCTTTGAGCTCGGCCAGAATCCCGGCTATGGCGTCCTGGTCCAGGACAGCAAGCTCGGCGATTCGGTTGTCTGCGACAAGGTCCGCCATTTCGGCGTTGTCGTTGTCGTAGTCCTGCCACTCAATGGGGGCGTACTGGCTGCCCGCCTCGTAGCCTGCAAGGCGCCGGGCGTGGCCGCGTACAATGTAGCCGCTGCGCCTGCTCACGGTGATGGGGGCTCGCCACCCCTGTTCCCCGATTATGCGGGCCAGCATCTTCACTTGTGCCTCCGGGTGCCGGTTAGGGTTCCGGGGGTTCGGTTTCAGGCTGTCGATCTCCACGATCTCGTCATACGCGCAGTATACTTTGAAGCCGTCAGGCGTTACCTCGCGGGGGGGGGTGCCGTTATTGGGTTTTTCATTCATCCTCAAGCCTCCATGCTAGTATTATATATCTTTCAAAGCGCCCTGTCAGTGCCCAATTTGTGCACCCTGGTGCACGTTAGGCAGCCTTTACGGCATCAATGCCAAAAAACAAGGCGGTAAGCGGCTGAATTGCTGCATTGAGGTCCTTGTACACGGTGCGCCGTTCGATGCCAAAAGTGCCCGCGATTTCCTGTACACTTTTTTTGGGTTCCCGGATGTAGGTTTCCATGACCACCTCGTAGCGCCTCGCGTCCTCCTCCGTGCCGTTCTGCTGGCACCATACGCGGTACAGGTCAAGCATCTTTTCGATGTGGGCCAGAATAATGAGGGTGCGTTCCTGGCTGCGTTTGATGCTCTCAATATAGAGGCTGTCGTCCCGGGTGTAGCTTTCCAGGCCGTCAAGGATGCTGGCTGCGCTCTCTTTCTCCTTGGCCTGCTTGGCATTGTAGATGGCGCCTGCGGTGTGCCGTTTCAAAAGGCGGTAGTTTTTCAGGAGGAGGCGAGTGTTATGGAGGCGCCGGTCCGTGCGCTCCTTGGCCTCCTTCCGGTGTTCCTCCTCAATGTGTGCGGCTGCTGCGCTCACGCCTGCGGCAACGCCGGTGCGGATCGCGGTCTGCATAAGGGTCTGGCCCATGTTGGCAATACGGGTGCCCAGGGCGCCCATGTTCTCGCGGCTGTTCATTCTGCATCGTCCTTTCTTCTCGGGCACCAGTCGGGGGACTGGCGGTTTCCTCTGGTGGGGATGTGGCGGGCGCCTCCGTCCTCGTAGCCTTCGGCCGTCCATCCAATGGCGCAGTCTTTCCGGGTGCCTCTCTGGCCCTTCTGGGTCTTAATACAGTGCTCGCACTCTGCGCAGTGCGGCGTGGGGCGGTCTTTAGGGTGTTTGAGCGCATCCGGCAAGGCCTGGGCGGGTTCTCCGCCAATCACAGCGCGGATCTCCTCGCTGTCCTTGATCCACAGCGGAACGCCTGACCTTCGTGCTGCGGCTGCCAGTTCTTCCAGCCAGCCTTCTTCTGGGGTGATTTTCCCTGCCCGGTGGCCGGTTTCGGCTCCCGCAATGATCCAATCAACCTTCCGGGCAGCGTCCTCGTCGGCAATGCCCAGGGGTTTAAGCATGGGTTCGTAGCTCACGAAGGTGTGGTGGTATTCGCTCCACCAAAAGCTGTTTTCCGGGCCTGTTATGCTGCTGCCATACCAGAAGTTCGGAAGCTCCGGCAGCTTTCCCGCTGCTGCAAGGGTCTGGTAGCGGCCCGGGTTCTTTGTCAGGAATAAGTAATTGTGCTGGGGTGCTGCCTTGCAGGCCTCAAAAACAGCCTCGATCCATTTATCGGGAATCCAGTCACCGAAAAGGTCCGCCATGCTGCAAACAAAAATATTTGCAGGCTTCTTTTTCTTCGCCGGGTCGCCCAGGCGGTATTTGTGGAAGGTCGGGGCGAAACCGGCCGGGAACGGAAGAACGGCGCCGGTGTAGTTCTTGAAGGGCTGTTCCAGAACGTAAAGCCCGGCAGCTTCGGTTTTAAGCTGCTCGCTCGTCATGTTCATGCGAATGTTTCCGGCAAAGCGGGTGGCCTGGCGCTGCGCATAGCAGTATTCACATCCAAAATTGCAGCCGGTGACGGGGTTCCATGAAAAATCGCACCAATCGATTGCGCTCTTGTTCATCATTTTTGTGTGTTCTCTCCCTGTTTCAAAAGGTCCGGGTTGTCGTAAATGTTGCCCACGATTTCGTCCGGGTATGCGATCTGGCAGGCGTACCAGGGGCGATCTACCGGGAAGGCTCTAAAAGCACTCCGCTTTTTGTCGTACTTCACCACGGCCAGACCAATGGGCAGGGGCGTTTTGTGGTGAATCTTCAAAATATCGCCCTCGAAAATGTCCCGGGCGCGCTTGTCCAGGATACCGGTAGCCTGCCCCACGGTTTCAGGGTTCACGCGGCCGTATTTGCCCACAACGTTTTTGCCGGGGCGGATAATACAGATTCCCTTGCTGTCAACGTTCAGGTTCCCGCTGGCCCATTCACCACTTTTCAGCTTCCCACGGAAAAGAATCCGGCGCGGCAGCTCCCGGGTTTCAGGCTCGCGGCTTTCTTTGGCTGCTAAGCCGAAAAAATCAAAGTCTTCCATTTATCTGTACTCCTTCCCGCTCGTTTTGTCGCGCAGCGGTATGCGTCCGATAATCTCAAAGCCCGCAAGCTCTGCCGTCTGGCGCAGAATCGGCACCAGGGCCGAAACCACAGTAAGGCGGGCGGCGTCCAGCCGCTTTTCCTCCCTGCGCATATTCTCCCAGGCGGTGCCTGGTGTGGGGTCGCTGTAATGTTCGCTGTTTCTGCCCATGTCCATGCGTGGGTCCTCCTTTTCATCGCTCATTCATCAATCACCGCCTTGTTTCAACGGCTCGAACTTGCTCCATGCAATCGGCGGCCAGAAACGGCCGTCGTTGTAGGTGATGCAGAACGGGACCTCCGGGGTGTCGGTGTATTCTGTGCGGGTGTGGTAGTTGCCGTAGGCGTCCACGGTCAAAACCGGGTGTTCCAGGGGTGGCAGGGCCTTTTTGACGTCCATCCATACGCCAGCGGGCAGGGTTTCAAATTCTTCCACGGTCATGCGGCGGAAGTCAGGCGCGGGCCCGTCCAGAAGGCGGAAGCCCTCATGGCCCGGTTTTGGCTTCTTATACGGCCAGTGCGGGAAGCGCTCGTGGAGGTCGATTGTCCAAGCCTTAAAAATGGATTCTTTCTCGATCATGGGCGTGCCTTCTCTCAAATGTTCAGGTGAAGCGGCTGGCCTGTCGCAAGCTGCCGATGGATAAATTCTCTTTCAAGGCAGTTGTTCACCATGACCAGAGCTTGCAGTTCACCGGGCAAAATCTTGCCGTCAATGTAAAGCCGTTCCATTTCCGGCTGCCGTGCGTGGAGCTCTCGAAGGGCTGCTTCTGCGTTCTCCCATTCGGTCAGGTCGTACAACTCTCCGAGTGCCTTGTCAAATTCGCTTTTTTCGGGCATTGTCGCCGCCTCCTTCAAGTCAAAATGCAAACAAAAAACGGAAAGGCAAGAATCTGCAAAAAGTCCGCGTTCCCGGTTTTCAGGATGCAGGCAACGGCCACAGCAGCAGACGCCAGCCAGGCGGCAGCCTTCCAAATACCTTCACTACTCATTTTTTCTTCTCCCATTCCCTGTTCCAGGCTTTCACAGTCGGCGCATAGTGGCCGCACGAAACGCATATAACGCCGTGCAGGCTGCCAAGCCAGGCAAGAATCCGGGGTGTTGTGCAGCCGTAGGGCTTCCCGTGCGCCAGGAAGCCGCTTCCGCATTTCGGGCAGGGGTGGACAAGAACGGTTTTCTTTTTCATGTGTGTTCCTTTCTCTTGTACTGCGCGTTCCACGCCTCCACGCTCTCCGCGTGGAATTTGCACAGGGCGCAGAAGATTTCTTTCGGGCCGCCGTCTGCGGGCGTCGCCTCAATAATCAGCGGGCTGCCACACTTTGGGCAGGGCGTGGGAATAACGGAGTTCTTTTTCACGGTTTCCCCTCCTGCTCGGTCAGGCGGTAAAGCCAGCGTTCCATTTTCGGCTCTGCATACTCGCCGCACTCGCTCATAAACTCGTGGTAGTTCTGCGGGTCTTGCTCTGTAAGGGCATCAATGGAGTTCATAACGTCGCCGATTTCCTTTTTCAGGTCCTCCCAGCACTCTTCTAAGGTCTTCGGCGTCGGGTTCTTGCCATCAATTTTGCGGCGCAGCTTCGACGCAGCCGCGGAAGCCTCCGCCAGTTCTTCCGCAAGCTGGCCCAAAATTTCAGGCTTCGGCAGAATGTCGGAGATCTTCTTTTTCGGGTAAAGCCTGCCCAGTGTGGCCTTTACCTGTTCCTGGAGCTCCTTGTGGCACTCGCCAGGGCCCACCACATAGCACCAGCTTTGCGGCGGTCTGTTAAGCTGCAAGGCGTAATTCCCGCAGCAGTTCCCGTTTGCAGGGTGTTCAATGTGCATTGCACAGCCGCCGTTATTGCACCAGCGCAAGGCGTTTTCGCAGCGAAGGTGAAAAGCCGCCAGGTCAAGTGGTGTTTTATACGTCTTCAACGCGGTAATGTGCCAAGCATAGCCTTTGCCGTGCGTGTATTTCCAGATCTGGTCCCGGTCCATGCAGGCCTGGGCTTCCAGGTCGTCCGGTGCATGGTTCAGCGGGGCGATTTCATACACGCGATCACAGGTAAACTCCCCAATGACGGTCCCATCCAGCCGCATCAAGCCTCCGTCAGGCTCTAGCCGGAATCCAGCGTTTTGCCCTTTTGTGCAATAAATAAAGCACTTAAAGGGCTGGCCCTGGAAGTCCTTCGGGAAGCTCTTGCGGATCTCCATGGTCTTTTCTCCGCGAAAAATCTTTTGGCACCACTCCGGGCGGATGCTCAAAAGAACGGCTGTTTCTTCCATGTTCATTTTTTCGCCTCCTCAAAAATCCCAATCGTCAGGAACGTACAAACGGCACTCTCCATCCCCGTTGTTGCTGGTCGGTTTATCAAATGGGCAGCCCGGGCAGCCTTTCCCGGCCGCCAAACGGCAATGGCAAAGATCCATCAAATAATGGGCCATATCTTCCGGGCTCATTATGGCAGCTCCGGGGCTGGTTTTTGCCTCCTCGATTTCAAAGAAAAACTCAATCGGCTTTTCGTTTTCAACGACGTTCCCATAAGCCACGCCAATTTTATAAATATAGTCGCCGCGCAGCTTGCGGGGGATCTCGGCAATATACCGGCGAAACACTTCCAAGGAATTTGCGCGCTTGTAGTGGTTGCACATCCGGCAGGCGGGCATAAGGTTTGAAATATCATCTGCCGCGCCGTCCGCTTCGTCCCACACCCGCAGCGGTCGGAAATGATCGACCTGCATATCCTTGTAGGCAATCACCCTGCCGCAATACGCGCAGCGGCCGCCGTACTTTTGGTATACCGCCTCGCGGATCTTCTTACTGATTGCCATTCTGCGCCGCCTCCTCCGGGGGTAAGGGCATCCAGCCCACCACGGGGCAGTCTATCTTGTTATTGTAAACGTCGTCCGGGTTGAAGTGGCGGTATTCCCACCAGCCTTCCGGGATTCGGTAGTCGTCCCGCTCCTCGTCGTATGTTCCCCAATCGGAAAGATCTTCCCAATTCCATTCGCTGTCCTCGGAGAAAACATTGCCGTTTTCGTAGTGCGCCGTTGTAATACCCAGATAGCCATTGCACCGGTACAAAATCAGCACTTCCGTTTCGACCTTCGGAGGGTCTTTGTCAGGATCGCGCCAGGCCGGGATCATCTTCTCCGGGTCAATCACTGGTAACTTTTTCAGGTCTTCGATTTCGTCTTCTGCCGCTTCCTCAACCGTCATGGCTTCTGTGGAGCCTTCCAGGTCTTTCAGTTCCTTTTTGAGGTCTTCCAGGAACGGGCCAATATCAACGATTCTTCTTTCGGCCATTTTCTTTTCCTCCGAATCCATCCCAGCCTATCGGACTGCCATAAAGCGGGCAAAGCGGGCTGTGCTCGTTTTCCTTGTCGAAAATGCAAGTAGAGCGGCAGCCTGTCTTCCGGTGCTTCAAGCAGTAGGCTTTAATCTCTGCCGCAGCGCCCAAGGCGCTTTCGTTTTCCTTTGCCGGGTCGTTTGGTGGGGTCAGTTTTCCGTGCTCCACAAAGCCGTCCATGGCCTCTATAACGGTCCGCAGGGTTTTTGCCTCCTGGGTTTCCGGGTCTTCTTCCTCCTCCCGCTGTTGCTCGTCATATTCCGTATCTGGACACTGCCAGTCGCAGGCATCAAATACCCGGCGGGCCATTTTTTCGTTGCAGCCGCAGATCTCGAAGAAGTCATGGCCGGTAAAGCAGAACATCAAAACGCACTCAATTTCAGGCATGGAGGCCAGGACGCGGTCCGTGTCAATTTCGTTCAGATCGGTGTCTGGGATGTAAACAATCTCGTGGTTTCCTGCAAAATGTGCGACGCACTTTGCTTTGAAGATCTGGCACTCTTGGCCGTCCGTGAACTCGAAAAGTTCATCAAGCTGCTTTCCTTCTTCAAGAGCCTTCCTCAACTCGTCCTTGGTCATTTGTTTTCCTCCGCTGCCGCAATGGCCTTCAGCTTCCTGGTGTACTTCATGCGCTCGGCTTCTTTCTGGTACTCTGTCCACCGGGCGGAAAACCATTTCTGCCAGGTGGCGCAGCCGGGGAAGGTCTTGCGGCCTTCGCCTTTGCCGACTGTGATGCTCGTGCAGCTTCCGGCACATTTCATGCAAGGGCTGTCTTCTGGGCGTGGGAGGTCTGTTGTTCTGCTCATTGTGTGTTCTCTCCTTTGCTCTTGGTCGATTTCCGGCCCTTGCGCACCTTCGGCGGCTCGCTGTTCATGGGCTGATAACGGCCTTTGTGTTCGTTCCATTCAAGGGCCACGGGCGCCTCACAGGCAAGGCAAGGCATATCAAAAGCCGGGTCCTGAATGTTGGTGAAGTAGCGGTAGCAGGCGCCGCACTCACACCAAATCTTGATCTGGCGCAGGTCGCGGAGGGGTGTCGGTGCGCCGCACTCGCGGCAGTATGCAGAAGAAACGGGCGTTTTTGCGCAAAAGCCGCGTTCCTGGCCGCACTTCTGGCAGCGGATGTAAAGAAAGCCGGTGTACTTTTTCGGCCCCGTTGGTTCCTCGTCCTTGCCGGTATCGGCAGGCCACTGGGCCCGGCTTGTACTCACGCGGGGCGCCGCGGGCCGCCGGGAAGGCGCCGAGCGCTTTGCAGACTCCGGTTTTTCTGGCGCCGGATTAGGTTTTTCCGGAGCCACGATCTGGACTTCCGGGTTTACAACCCTCGGTAGGCCAAAATCAAAGGCGAAGGTCAGCGGCTTTTCCGGCTGGTCAACCACGGTCTTCTCGACCTGCATGGCGATCTGGATTTCCTTCGGCGCGGCCGCCTCTGCGGCAGTCTTTTTTTTCAGCTCGCCGATGATCTCCACGGCCAAATCGTCCAATGTGGCGCGGTCTTCGGCCGTGTGGCCAGGGTCCCCAAATGCAGCGCCCGCCTCATAGCAGGCCATGCGCAAAACGCGCAGTTCCCCAGCGGCAAAAGGTTCAAAGCGTGTCTTTTCCATGTCGTCCTCCTTTATAGCCAGGCTTCCACAATGCTGTCTTCCCGGGAAGCAGGCAGACAGTTCATTTCGGCCGGGATTGCTTTTCTCAGGCTTTCCAGGGTATCGTCCAGGACCATGTACTGGGTACTTGCCGGGACACTCATGTCCCAAAGCCTGGCAACGTAGCGGCGTGGGTAGTCGTCCTGGTTTGCGGTCACGATAATTACGGGGATCGCGGCCTGCTCCGTCAGCTTCTCATACTCGAAGCGAGCTAAATAAATATCGTCACTCATTCCAGAACTCCTTCCAGCTTTTCAATGGTTTCCAGGTATGGCAGACCAGTGCGGCCGCCGAGGTTTACTTCCCAGGCCGGAAGAAAATTTTCCGGGGCTGCGCTCGCCATGGGTGGCGGCGTCCAGGTCTGACCGTAGGCTGTCACGGCGGGCGGTGCGCGTTTCTTCTTGGTCGTTCCCTTCTGTGCAGCCCATGTGTTTCTAGCAGCTCGCCAGAAGGGCCATGGGATGGCAAAGAAGCGGCGAAGACTGAAGCTAACCAGAATCATGCCCACCGCCTTGTCGGTCGTCCAGGCATCCAGAAAGGCGGCCTGGTGCGGCTGCACCGCGTCAAAATTGATCCGGCCGGTGTGCGTCTGCTTGGTCTCTACCGCAACGGGGATGCTGTTGTATCGACCAAGGAAGTCAACGCAGGATTTATGCTCCACCTTGCAGCTCTTGATTTGACCGGCTCTGTCACGTATCGGCAAAAACTCCGTTGGTACCTTGTAGACCACGGCTTTTCCGCTGCGGGTATACAGGTCGTTCACCTGTATAACGAAGTCCTCAAAATCACGGCCGCGGTTTGCGAATGTGTTGTAACTTCTCATGCTGCCCTCCCTGGGTTTTATTTTTCTTCTGCCACTCACAGAGGGGGCAGATGTAGGATTGCCCGCCGCCTTTTGTTATGCGGCTCACGTTCCAGCGGTTCCCACAGGTCTTACAGATCCGGTAGCACCGGCCGTTCTCTGTGCTCATTTCGCCCTCCATGATGGGCCGTCAAGCGGAACTGCAAGGCACATTTCCCGGAGGCGGTCAATCATCTTCTGGGCGTTTCGTTCGCTGCACCCGGCCGGTGTCAGGCTCCGGGTCAGTTCCTCGGTGCCGCAGTTGGTCGTTACGATTACGGGCATATAGGCTTCGTAGCGGGCGTTTACGATTGTGAAGATCATGGATGAAGTCCACTCGGTTGCTGCCTCGCTGCCCAGGTCGTCAATAATCAGCAGCGGGGTTTCAGTGTAGAGTTTCAAAATGTCCGCCTCGTCGCCCTGGCCGTTGTAGGTCCGGCGCACGTTCGCCAGAAGGTCGATCATGGTCATGCACAGGGCCGGGGTGCCGTTTCGGATCAGCTCATTTGCAACGGCTGCGGCCAGGTGTGTTTTGCCGGTGCCATAGCCTCCCACCAAGAAAAGGCCGTTGCGCTCCCGCTGTGGGGGTACCGCTTCGCCGTCCTCCCCCTTGCCGGGAAGCATCTGTGCTTTGAACGCTGCCGCATACTCCTTGCAGGCGGTATAGGCCTTCTGGTTCTCCGGCGTCACCTGGAAGCGGTCAAAGGTCCTGTTCTGGAAGCGGGCGCCCATGCCGCTGTCACCCAACAGGCGGTTTATACGCCGGATGAAGGCTGCGGCGGCTTCTGCGGCTGCCCTGGCTTCCTCTGCGGCCTTGTTCTTGGCCTCTGTCCTCTCCCAGTAGGCTTGCGCCCTTGGGCAGGTGCAGCGCTCCGGCTGCGAATCCCAGCCGAACACGCGGTGCGGCGTAATGGCCGGAAGGAGGAAGCCCCTGTATTGCAGGGTTTTGCCGCAGAACTTGCAATGCTCCGGCTCCGGTGCCGGTTTGTCCATCTTGTAGCCGCGGCGGATTGCCTCGTCTGCCAGGATGGAGGTTTCACGCGGTGTGGAATCCTGCGAGGTCCTGGGTTGCCGGGACTGCGTCCCGTTGGCGATCATATCGCCCAGTTTTTCCATTTCGTGCTTCCTCCTTTGTCCATTTATCCGCATCGACGGCCGCTGCAAGGTCCTTCACGTCCTTCTTTCTATACCGCGCCAGAACGCCGCGGGTATATTTCCAGTTCGGCGCTTTGTTCCTCTGGGCGATTTCCATTGCGTGGATCACCACGTCGGCGCCGAACTCGGCGACGGCCTGGGTCAGGTCTTCAAGCTCCCAGCGCGGCGGCGTCGGGTTTATGTTGTTCAAGTAAAACTGTCCAGCCCGGGCCAGCTCCGGGTCTGTGCGAGGTTCCGTTCTCTGTGGCGGCTGCGGTGCCACGACAAGCGGTTTTTGTTGCGGTGCATGGTCTTTACTTACCTCCACCCTGGCGGCCTCTGCGGCCTTCTCTGCCCGCTTTCTCTCTTTGAATCTCCGTTGCCGTTCTCGCGCCGCCTCCCGGCGGGCTTCCGCTTCGATCTGTCCTGTGTTTTCGGCCCAATCATGGAGCCGGAATCCGTCGGGCGCTTCGTCTATGTAACCGGCATCTATCATGGCCGCCAGAAAGTCGTCCGGTTCGCCTGCCCACCCGGAAACCTCTGCGATTTCCGTCGGCGTCATTCCCGCCAGGCTGCCGTCCTTGGTGCCGTTTGCGGCCCATACCCAGAGCATTGTAAGATGGCCGACTGCCTGGGCGACGCCTATCCCCAGCAGGCCTTTAAGCCGCAGCGTTTTTCGGTGCGTCAAGGTCCCCTGTTCAATTTTTACCCTGGCCATGTCGTCCTCCATCGTAGAAATTAACAAACGTACACTTCCGCGCCGGTAAGGCGCTGAATCCGTCGTTTCATTTCGGCCTCGTCCGAATTTTCAGCCGAAAGGTGCACGAGGTAGATTTGTTTCAGCCGCGAAAGGTCGCTTGCCTCCAAAAATTCAACCAGGTGTTGGAGGCTCATGTGGCTGTGCATTAACCGAGCGGCCCGAACCGTTGGCAGCGTATCTTCCGCAAGGTTTTCTTGCACCCGTTCCCGGGTGTAGTTGCACTCTCCGAGTATGTGGGTAATGCCTGAAAATCTGTATTTCAGGTAATAGGTATCTGTGAAATACAGCAGCTTTTCTCCGGTCGCCGTAGATTCCAGAAGAAAGCCTTGCGAATCCGGCGCATCGTGTTCCACATCGAACGGCAAAACCAGAAACGTGCCAACCGTCAACTGTTCAAGTGGCCGCGTAATGTGCAGCCTGTGGCCTTCCAGGCGGCAGGCTTCTGCGGTACCCTGGCCCGTGTAAACGTCCACGCCGTAGCGCAGAAGGTCTTTTGCGGCTTTGCTGTGGTCTCCGTGGCAGTGCGTAATAAAGCAGCCTCCCAGCTCCCGCACACGGAATCCGCATCCTATCTGTATTGCCTTCATCGGGATGCCAGCATCAAGCAGCAGCGGGGTTTTGCCGTCGGATATCCAATAGGCGTTTCCGCTGCTGCCGCTCGCAATGGGCCGAATGTCCACTTAAAAATCCGGCTCCGCAACGTCCCACTGTGCCGGGGCTGCTTTCCGGCTGGTGAGCTTTGCCGCGGGCGCCGCCTGGGGTTCCAGAACTTCGCCGGTGTTGGCATCGACCTGGATCGTCTTCTTGGGCTCCGGCAGGCTTGCGGGCGCTGCGGGCTGCGGTGTCGTGTCGATCAGAACCGTGTTGGCCTGTTCCTGGATCTCGGCCTCTGCCTGGATCTCGGCATAGGCAACCTCTCTGGCCTTCATCACGCGGTAATCTTCGTCCAGCTTTTCAGGGTCGCGCACAATGTGCTTTGCGCTGAATACCTCGCGGATCAGGGTCTTGCGGCACATTTCGTCCAGCCAGCCTTCCACGGTGGTGTCTTCCTTCTTGCCGGTCTCCTTGTTGTAAACCTGCTTCGTACCGCCCCAGAACTCGGCGCTTGCGTACTTGGGCATACGCTTGCGAATGGCAGCCATGGGCATAACAATAAGCTCGTTCTGTGTCGGGTCGTCGTATTCGAGGTAGCCAAAGCCGCCCACAATGTCGCCGCGGTCGAAGGGATTCGTGATCTCGAACTCGTAGGACGCAACCGGGTGGCGGCTGTCCTTCGGGTGCGGAGCAAACTTGTCATTGCTGTAAACAAGTTCGATTGTGTCCGCCTTGGGCTTGTGCAGCGCATATTTCATGGCAACGTAGCGGATGCCGTTATAGCCTGGCATCAGGGTCACGTCGTACAGGTTCGTTTTGTTGTTCTTATACGGAATCGGGAACAACATATTCTCGCACTGCATATCCAGGCCCATGCGGGCATAGCGTACCAGGTCCATTGCCAGGTCCTGGAGATTGACAAACTTCCACGTTACGGGGAGGGTTTCGTCCCACTTGTGGTCCCGGTTCTTGGCGTTCTTCGCCACGCGGGCCTCCTCTGCTACGGCCAGGGCGCGGTCGATCTGGATAAAGTATCCCTGGATAAGGCGGCGCTGGAACTCCGTTACTGCAATCTGGCTGCCGGTGTTGCTGGCAAACTGGGCCAGCACCTTTTTGGTAAAGCGGGTGCCGATGCTCTCGGTGGCTGTTTCTACAACCGCGTTTTCGGCCGCGGGGGTCATTGCTGTGTTTTCTGCGTTCATGTGTGTTCCTCCATTTTTTTATTTCTTGCTGGCCGCGTAGAAATCTACGGGCGGCAGCTTTACAACTTTTTCGATTTGCTCTGCCATCTGGGCGGCCGCCGGGTCCTGGTAAGAAAGGCTCGCCGCAATGTGGGTATAAAGCACAATCAACATTGCGGTATCTGCCAGCGGGTACGGCCCCAGGGCCTCCGCCGTGCAGTTGAAGTAATGCGCAAAGCCTTCCAGAAGCACCCGCAGGCCTTCTTCCGGCTTGTGTTGCTCCACGGTCAGCTCAACGGCCCGCGGCAGATACTGTGAAGTTTCCGGGGCCGCCTTGGGTTCCTCCGGCTTCTTCCAGTGCGGGCGGAACGGGAAATTATTTTTCATGTGTGTTCTCCTCTTTATCACCCAGGACGTCGAAAACCGTGACCTGGTTCGGGTCCGGCATCTCCCGAAGTGCCTTCATGCGGCAAACGTGGCCGATGCCGTTCCTCACACCCTCTTTGCTGGTCAGCAGACCACCGCAGCGGCGGCAGCGGCAAGCCTGGATCATAAACGTGCCGGGCTCCTGGTCTTTGTCCTTGGCACTCATTTCTCCCCTCCCGGAAACGGAATTACAACCGTGGTGATGTGCTTCAAAATGTCGTCTTCCAGTTCCGGGCCATTCGCAGGCAAAACGCCGCGGATGCCGTCGTGAACGGATTTCATAGCCGCAAGGAAAATGGGTATATCCGCGGACGGAAAGGTCCTGATAAGGCTCTTGAACTGCTGGCTGTAAAAATTCAATCCCTGCTGCATCACGTTTTCGGTCGGGTTCTCGTAAACCTTCCGCATAAAAGATTCGTTCATTTGTCTACCTCCACGCGCAGGCTCTCGTCTTCTGCGCTCACGACCAGGCGGATCACCTGGGAATCAACAGGGAGAAGTTCGGTCACGCTCTCGGCGTTGTCTACCACAATAGGCAGCCGGACGCCGTAGTGGTGGGAAAGCGTGGCGATAATTTCCAGGCCAGCGTTTACCACGGCCGCCTTGTTTGCGGTCGAATACGGCACCATGGCGCCGCCCTCGCCGGGCACCAGAACTTCGCAGCAGTCAGCGACGCCGCCGTTTGTCTGCTCCCGGAAAAGCTGGAAGCTCACAGACTTGAACTTGCTGTTGATCCGCTCGGTCAAAAGAGCCACTTTGGTTTTTACGAAAACTTCACACAGGTAAACGCCCTGTTCGGTCTTCTCGTATTCCGCAGCCAGGCTCTTTTCCTCGGCTTCAAGTTCCGCAATGCGCTGGCGCTGGCGCTGCGCCGCCTCTGCCTGGCTCTGCATATAGCGGATCTGGCGGCAGTTGTTCATAGCCGCCTGCTGGCGCTCGTTCACCTCGCGGAGGGCCGTGCTCTGCTTCTGCTCGGCCGCCTCGATCTGGCCGGAAATCGTCTGGATAGTCTTCGCAATGGCCTGGCCGCGGTCAGTTTCGGAGAAGTCCGGGCGGGGCGGTTCTGCCTTGATGGTCTCTTTGCGAGAGGTGTAAATTTCATCGGCGCGGGCCTCGGCTGCCGTTGCCTTTTCTTCGAGGTCCGCAATGTCCTGTTCAAGCTGGGCAATGGCTTCCTTGCTGGCTTCCTTCTTGCCCTTGGCGTTGATGGCTTCCAGCTTGGCGGACCGGCGCTGGAGGAAGTCTGCGCGGAGCTCCTCCACCTTTTCTTCCGGCAAGGCCTGGCCGCAGGTCGGGCAGATCTCGCGGTGCTCGTCCCAGGTTTCTGCCGCTGCTTCCTTGTACTCGGCCAGAATGGCCTCCCGGCGGGCCTTCATGTGTTCCAGGTCTGCTTTCTTGCGCCGGGCATCCGCGGTGGCATTGGCAGCCTCCGTCTTGGCTTCCAGCAGTTCGCTTTCTGCCTTCTCCTGCGCCTTGCGGTGCTCGGCCCGGGCCTCGCCGCCCTCCTCGATGTACTCGGCTTTTGCCGCTGCATAGTCCGCCTTGGCGTTTGCCATGGAGCTGCGGAGTTCCGAAGTATCACCGGCCAGAATTGCCCGCTTTTCCTCTGCAATTTTGGTTTCCTCGGCCTCCGCTGCGGCCAGCTTGGCCGCCAGGTCTTCGGGCGTCGGGAGGTCCTTGTCAATGGCGCGGCTTGCCTCGTCAATGCGGTTCGGAATGGCCTCGATCTTCTTGTTCAGGTCGGTTTTCTTGGCGGCAGCGATTTTTCTGTACTCGTCCACCTTATAGAGGCGGGTCGTGCTGCCGGGCATTTTAAGGAACTCGGGAAGCCCTGCCAGCTCCGGGGTGCTGGCGATCACGTCGGCGTCGGAAACGTCGCCGCAAATGTCCAGCAGAATTTCCCGGCGCTTCTGCCAGTCCATAACGGAGGAGAAGTAATCGGGCATGGTCAGCAACTTCATGGTTTCTTCGCCGCTGCAATACTCTTGGACGGCCGCCATGTACTCTTTTTCCTTGCAAGGGACGCCGTTGATCTGGTAGTCAATGGTATTCCCGGAGTACTCCTCTGCGGCGCTGCCACGCTTGCGCTTCCATACCTCGCGGAAAACCTTTTTCAAGGTCACAGTCTGGCCGTCGTCCAGCCGGAAGGTGCCGGTTGCGCTGTGTTCCAGGTTGTGCAAATCCCCGTTGGGACCCTTTGTCTTGGGGTCCCAGTTCTTCGCCCAGGTGCTCGGCTTGCCAAAAAGCAGCCATGTGATGGCGTTGAAAATAGTGGTTTTTCCGCTGGCGTTCCGGCCGTAAATGCTGGCGCTGTGGCCGTCCAACTGGATTTCCTCATGCTTCAAGCCCTGGAAGTTTTCAAGGCTCAACGTCAAAAGCTCCATTGTGTGTCCTCCTTGATTTTTCGCAAAAATCGTGATAAACTGTTGGTGTGTGTTCTGGGGTCGTCAATTTTTGGCGGCCTCTCTCTTTATTGTCCAGGCTGAAAACGCTGCTTCGCGGATGTATTCCGCTGCAAGCTGCGCCATATAGCCGGGCTGCTCTCTACATCCGTCATACCCGCAGAACTCTGCGATATGGCGGATTTTTCTTTTGGCCTTCTCCCAGGCTTCCGTCCATGCGGAATCGCTCACAGGGCAGCCGAGAATCGCACTGGTGCGCTCTCTGGTTTCTTCTTCACTCATAAGCCGCACCGCTCCATGAAATAGCTGCGAGGAACGCGACCACGGGGCACTTCGTAGCCCTTGGCGCGGAGCTCGTTGTTAAACTTCTGGATGGTGTGGTAGGCGGTAGACTTGGAAACGCTCAAAATCTCCATTGCCTCGTCCACCCGTACCATTTTGGAAGGCTCCCGGGTGCTTTTCTTACTTCTTGCCATTGTAAGCCTCTCCTTTCAAATTCTTCTTGATCCAAAGCTGCATCGCCTCCGCTGTGCTGGCAACGTTCTTCATGTAGGCCAGGATCTCGCCCATCTGCACATCCTCGCCGGGGTCCACGCGGCCGTCCCGGGCAATAGAAATAATGGCGGCACTAACTTTGTCTGCGCCCTGCAATGCGGCAAGCGCCTGCATCATAACGCGGTCGAACTCCTGCAAGGCGCAGGGCTTCACGTTCTGGCGGCCAATCGGGCAGCACGTCGAACAATAGAAATTCAAAAGCTGCGGGGCGTCGTAGGCGTCGGCCAGAAGCATAACTTCTTCCGGGTATGGGGTAATGCTGTCCAGCTCTATGCGAGCCAGGCGGGTGCGGTCAATGCCCGTTTCGTCTGCTGCACCTTCGCGGCTGCTGAAGCGGTCGTTGACCTTCGCAGCCTCCATTCGTGCCAAATAGAACGGGCTGTTTGCCGCTTTCGTGGCGGGTTTGCTCATGTGTTCCAACCTCTTTTCGTGGTAAAATTTAAGTAGCGGGCCAGTTCTTCGGGGCAAATAGGCGGCCTTCTTGCCGGGCAAGCGCCCGAAGGTCCTCTTTAGCCTTTCTTACGCCCACGGTGTTGTCCCAGGCGTAATAGTTGCCGTCCGGAGCCAGGATGTTCCGTTTACATTTGCCATTGCATCGGTCAATAATGGCCTGGTAGCTGAAATAGTTCTGTTTGGCCGCCTGCCTGGCACTGGAATAGCATTCCAGCAGCTCGCCGGCGGCGCTGAATTTCAGCACCGGCCGCCGGGTGCTATCCGCGCCGGTCATGCGGCCTATTTCTTCCGGGGTGCGGAAAACCAGGTTCCAAACGGAGTTGTCCGCCGGGTTGCCGTTCTTGTGAAAAATCGCCATCCCGGGAGGAACCGGCCCCAGAAAGGTTTCTGCCACGACCTTTGCGGCGGAAATCTCCTTCCTGTGCCCTTCCAGATCTGTGAGGTGCACAAAGCGTTTTGCGCTCTCCCTGGCATTTCCGTGGGGCTTTTTCTTGAACTGGGCCATAATGGTGCGGCCTCCGTTCTGGCGTCTCTGGCCGCGCCAGAAGGTATTTGCAATACGGCCCATGTCGCTTGCCTGGTACTTGCCGCCATAGCCGGGCACGTCTCGCCAGGCTTCACTTACTGCCACCGGTTTCCCCTCCTCCGCATGGCTTCCATCTGGCGGTCGTAATATGCGCGGCACTCCGCGCAATGCCCGGAGGAAATAAGCCCCAGTGCAAAGATGCCAGCTAAGGCGCCAACAACCAGGCCACTAATAAGCAAAAGGATCATTCTTTGCCGCCTCCCTTCTTTACGCTCTTGTGGGCCTCGCTCTGGCTTTTCTCATGCTGGCGCTTGTGAACATTCACCATGCCCATGACGGCGTCCGTAAGTCCTCGAATCTGCAAATCAAACTGCCCCGCGGTCAGTTTGATAAACTGCTTGCGGTTCATCTTTACGTTTTTGCTCACGCCCTGCCACCTTCTTTTCCGTCCTCTGCCCTGCGGTCCCGTTCGTCCTGGATGTCCTGGGCAATGTGTTTGGCAAACGCCTTTGCGAAGGCCTCCGCGACTTCCTGCGGGTCTGCGTCGTCCTTGGCAACGGTGGCAATCAGGCCAGAAGTTGCCCGGAACAGAAGCATAATTGCCGTTTGCGGGTCTTCTGCAACGTTGCCGGTCATTTCAAAAGAAACGCTCTCGTCTTTGTCTACAATGCGGATGCTGTCAAATTCTTTCATGTGTATTCCTCCGGGGCCCCTCTGGACCTCCAAACGCCATAGGTCAAAGGTTCAAAGCCTGCGGCCCGGCGCTGCTCGTTGTATTTCTTCAAGGTTTCCAGGTCGTCGTCCAGGTTCCGAGGCTTTGGCTTTGCAGCCTCTGCCGCCCTTCTGGCTCTCTCGGCCTCGTTCGCCCTGCGGACGGATTCCCGGTTGTGGCCCACACGGCAGACGGCGCAGCGCTTTGTATTGCTCGGCACGTCAACCATAAGCGCGCCGCAGTCCACGCATTTCACCGTTGTGTGAAACATGGTCAGCCTGCCTTCCGCTTCATGCGGGGCTTCACGGTGCCCTTCTGGGCCTTATGGATCTTGTTCTTCTGCTTCTCCATGTCCTGCACTGCAAAGCTCACACGGGCCAGCAGCACAGCCAGAAGCAGGAAGCCCAGGGAAACCATAAACGTGCCGGTGTTGGTTTCGCCTGTCGTCTCAAAGTTCCCGGCAAAGCCCAGGCCAAAGAAAAGGCCCAGGCCGCCGCACACGGCAGCGATCTTCTGCAAGGTAATGGACTTGATTTTCATTTTGCTTCCTCCTGTGGTCTTATGGTCACGCCTTCCGGGTCTACGGTAATCACAGCGCCAAGCCCGGCGGCCAGCTTCATAACGGTGCCAAACCGCGCCCGCTCAAGTTCCACGCCCGGCCTGGTCAGTTTGAAAACGGCACCCATGGAAAGGTCTGCGGCCTTGCACAGCTTCTCCATGGAAAGGCCGCGCAGTATGCGGAGCTCGTCAATCGTCATTCTCCGAGCCTCCAATGTTTTCCAGCGCACCCAGCAGATGCAGCGCATCAACCTGGGCCTTGCGGTACTCGCGGAAGTGCTTTGCGCTGTTGGCTGCCCCAACAGGAACGGAATTTTCAACTTCTGCTGCCATCCGGTCCGCGTAGTAAAGCGCTTCCCTGGTGGCTTCGTCAGCCTGCTCCCGCAACATGGCGGCCAGTTCTGTGGCAACGTCGGCCGGAAGAATCTTTTTCTTTGCGTCTTCCAAGGCGATCTTGGTCTCTGCGGCTTCCTTCCGCGCCCGGGCCTCCATCTGCCGGGCCTTCTGCAATTCGGCTTCAAGCTCTGCAATGCGCTGGCCCTGGGCGTCTAGCTTTTCGGTCAGGCTCTTGCGGGTATTCTCGTGGGCCTTGCACTCGGACTGCCAACGGCCCTTCATGCTGACCGCGAAATCGCTGTCGATGTTCTCCTCGGCATCTGCAATACAGCCGTCAAAGGCTGCTGCGCAATAGCTGTTCGGGCCCAGGGCATCCAGAATGTTCTTGATTCGGCCCAAATACTCGCGTTCGGTGCCTTTGGAAACGCCTGCGTTTGTCTGAATCTGCTGTATCGTGCAGTCGTCCAGCTTTTCGGCTCCGTAGATTCTCCCCTGGATAAACGCCTCTTTGAAAGCAGCGTCCGCGTTAATTTCGTAGATCTTCGACTTGTGGGTAATGCCTTTGCTATCCACCACTCTGATTTCGTACAAATTCATGTGTGTTCCTCCCTCCGTGTTTCGTTACGAAACACTAGAATCTAAAAAAATATCGTCGTTCTGGCAACCGACGGCCTTTTTGATTCTCACTGCTACATCGAACGAGGGATTTTTAACGCCCCTTTCGATGTTGGTGTAAGCCGAACGGCTGATACCCGCTTTCTGGGCCACTTCTTCCTGCGTCAGGTTGCGTTCGATCCGAGCGTTCAGCAGTGCCTTTCTCATTTTCTCGCCCTCCTTTCGTGTTTCGTTTGGAAACAATGCCATTATAGTTTCGTTTGGAAACATTGTCAAGTGGGTTTTGAGATTTTTGTTTCTTTTGGTGTCAATATGTTTACATAGGAAACATAGGGCGTTAAAATGTTTCTATACGAAAGAAGGAGGGCGTCATGTTCAGCGAACGACTAAAAAGGCTCCGCACGGAAAAAGGCATCACGCAAAAAGAACTCGCAGATCGACTGCACATTTCCAGGTCAACCATTGCGGGGTATGAATCGCTCGGAAAAGAACCAGACGGCGAAAAACTCTGCGCCCTGGCTGATTTTTTTGGGGTGTCCGTTGATTATCTTCTCGGCGGTACGGACAGCCGCGAGCCTATAAGCCCAACACCCGCACCGCCATCGGCCGCCCAGCGCCCGGCGGAGGCCGCAATCGCCGGGGAGCTCGGCTCCCTGTCTGATCGGCAGCTTGACCGGCTCCTGGGGTATATTCAGGCGTTGAAGGAACTGCCGGAAGGCGCCGCATCGCAGAACACGTCCATTGTGGAGAAGAACGCCTCAAGCGAGAGCTCCTCCGCTGCGGGCTGATTTGGTTTTGGAAATGAAAGGGGGCTGCTCATGGCAGCGCATCGGTATCCGCACAAAATGAACGAACGTGAACGGCAGATGAAAGCCAGGCGGAGCAGGTTTGTTTCCCGTGGGTATCGCTCCGCCGGGCGGATGGTCACTTTCGGGCTGCTGCAAAGCCTTCACGGCTTTTCCCTGCTCGGCTTTCTAAAAAGCGTGGTCGTGGCAGCCCTCACCATTGCAGCCGTGTGCTTGTTCTTCGCCTATCTGCCAGTGCTGGGCGTCCTCGCTCTGATCGTGGCCGTAGTGGTCGCCGTCGTCCTCGTCCGGCGGCGCAGGCCGCAAGGCCCGGCGGGCGAAGATCCAGGCAGCCAGAATGCACCCAGGGCAGCTAAGGGTGAAGTCCGGCTGTTCGCCGCCTGCCCGTCCTGCGGCACCCGGTATCAATTTGCCTTCCGCCGCGGATGCACGGAAACAGTTTGCCGGTGTAATGCCTGCGGAAAAAACTTCAAGGTTGAATCTTCCGGGGCGGTTTGGCCACTCTCTTAAAAAACGCAACGCCCACCAGACCGTCGGAAAGCGGCCTTGTGGGCGTTTTGTTTTTCTTTGTCTAGTTTTCCGCATCGGTTTGTAAAAGGCCACGACAGGGCTTCCCTGGGGCTTCTGGCGTCGCTCTGGCAAGTTACCGGCAAGTTAAACGGCCGCCCTGGGCGTTATTCGCGCGCCGCGCGCTTTTTCTCGCGCTATTGCACGCTTTTAGCACGAATCGCACGTTTTGCGCGCATTCAATCGCAAAATAGGCCATTTCCACGCGTTTTCCGGCATCAAGTTCAACTTTTCGGATCGCACGGGTTGAACTCATTTTCCAAGCCGCCGTCCAGTCGCAAGCAACTGCCAGACCATTTTCGTGACGTTACGAAAATGGTCTGCGCCATGTCTTCGTGGCGCCGCGCAAACGTCCGCCTCTCAATCTAACCCATAAGCTATATATTATATTATTAAGCTATATCTAAGATTAAGTTAGATATTCTAGATATACATGGATGTAAGATAGGGGTTGTTAGGGGGAAGAATGCGGCAGCTTATGCCGTTGAAAGCCGTGTTGAAAGCATCGTTTTTTGTCGTTGTTCCGTTTTGTTTTGTCTGTTGAAAACTGCATTTTCTGGATGGTAACGCGTTGCCAACGCGTTACCGGGTGCGAATGTTGAAAATTTGTTGAACCTTTTTCTTTCGTTTATTCGTCAGTTTTTGACGTTCCATCCCAGTGAAGAAAATTCACTTTCAACATGAAATCTGTGTTTTCAACTTTTATCGGTAACGCGTTACCGAAAGCGTTACCGAAAGCGTTACCAACGCGTTACCTGCGTTACTTGTTGAAAACTTTGTGGAAAGCTGTTTAAAAGCAGCAAATGGAGGGGTCTCATGCCTGCATATAAAAACCAGAAAACCGGTGAATGGTATTGCATCTTCCGCGTTACAGACTGGACCGGTAAGCGGAAGCAAATAAAGAAAAGCTGCTTTGCCCGCCGAGCGGATGCTCTGGCATACGAGCGCGAATACCTGGCGAAAAGCTCACTCACCACAAAAATGAAATTCGGTTCCCTGGTGGAACTCTACATGGCAGATGCAAAAACCAGGCTCCGGCCCACCACCTACGAAATGAAGCAATGGATCTTTGAAACGAAGATCCTCCCCTACTTCAAGGATCAGCTTGTGGATGAAGTATCGGTTTCGTCAATTCGCGCTTGGCAAAATCACCTGATCGACGCCAGGGACAAGAACGGGAAGCCGTATTCTGCCACCTACCTGAAAACCATCAACAACCAAATGAGTGCCCTGTTTCGGTTCGCCGGGAAATATTACGGCCTGAAAGAAAACCCTGTTTCCCTGGCCGGGTCCATGGGCAAAAGCAGCGCCGAAGAAATGCAGTTCTGGACGCTGGAAGAATTTCAGAAGTTTATTGCCGGGATGTCAGACCCTACGGCATACGCTGCGTTCAATATTCTGTTTTGGACCGGTATGCGGGAAGGCGAACTGCTGGCCCTTACCCTGGCCGATGTGGATTTTGAACGGAAGGGCATTTTTGTGCGGCACTCCTACGCCCGCCTGAATGGCGAGGACGTCATTTCAGACCCGAAAACCCGCCGTTCCAAGCGGTTCATTACAGTGCCAGATTTCTTACTGGAAATCATTCGGGAATACGCCGCCAAGCTCTACGAATACCAGCCGGAAGAACGCCTGTTTGAATGCACAAAATACTGGCTAAAGGAACAGTTGGAGCGCTGCTGCAAGCGCACCGGCGTGAAGGTTATTCGGGTGCACGATATACGGCACTCCCATGCCTCCCTGCTTATCAACATGGGCACGGACGCCCTTCTGGTGCAGCAGCGCCTTGGGCACGAAAAAGTTTCGACAACGCTCGGCACCTACGCCCACCTGTACCCGGATCGAGCAAACAACGTCGCGGACCGCCTGGAAGCTCTGGCCTCCCCGGAGGAAAAGAAACCGTGATACTGGTTTGATTCTGCCCAGGGTGTTACTTTTCTGTTACTTCGGGCGCAAAAAAGCCCCGCCTTCAAGCGAAAATTCTTGAAAGCGGGGCTGTTTTTATACGCTGTTGTGTTCTATTTTTCAGAGGTCTAAAAAGCCGGAAGGCAAATTTTCATTACTCGAGCTCGATCGTGGCCGGCGGTTTACCGGTGCAGTCGTAGAACACGCGGTTGACGTGCTTGACCTCGTTGACGATGCGGCTGGTGACGGTGCCCAGGACGCTCCAGGGCATATCGTAGCTCTCAGCGGTCATAAAGTCGGTGGTGGTGACGGCACGGAGGGCCACGGCGTAGTCGTAGGTGCGCTCATCGCCCATGACGCCCACGCTGTGCATATTGGTCAGAGCGGCGTAATACTGGCTGATCTCCTTATCCAGGCCAGCCTTGGCGATCTCCTCACGCCAGATGGCGTCGGCATCCTGCACGATAGCCACCTTCTCCGGGGTCACTTCGCCGATGATGCGGATGCCCAGGCCCGGGCCGGGGAACGGCTGGCGGCTGACCAGATATTCGGGCAGGCCCAGCTCACGGCCGGCCTGACGCACCTCGTCCTTGAACAGGTTCCGCAGGGGCTCCACCAGTTCCTTGAAGTCCACGGTGTCGGGGAGGCCGCCTACGTTGTGGTGGCTCTTGATGACGGTGGACTCGCCGCCCAGGCCGCTTTCCACCACGTCGGGGTAGATGGTGCCCTGTGCCAGGAAGTCTACCTTGCCGATCTGCTTTGCCTGCTCCTCAAAGACCCGGATGAACTCCTCGCCGATGATCTTGCGCTTGCGCTCCGGCTCGGTGACACCGGCCAGCTTCTTGAAGTAGCGCTCGCGGGCGTCCACACAGATAAAGTTGATGTCAAAGCCGTTGGCGTTGCCCGGGCCGAATACGGAGCAAACTTCTTCCTTCTCGTTCTTGCGCAGCAGGCCGTGGTCCACAAACACGCAGGTCAGCTGCTTGCCGATTGCCTTGGCCAGCATGGCTGCCAGCACCGAGGAGTCCACGCCGCCGGACAAGGCGCACAGCACCTTGCCATCGCCGATGCGCTCCCGGAGAGCCTGGACGTTGTTCTCCACGAAGGAGTCCATCTTCCAGTCACCGGAGCAGCCGCAGACGTTGTACACAAAGTTGCGCAGCATCTTCTTGCCCTCGGCCGTGTGCAGTACTTCCGGATGGAACTGCACGGCATACAGACCTTTTTCGGCATTTTCAGCCGCGGCCACCGGGCAGTTGACCGTGTGGGCGGTGATCTTGAAACCAGGTGCTGCCTGCTCGATGTAGTCGTTGTGGCTCATCCAGCAGATGGTGGAAGGCTGCACATCGGTGAACAGCTTGCTCTGGGTGTCCACGAACACCTCAGTCTTGCCGTACTCACGCTCCGGTGCACGGCAGACATGGCCGCCCAGCAGATGCATCATCAGCTGGCTGCCGTAGCAGATGCCCAGCACGGGCACGCCCCAGCTGAAGATCTCCGGGTCGATCGTGGGGGAATCCTCCAGGTAGACGCTGTTGGGACCACCGGTAAAGATGATGCCCTTGGGATTCTTCGCCTTGATCACCGACAGGTCGGTTTTATAGGAATAGATTTCACAGTAGACATTGTTCTCGCGGACGCGGCGCGCGATCAGCTGATTGTACTGGCCGCCAAAGTCCAGCACGATGACAGTTTCATGCTGCATGATGTTCTCCTCCTGTTCCGTTCATAGATGTGTTACAGATATTGTAAGTATAGCACATCTTACAAACAAAAGCGACATCCTTTGTGGATTTTCCTGTTTTTATTTTTTCCGTACCGGATGCCGCAGCACGGTTTTAAGTTTTTCTGGGGCTGTGCGGCGCGGGTCCCCCAAATAGATTTCATGATGCAGGCGCCCTGCCGTAAAATCCGGCACATATCCCTGCTCTGCCGCAAACACATCCATCTGCCGCAGAGTCTCCGGCTCTGTGTCGTAAGGGCCAATATGCATGCACTGTACGCAGTATTCTTTCTTGTAATCAAATGCCATTACATCGTCCTCCGTTCCACAGTGGCTTATCCTTCTGATTTTCAGTATAGCAGAACAACTATAGCTTGTAAACCATAAAGTTGTTCTGTTGACGCAAAAAATCCTCTGACCTTTCAGACAGAGGATCTCAGAACACAAAAAGAGCCTTCCCACTCTCCGGAATGGGAAGGCTCTTCGTAAAGTTAACCTTTAGCCACAGGAATGGCGCGAAGGGTCAAAATCACTCAATGATCTTGCCAACAACGCCGGAACCAACGGTACGGCC